>Ga0224501_10005306_pt1 | contig 10159 bp, 7 predicted proteins | sample SF_Oct11_sed_USG_4_FD_169105 | JGI IMG/M metagenome (GOLD analysis project Ga0224501, IMG submission 169105) | Sediment microbial communities from San Francisco Bay, California, United States - SF_Oct11_sed_USGS_8_1 | ecosystem: Environmental > Aquatic > Marine > Sediment | place: USA...
TCATGCATATGTAGTAAATTTGAATCCTTGTTTTTGCAGTTCGTTCAACTTTAGAGCTTAAATGGATTTTTTAATGTGAACTGGCTTGTCGGTGGACGCTGGGAGAAGTCAAGTGACCAGGCTTTTTAGCATCTGGCAGGTGGGGCAGGAGAAAGAGGTAAATGAAAAAAATCAGAGGCTCCTTCGGATGTATTATTATAAAGCCCTGCCAGCACCCGGGCTCACCCCAACCTTGCTATTCGCCGAAGAGTTCAATCATCCGGGCCAAACTGACTGGATTTGTCTCCACTATCATAACTTCGCAATTACACACAACTAGTAGCAAATTAGTGATAACCAAACTGTCTATTTATATTATTGCACAGTGTCAACATAATATATAAATTCTGTAAATTAAATGTCTTTCTGTACATTACCAACAACCTGTTTCCAAAAATATTATGAGGAAGATATTTAATAGCCGAGGTTTTAATTTGTGGGGAATTTCTTTAAAATATTAAAAAATGTCCTATAAAAATAAAATAAATAATAATGCGCTAATATAAATAGAAATCTATTGGATTGTTAGATTAATACTTAGATGGTTAGAGAGTGATTAGTGAGTTGGTCCTAGGCAATACAGTAATACCCCACTCGTTGCCTTACTGCCCAACCGTGCTCTTGATAAGATAGTTGAACACATTGTTATATACCGTACTGTCTTCGCTATCTGCCCGGGCGAACATCATCAGCATATAGTTGCCAGGTTTAGTAATACCCTGTACCAGCACCTTCACCGCCTCCTCACTCTCTCTCTGTACCAGCAAATGCTCCTTATAGTCATCCTCAGGTTCTTTGACCAAGTGCGCGGACACTACCACATCAGCCGGTGCCTGGAATCTCATCATGATGACGCGTGCGTTAGACTTGACCTTCCAGTCAGGGTGAGATAGCGGGGTCATACCAAGCAGCCCGAGAGTTTTCTGCGGCCCCCAGCAGCCCATACATGCCTCAATTGCGTTCTCGATTTTAGCGAGTCCGAATCCGATCTGATTTGTTACGTTTGTCACGTTAATCAGGTATTTACATGCGTGAGCCAGCGGCTGATCGGCCGGTGCATCCTTGGGCTTAGCGTAAATGTCAAGGCCATACTGTCCTTCTGTTGGGAATCCAACCTTCACCCGCAAGTGATCATCATCAAACTGCGCGTCGACGAAATCCTGGAAAAACTTATCATCCACTTCATTCATTTTTAACTTGGCGAGGAAGACGAGAGGCATACCCAGAGTGAACTTGACCTTGAGATTGTTTTCGGCACTGATGACGCCTTTCTGGTGGGAGACGGGTGTCATCATAAACTGACGGTGTGCTTTCTTTGGGCCCCACTCACCAGGGGCACAGTTCGGTAAAGGAAACATCTTATCCTCCATGCCGTGACACACAATCTGCAGGAAATAAAACATTTGGTGAATGATGGTGGTGAGAGGACAATTATGCACTATTTCTTGTGTTGGCAACCGAATTGAGTGAAATTAAGATTGAATTAATGCCTACATTTGCACTACAGTAGTACCTACTCTGGACAATATCTTGGGGCTGGAATATTTTCGTTTTGCTGAATTCCTAAGTTGATTGGATCATTTGCAGAATGCTAACACAAGCTTGGCTTGTTTTGAGTTACCATCGGAGTTAGGATGATACAGCTGCTATCAGAAAAGCTGGCGTTCCTCACCTTAAATTTGCAGACACATTTCAGCTTGACACCCTCCATACTGGCCACCTCTCCTGGTCGGGCTGTGTCCATTTTAGAAGCGAATACTTGTAGATAATACTCCCCGTTAGTAGGCACATGTACTGAGTATACAACCTAAACATAATATTTACAATAAACTATAGTATCAATAATACTGATCAAAACTTCAAAAGAAAGGACATACTGTGCCAACTGCCGAACTTGCATGCACTTCTGGTCAGAAACCTGTAGCCCTATGCATTGATCTGCAATGAGAAGACGACTCCAGATTGTTACATGGGGCTTTCCTTTTGGAATGCCAAGTCGCTGTATGTAACAAACCCGAGGTCAGTGAGAGAAGTAGCAGTACTCCTTACCTCACTCTCATGCATAGATTGGTAGACAAATCTGTCAAGTTTCGCCCCGCAGTACTCGACTTCCTGTGCGAGGGCTTTATCACAGAATCGGAGCTGATATAGGAAGGCTGTATCATGCGATATCTCGGGCGGCACAATGATTCGGATATCTACTCCGCCGGTTTTTGTAGCATCTAGCACAGCTGGATAATTCTTTTTAAATCTCAACCCGAGATGGAAAAATATTGACCTATAATGAGAATGCTGACGGTTATGCTCGGTTTTATTTACATAATGAGGATAATAGATTCTCAGAAGATGATGTGACCTGTTTCTGCCTTTGCAAATTTGATGATCAGATTCTCTGACCCTATGAAACTTTTGAAACTGCAGAAGTTTAACATTGCATACTGAGTCCTGTATTCCATAAACCTGAGTCTAAACAATTGTCACCAAAAGCATCATCTCAGGGACATCTAATCAATCAGAGCTATTTTAGCAGAAGGGCTCTACTGGGAGGATCACCACCTCACTCACGGCACTGCTGCCAATCAGCAGGAAGTGGCATCACATGACTTACTACAGACCTGACCAGAGGCTGACTCTCGAACTCTTCCTGGCTGATTGGCTGATCGATGAGCTGCCATTCTGGTTTATTAGGATAGAACTCCTGCAGGTAATCTTCTGGGTCTGTTAGGAAGTAGTGCTCATCATACTACAAAAATGGCTTTGCTATAACAGTGGTTCTCTGTCAACCTACCACGTGTTTTTGGTAAATTTCTGGATTTCCTAGGGTTTAAGTGATTAAGTCTGACATGGTTGCCAAAACGGTAAAGCAGTAGTATAATGGATAGCACACTGGGCTTAGGGTCAGAGGGTTTTTGGTTTATTGATCTTATTGAATTCGAATTGTGGTGTCAAATAAAGACTCCCCACTCAATAGAGTTATCTTCTCTCTGTGACTTATGCCATACTTGTGACAGAAGATGGTCTTATCTTATATAGTTTTTATTTAGAGAGTATAGGGCTCTATTAGGATGAGAGCTAGTGCAATGGCAGGGGATAATAGCAGTTGTGAGAGTGTGATAATCTCAGAGATACATCTGTTATAATGTCAATAGACTGAAATTACTAACTGCGAGGAATCTGGCATTGTACCGAGGGAGCGGAACAGGGAAAATATAAAGATTACACTCAGACAGTGGGTGATGGGCGGCAGATGGAGCACACAACATGTGATGTTAAAACATTCAACAAACCTGCAAATAGAAAACCTTGCCGCACGCTCTCATTCAGTCGGGTATCGGATTGTTGAGAGTCGGCTTCCAAACCTATGTTGGTCTGCCACTCAGGCAGGTCCCCTCACCACATCCCTAACTCCATTTAGTTCTCCCCCTGTGCATGTTATGTCGGGTCACCTCTGCGGAACCACGTATACTCATAGGCCAGGTTACCTGATATTTAATGCTGTCATCCTTCTTGTCAGTTTCTGGAGCGGCTGGTTGGGATTTTTTATCGCCTTTATCTTTATTTATCACTAAAAACCTGCAAAAGGTAAATAAATAACATGAACATGAACATAAACATGAACATGAACATGAACATAGCTGCCGGAGCACAAATTGAAATAAAACTGAAAGAGTGCCATAAATAATAATGCGACAAGGACTACATACAGACGTTATTATGCTATAGGTACAGGCGTGGAAGACCCACGTAGTGGGAAATGGGAATAATAAAGATAAGTTATTCTTTTTCCTAATTTGACATTCGGCATCAGCTGCCAGGTAGCAGAGTGACCTGGCCTTTTGGCATCAGCTACCAGAGTGACCTGGCCCTTCGGTATGTGTCGACTTTTGGGGCTCGCGAGTGATTGGTGTGATGTGAATCAGAATGGCATTCAGTCATTAGAGAAGATAACTCCCTGTTGTGTTACCCACTCCCTTAGCCAGGTTGGCTGGCTCTTTGGGTGGGCGGGGTAATGGCCCCACTACCCCACCCACCCGCCCGATGAGCCAAGTAACCTGGCTACAGGCTCCTTAACCAGGCGACTGGACTGGCATGTGGTGGGTTGTGCCATTTTCCGTAGAGCCAGGTCAACCGCTAACAGTCCCTGTTCAGGCATGTAAGTAGATGGGCAGTAGATGACCGATTGAAGGCAGGTTGATGGACAGTAGGTGGGACTCACCTTGCTCCCCAGTTACACTGCACTAGTCTCCATTCTCCATCAATTAGTACAGCATTCCAGGTATTTCTGAACAGGTTTCCCTCAAACTTCATGCCCGGTTCATAACCAACACTCTTACTTCTTCCATTCACCTCACAGCAGTGCAGGCCAGCATAGCTACAATGATATGGATGGGAGTGTGTATTCGGGGTGAAAACAAAGCCACACCTTTGTTCAAGTTATATTTAGGGTTCTTGCCTTTGGGTTAATTTAGTTAGTTAATGTGAAACAGGCACCACTAGCATCTTTTACTTTAGTACTGAGTTTCTCTAGATTTTGTAAATTTGGTGAAACTAAATTTCCTTGAATTGAGAGAATTTCCTTTGAATAAGGTAGTCACTCTGTAGTACAACGGGTATATAACATTCCTTTGGGTCTCACATCAGAAACCAGCCATAGGTTAACTCGGCGCAATCACTACATCAGCTTGAGTGACACGGTAACAGCTGGGTTTTACGCTCTGTTACCAGTGCCAACACAGATTATTTTAGGTAATCTTCGCTTGGATCACATCTTTTACATAAGCTATCAGACAAGGTCACTTGATAAGAGTTATATAACTCGGGAGACAAAAATGCCATTACTGTCCCAGTCCAACTCTAAGGGATACATAGGCTAGTCAGCTTTGAGTCTTGTCTGCATACACTCATCCCCTGTCTCCGATTTAAGGTTTCCCTATGTGTTATGTAGTGGCGCTGATAAATCATATGAAGTATGAACAGCTGAATGTTAAATGACAACTAGATTATCCACCGCTCATCCTACATGAGATAGAGGAAACGCATTACCTTTTACTTGCAAATTATTATAATATGAACAGTTTATGGTCTGAGTTTAGCTCAGCTGGCTAATCCTGACCTGAAAACATGACTGGTGATTTGGGACTTTGAGGCATTTGTTAAATGGGTAAAACAACCTACATCAGGAAATCTACATAATGGATGTGCAAGGAGTATATCATCCACCGGGCAACCCCTTTACAGAGCACTGAATGTCCAGAGCATTGAACGTACAGAGCACTGAAGGTACAGAGCACTGAACGTACCTGCACAGGCGTTTGAACAAAGTGTGGTAAGTCTCTGTGCCATATTTAATACCACGGAGCAGTCCCATTGGCGAATCCTGAACTGCTTCACTCAGCTGCAGTTTATTCAGATCCTTATATGTTATCCAACGATAAATCGCTCTAAAACGGAGCGATCAGATAAGACTGGACAGTTCATTATACAAAACCATCACCACGCAATGATTTGACGGTCTCAAACTTTCCAATATTTTAACCAAGTTTGTGATCGCAGTCTCAGAATTGATAAGGTCCTGGCTATGGCTAACGTAGAGTGCCACCCTATGGAGGGGGGGGGTGGACCATTCTGAAAACAAGTCATATGATCTAGTGATGTAAACAAAATTATCTTATAGCTAGTATGATTGTGACTGTGGATGTAACTGATTCTGTACCATGATGGGTGGGAATGCTTCAGTATACTTCATCATTGCTGCTTTACTTAACCCGAGCATGGCTGGTTGCTTACCTGGCTTTAGACAGATCATCCATGAATGGACCGGTGAGGATGTGAACCAGCTCAGTGAATGTCGTCTGCTCATTCTCTGCTACAGTCGCTACATGCTTATCAAACACCTACAATAGACCAGGGTGAAGAGAACCTGTCATCCTAATGGGTTGCATGCAGCAGGAGCATCTTTTCCATGAGGAAATAAAGGGATGGGTAGACAGCGCATTGGGCATTCAAGAAAATGCCTCTGGTTTAACAGCAGTGCGGTGCCACTTGGTTTTCGGTCATGCTTATAGTTTTATTTTCATAATATCATACCACCTCTAGCCAAACTTTCTCTGGGCCGCAGTCAGCGAATCCAGATATCGGCTATGTCAGAATATTTCAGCAAAAGATGTTCTGTGTATTGCTACTAGATCACACCAACCTGCCAGTTGAACGAGCATTCGGCTCTTTATTACAGAAAGGTAACAGCATCGCTGCTCACCTTGTTAAACTCATCGTCCTCTTCGTCTGGCATAATCTCTGACTTCTTTTGACGTGAAGCTCGAGGTGGTGGAGCTTCAGTCATACCGACGATATCTGTCACTACTTCTTCTATATTCAGGCTCTCCTCTCCGAAACCATCTAGCCAACCAGCCGCCTACGGTAAGCCCGGGATAATGTGAATGGTCACAGTGATGGAGAGTGTCAGTCCAGTCATATACTCGTTACCAAGGGAGTGACTCGATTCATGGGAATGTAATTTAATTGGTATGAACTAGCTGTCACAAACTCTATCCATTCTCATACTGGGACAGGATGATGTCGGTTCAAGTAATCTCAAGATATTATATGGAAAGAAATGAGTCGGATCATTATCTGCTATTAGATCAGGTCGGGATGTGATTCACTATGAGCTGACTGGACAAAAGAAAAGCTGGTGATCTGATGACCAGTGAGAATGGTTCTCGGAGCATCACACGGATTATGTAGTTATGTTGGGATTAAATGTCCGGTCTGAGCCCTAAAACAGAACTACGCGACTGCATGCAGCCATCGAATCGTCAAAAGTGTGTGTAAGGTAAAGATGATGGTTTGGTTGATCTTTTTGCCAGTCCAACACAGCAGTGATTGGGTAGATAAGATTCACCAGTCTTAGTGAATCAATGGCTGACAACTAATCGTGGGAGAGAAATTAACAGTTAGAGAACACTGAACAGCAGGGCATGATTAAAGGTTAGGGAAAGGCTTTGTCTTATTACAGTTATACCCCGTAGAGTTAGCCTTCAGCATGATACTACAGGAAGAATCGTGTTAGTAATTACTAGGGGGAGGGGGAGACATTACGGTCTGCCCCTGGGCATTACAGCACTACGCCTGCTCAACCGCTTGGCATAATCCCCGACCACTTGGCGTTAATGCCCAATCACTTGGTGTTACTGTCCAATCACTTGGCATTGCCGCCTTATTACTCGGCATTCCCAGTACGGGGGATGAGCAGGATTAGCTGTTAAGCCAGGGGTTAATCTCATTGTTAATCCATTCCTACTGTAAATATCACCTCCATGGACTTTCCTGTGCGGGGTGAGAGTGGCTGAGCTTTCAACTAAATGGGCAGAAAACACAATCAGCACACAAAAACAAGAACAGACAATTGCAATAAACATGGGGACTTTAGAGAAGGAGGAAGGGAACATAGTAAAGATTTTTTATTCCGGAGTGAGTCTACTCAGGCTGAGGTATGATCAGACCATCAGACCATGCAGTAACTGTAAACAGGTGATCAGTGGGCTGGGCTATTTTGGGCGCCATCTAATAGCATTCATTTCTAGCAGCATGTACCAGCCCTTGTAGCTAACTGGAGAGAGTGATTTGTCTTAGACTCGGTCTGATTCTTGCCAGAAGGAAACAAGCGCTTTGAGGACATTGCGGTCATTAATACAGTTTCAAACTATCACCAAGTGGTTCATAGCTAGCGGGAACAGGAACGGGAACAGAAAGCGAAGCTCGCCGGTTGGAGGAGAAAGCGATGAGGTTTACACAGCAGTTGGTTATTAAGACGATTTACAACGGTTAGACACAGACTACTAACTTACATCCTTATCATACGAGCCGTCTTTGAGTTTTTTCTGAAGCGGAAACGGAACGAAATTCTTAAAAAGGAGACTGACAAGAAAACGTGAGACAGAACACAATAGATAAGCTGGGAGTGGCAGAAAATAATAAAACTGTTAGCGATATAAACATTACCTTCTCATCAGTATTCAGATAGGAGATGGCAATCTCTATCGATAGCTAAACCATATAGAGAAGATTATATAATAAATATTATTAATAATAGTTATTGCCAAATCGCTCAGATGTGACAATATGTGAGGCTGCATTAAAATGGGCGTACTTTGTTCTTTCTTGTGTATCCTGCCCAATGTCAGAGGTATGCAAAAAGAAGTTTACTTAGTCTCAGCGATACTAAGGGTGAGTCATTAGGGGACTCTCTGCTTGTCCCCACTGAAATGTGTACAGGGTGATCACAGGACCATTATGAAGGAGTAACTGTAACTGTGACTTAGTTTGACCATCACCATGGGTCAGTGGATCACAAAGACCTCAACTGTATGCCACGGAGCTTAGTTAGCTATAGCAGGTCACCTACGTATGCGGAATCTTGTGTACCTCCGGTATGTTCCTTTTCATTTCATTCTGGCACTTGACTATCCTTTTTAGTGATTGTTCTAAGCTTAAGGGTGGTTCTGGGATGTTAGTAGCTGAGAACTATATGAGGAAGTTACAGTCGCCGCTGTAGCCCAGCTTGAGTCCAGGGTGAAGTCACTGAGCTATTCCGCTATCCAGTGACGTACGCAATGCACTATTCCAATCACCTGACCTGCTCGGGTATGAATTATTTACCTTGGCATCTTGTAGTTGAGCTTGCATGTCTTTGGCCAGTTGCTCTTTCTGGTTTTTAATGAGTTTCAACATTTCGTCTCCCTGCTTGTCCACCATAGCGGAGGTTTCCTATAAGACAAAATCACAGAATCATATGATGCAGGGCTGTCGCATTTCTAAGATCATAATGGGTATGTTGCTTCCAGGATAATCCTTATCCACTGTTACCATGATACACTTTTATCTTAGGGGTGACCACGCAGAGAAAAATGTATTTATAGCGAAACTGTAGAAACGATATACTGCCATGATAAATGGGTGCCCAGGCTTTTTTGGGTTAAGTTCTCAACATCAAAAGCCATGCCACTGGCCCTGATATCGACTAATGGTGCTGTCAATTTGATGACTAGTCGCTGCCGTTTTGGTGAGCAGAGCGTACCTGCTGTTGTTTCTGCATGACTCTCATCTGTTTGTTTTTCATCCTCTGGTTTCTTCGAGCCTCCAGTTCCCGCCTGGCTTCAGCTTTCCTCTGCAATCATAAGGGGCACATGACATAAATGGGTGCTTGGTCGCAGACACCAGCAGGTGCTTCTTCATCACTGGCAGGTGTTTGCCAGGTGTGGACGAAACTTTGGACACCAAACTCAACTATCTAAACCTGTAGGTCAAGTCGATATGATCCTACTTCAGATTTGCTTGACTCACGAGTTTAATTACATGAGATGGAGATGCTACCGATGCAAGAGGACGCCTATACAGTTAGTGGCATATAGCTCTTTATCTGTTGGCATTTCATGATGCGATACCATTCCTCTATACTTACACAGTGCATTAGGTTAGGTATGCATTTTTCTAGGTATCCCCGCGCTAGTGATCTCAATGGATCTATCCCATGAAAAAGCAGTGTATTTCAGCCTTGGCTCAAGATCCTTTCAGGCTGGGCTAAAGTCTAAATCTTGCCGACCCGCACAGGATTTCCAGGCGCTACCACTGCTTTAAGCAAGCAAGTTTTATAAGAGGCTCGTTGGATAGAAGGCCAAAGATCAATGGGAATGAAAACACATTGGCGGAGAGCAATCATACCAGCTCGAATTCATCATCGTCTATATTTCTCGCCTCCCACAGCTTAATCAGATCCTTCAGCTTCGACTCCCACTCCATGTCATGTTCTCTGTATAAAGGAAAGTCTTATTACATATATCGAGTAACAGGAGATTGTTCTAACAGAGCCTACAAGCTACTTGTGGTATAGGAACAGGGAATTGATGTCCTTTAATACTGGGGCAGTTCCACCTCTCACTACTGCCTCATTTTCAATCGCCTGAGGATGCATTGAGGTAGTCCGAACCAGCCACAACTGATTATCTGAAGCTGATCATCTTCGGGATGATGATGATGATGATGATGATGATGATGATGATGATGATGATGATGATGATGATGATGATGATGATGATGATGATGATGATGATGATGATGATGA
>Ga0224501_10005307_pt1 | contig 10159 bp, 10 predicted proteins | sample SF_Oct11_sed_USG_4_FD_169105 | JGI IMG/M metagenome (GOLD analysis project Ga0224501, IMG submission 169105) | Sediment microbial communities from San Francisco Bay, California, United States - SF_Oct11_sed_USGS_8_1 | ecosystem: Environmental > Aquatic > Marine > Sediment | place: USA...
GTTGGGCCAGTGCGGTCATGCCTTGCTTGCGCGCGGTGGCGATGCGCTCGGCCCAGACGGCGGCTGCGCCCGGCGCCATGCGCGCGGAGGTGTCGGCCAGCACCACGCGATCCAGCACCTCGGGATGGCGCAGCGCCAGCGTCTGGCCGACCATGCCGCCCAGGGACAGGCCCAGCCAATGCGTGCGGGCGATGCCCAGGTGTTCCAGCAGCGCATGCGCGTCGTCGGCCAACTGATCCAGCGTGTAGGGCGCGGGCGTGGCCGCGGTGCCGCCGTGGCCGCGGGTGTCGTAGCGCAGCACGGTGTAGTGCGCCTGCAGTGCTTCCAGTTGCGGCTGCCACATGTCCAGGTTGGCGGCGAGCGAATGCGAGAGCGTGAGCCAGGGGCCCTGGCCGGCGATGTCGTAGTGGACGTCGAGGTCGCGGATGCGGGCTTGCATGAAGGTCTCCTTTGTTTTGCTTCCGATGATACGGTGGCCGCCATGGTGCTGACTGGATTCCTTTCCCGTGCGGGCGCATGCTGTGCGGCTTGCGCAGGCGTGGCTATGCGGCGTCGGTTTGGCGGCGGCCTAGGTCGGCCGAGGAGTGGAGGAACTGCGGGGGGGGGGTAATCCCTATCATCTGTTTGGGGGCTGTGCACGATCAGCTAGCTGGCTAGGATCAAGCGAAAAGTCTTCTTTTTCCATAAATTGACGGCATCATGGACAAAAAGCTTGTACACATCCTCCGACGGATCGTATGCCAGCGCCGCTGGAGTGGGGCCGCTGCGAGCAGCACTGAGGCTGATGCGGGCCGGGCTGAGTTTGGATGCGCCTGTGAGCAGTGAGGCCTTCTGGGCGGCGCTCAAGAGCACGGCTGTGCCCTTTGAGGGAGTCGTGGTGCCGGCCACCCAGGCAGCCGAGCGCGAGATCGCCTTGGCCACCCGGGCCTCACGGGTGTGGGGCAGCCACTTCGGCGCGACCGGCATCCACCCCCGATTTCTCTTTATCTATTTCGTGCTGCCGACCCGGGAGGAAGTGTGCCGCTTTCGCGTGTCGACCGCGTGGACCGAGATCAAGGAACGCTTGCGGGTCAACCTGGAAGTCAATGGATATCCGATCTCGGTACTCCAGGAAAACTGGGTGGATTTGTTCAGTGAACAGGAGTGCAAGGAAAAATCCGACGGAAGCTGGTATCACTTCTTCAGCTGATCCGTCGTGGCCGGGGTGAAGGGGACGGGGTTCGCAGTCCATGCGGGCCGAAAAGATCAATTTCAGGGAGCGATTTCATGCAAATCACAGGTCAGTGCCATTGCGGCGCCATTTCCATGAGTGCCTACGTTGACCCATCCCGGGTGGTGGTTTGCCATTGCAGCGATTGCCAGGTGCTGTCGGGCGCACCCATGCGCGCGATGCTGCCGGTACCGGCCGAGCACGTCGAGCTGACGGGCTCGCCCCGGCATTACGTGAAGCGCACGGGCAACCACAAGTGGCACGCCCACGCCTTTTGTTCCCGCTGCGGCACCCAGCTCTACGCCTGCGATGCGGAATCTCCGTCCATATACAACTTGCGGCTGGGCTGGATCAACGAGCGCGACCAGCTGCCGCCCATGCTGCAAATCTGGACTCGCTCGGCGATGCCCTGGCTGCATGAGCTTGACGCCTTGCCCGCCTGCGACAAGGGCGTCCACGATCCTTGCCGGGTCTGATCGCCTGCGCGCGAAATTGGGGCGTGCCGCAGCCCCATGGATCGCCACGGCCTTCGGCCTCGCGATGACGGGGGAAGAGATGGCCTCTCGATGCCAACGGGGGAGGTGAGTTTGTGGTGACGCGTGCGTGGGCATCGCGATGCGGGCAGCTGTCCCGTCATTGCGAGGAGCGCAGCGACGCGGCAATCCACCGGGGGGCGGGTCTGGGCTCTTCAGCGTCCGCGCAGAAACAGCGCGTCGAGGTCCTTGAGCGTGACCTGGCGCCAGGTCGGGCGGCCGTGGTTGCACTGGTCTGAGCGTTCGGTGCGCTCCATGTCGCGCAGCAGCGCGTTCATCTCCTGCACGGTGAGCTGGCGGTTGGCGCGCACGGCGCCGTGGCAGGCCATGGTGGCGAGCAGTTCGTTGCGGGCGCGTTCAATGACGGTGCTGGCCTCGTGCTGGGCGAGTTCGTTGAGCACGCTGCGCGCGAGCTCCACCGCGTCGCCCTGCGCCAGGGTGGCAGGCACGGCGCGCACGGCCAGCGTCTTGGGCGAGAAGGGCGTGACTTCCAGGCCCAGGGTGTGCAGGGTGGCGGCGTGCGCCTCGGCGCTGGCGACTTCCTGCGGCGTGGCGGCAAAGGTGGCGGGGATCAGCAGCGGCTGGCTGGCCATGCCGCTGGCCTGACCCTGGCGCGCTGCTTCGTCGAGCTGGTTCTTCAGCTGCTCGTAGACGATGCGCTCATGTGCGGCGTGCATGTCCACCACCACCAGGCCCTGGGCGTTCTCGGCCAGGATGTAGACGCCTTGCAGCTGGGCCAGCGCCCGGCCCAGTGGCCAGGGCGTGTCCGCGTCCTCGTGAGGTTGCGGCGAGAAGGGCTCAGCGGCTTGCTCGGACGCGGGCCAGGCCGCTGGTGCAGGGACAGCCAAGGGGGGTGATGTCGCAGCGGGCTGCCACAGTGCGGCCAGGTCGCGCACCGCATGGCCGCGCCCGAGCGCGCTGTCGGCGCCGAAACGGATGGAGGGCTGGACCCAGGGGGCCGGGGCGGGCGCACGGGCGCTGTCGCCCGGATTGCCCGCGGCGCTGGCTGTCTGGGCGGCGGCCAGGGCGCGCGGCGCGGCCAGCGCGTCCTCTGCCGCATGGCGCACCGCCTGGTGCACCTCGCGGCTGTCGCGAAAGCGCACCTCGATCTTGGTCGGGTGCACGTTGACGTCGACCCGCGCCGGGTCGATCTCCAGGTAGAGCGCATAGACCGGCTGCCGGTGGCCGTGCAGCACGTCCTCGTAGGCGCTGCGCGCGGCGTGCGTGATCACCTTGTCGCGCACGAAGCGGCCGTTCACATAGGCAAACTGGTGGTCGGCCCGGCTGCGCGCGGCGTCGGGCACGCCGGCGCGGCCCCAGACGCGCACGCCGTGCGCGAACGAGCCCGGCGAGGTGCTTGTGCGGTAGTCCACGGCCACCGACTGCGCGAGGAAGTCCTCGCCCAGCACGTCGGCCAGGCGCTGGTCCAGCGCCGCCATCGGGCTGTCGCCGGCGCAGGCGCGCCACTGCTCGACCAGCTTGCCCTCATGCCAGATCGCAAAGCCCACGTCGGGCCGGGCCAGCGCATGACGACGCACGGCCTCGATGCAATGGGCCAGCTCGGTGGCGTCGGTCTTGAGGAACTTGCGGCGTGCCGGCGTGCTGAAGAACAGCTCCTTGACTTCGACCGTGGTGCCGGGCGCGCGCGCCACGGGTCGCAGCTCGCCGCTGCGACCGTCGAGCAGCCAGGCCTTGTCCGCGCCCTCGGCGCGCGAGAGGATGGCGCAGTCGGCAATCGAATTGATGGCCGCCAGCGCCTCGCCGCGAAAGCCCATGGTGGCCACCGACTCCAGGTCGTGCAGGCTGCCGATCTTGCTGGTGGCATGGCGCTTCAGCGCGATCGGCAGTTCGTCGCGCACGATGCCGCCGCCATCGTCCTCCACCGCGATCAGTCGCACGCCGCCAGCGAGCAGGCGCACGGTGACCTGGGTCGCGCCGGCGTCGAGCGCGTTGTCCACCAGCTCGCGCACCACCGAGGCCGGGCGTTCCACCACCTCGCCCGCGGCGATCTGGCTGATCAGCTCGTCCGGGAGTTCGCGAATGGGGTGGCGCGCGGCAGGGGCAGAGGCTTGTTTCACACGGGCATTTTAGGGGGCAGGGGAGGGCGGTCGGGGCGCGCCGGGGATAATCGACCCCCATGGAACTCATCACCTTTCTCATCGACTTCATCCTGCACGTGGACAAGCACCTCGAAGTGTTCGTGCAGAACTACGGCACCTGGGTCTACGCCTTGCTGTTCACCATCATCTTTGTCGAGACGGGGGTGGTGGTCATGCCCTTCCTGCCGGGCGACTCGCTGCTGTTCGTGGTGGGTGCGATGTGCGGCGTGGGGCTGATGAGCTTTCCGGTGGCGGTCGCCGTTCTGATGACTGCGGCCGTGCTGGGCGACCAGACCAATTATTCCATCGGGCGTTATTTCGGACCCAAGGTGTTCAAGTGGGAGGACTCGCGTTTCTTCAACAAGGCGGCGTTCGAGCGGGCCCATGATTTCTACGAGGTGTACGGCGGCATCACCATCGTGCTGGCGCGCTTCATGCCGTTTCTGCGCACCTTCGTTCCCTTCGTCGCAGGCGTGGCGGCCATGAGCCGGACCAAGTTCAGTGCCTACAACATTGCCGGCGCGGTGATCTGGGTGATGGGCATCTGCACGGCGGGTTTCTTCCTCGGTAGCCTGCCCTGGGTCAAGGAAAACCTGAACAAGATCATCTGGGCCATGATTCTGATCCCGGGCCTCGTCGTGATCTACGGCAGCTGGAAGGCGCACCGGCGCGCAAAGCAGGTGGAATTCCTGTCCGAAAGCGAAGCGCCCTGAGGCGGGATGCGTGCGCCCGTGCGGCTGCGCGGGGTCGCATGCCGGCGCAAGGGGGCGGGGATGCCCGACTTTGCGCAGGGAGATCCGCTTGCACATTGGTCGTGACTGGGGCTAAGCTTGCTCGTAGTTTGTGCTGGCTCAACAAATGCATGCCTGTTCCGATGGATGCTTGTGCCTGAGAACTTGCGAAGAAGGTGGATGTCATGACACGCAAACGATCGCTGCCGAAACGGCAGACGCGCAGCATGAAGGCTATTTCGGAAACGATCAATGGCCTGAGCGACCAGATACTGTCCCGACCGGATGGCTACTACTGGCGCGCGCCCGATGGCAAGCAGGAAATCGGTCCTTTCGAGACCATGGAGGACGCCCTGTCCGACATGTACGAGGCTGACGAGCAGGCGCCCGAACCGGGCGAGACCCTGCAGGAGGCCGAGAGCGAGCTCGGCATCGCCGACTGGATCGACCCCGACACCGGCGAGCCGGCCGAAGGCTTGTCGGCGCCGCGGCTCGACAACGACTGAGGTTGCGTCGGCAGCGCCCTAGACGCTGCGCTTGCGCGCCAGCGGCGGATTGCGCGCGAAGTAGCCCTCGATGCCGCGCATCAGGGCGTCGGCCAGTTGTTCCTGGTAGGCCACGCTGTTGAGTTTGGCTTCCTCCAACGGGTTGCTGATGAAGGCGGCCTCCACTAGCACGCTGGGAATGTCGGGTGCCTTGAGCACCGCGAACGAGGCCTGCTCGACGCGCGCCTTGTGCAGCTTGCCCACGCGTCCGATTTCACCGAGCAAGGTCTTGCCGAGCTTGAGGCTGTCCTTGATCTGCGCGCTGGTGCTCATGTCGAGCAGCGCGCGCTGTACCTGCGCATCCTTGGCTGTCACATTGACGCCGCCGATCAGGTCGGCCTTGTTCTCCTTGGCCGCCATCCAGCGCGCCGCGCTGCTCGAAGCTCCGCCGTGACTCAGCGCGAACACGCTCGCGCCCTGCGGGCGCGGGGTGTAGAAGGCGTCGGCATGGATGCTGACGAACAGGTCGGCCTGGACTTGTCGCGCCTTTTGCACGCGCACATGCAAGGGCACGAAGAAGTCGGCGTCGCGGGTGAGAAAGGCGCGCATCGGGTTGCCGTTGACCTCGGTGGCATTGATGCGCTCGCGCAGCCGCTTGGCGAGCTGGAGCACCACGTCTTTTTCATAGGTGCCGCTCGGGCCGATGGCGCCGGGATCTTCGCCGCCGTGGCCGGGATCGAGCGCGATGATGATGAGGCGGTCGGTCTTGCCGGGTACGGGCGGGTGCGACACCTGGGTGGGGACATCCGGGACCGGCGCCTGTCGGTGTTGGCGCGCGATCAGCTCGTCCAGCGGATCGTTGCCGTCGCGCGGCGCGGGTGCTGAAGTCTGTTGCTGCTCGCGCATCAGGTCGGCAATCAACGAAGCCATCGGGTCGGGCGTCTGCTTGGGGTAGAGGTCAAGCACCAGGCGGTGCTGGTAGTTGCTGATGGGCTTGAGCGTGAACACCTGGGGCCGGATGTCCTGCTTCAGGTCGATCACCAGGCGCACCACCTCGCTGGAGAACTGTCCGACGCGCAGGCCCGCGATGTTGGGGTCGTCGCGCTGCACCTTGGCCACGAGTTCGTGCAGCGCCGGGTTCAGCACGATGCCTTCGATGTCGACCGCGAGGCGCGGCGGGTTGGCAATCAGGTATTGACGCGTGCGCAGACGGCGGTCGGTCTCGATCGTGACGCGGCTGTAGTCGCGCGCGGGCCAGATGCGAACGGCGACGATGTCGGCGCCATGCGCGAGCTCGGCACGCCCGAGCAGCAGCACCAGGGTGCCGCCGCCCAGGAGTTCGCGCCGTCTCATGCCGCCACCTCCTGCACCAGGGCATGGCCGATCGGGCCTTGCGCGCTCAGCGTGACGCGGCGGGTCTCGTCGTCGGTGACCTCGAGCCGGATCACCAGGTCGGGCGGCGGCAGCATGCCGGCGGCCTTGTCGGGCCATTCGGCGAGCTTGAGGCCGGGGCTGGCGAAGATGTCGCGAAAGCCGGCGTCTTCCCATTCGCGCGGGTCGCTGAAGCGGTAGAAGTCGAAATGCCAGATGTCCAGGCCCGGCGCCTCGTGTGGTTCGACCACGGCGTAGGTCGGGCTCTTGATGCGGCCTGTCACGCCCAGGGCGCGCAGCAGGTGACGCACCAGCGTGGTCTTGCCCGCCCCCAGGTCGCCCTGCAGCTCGATGAAGGCGTTGCGGATGGCCGGACTGGCCGCCAGCGTGGCGGCCAGCGCCTGGGTCTGCGCTTCGTCGCGGCAGAGCAGAGTTTTTACAATGCGGTGGTGAGCTTGGACAGAACTCAATTCGTTTCCCTGATCGGGGCATGGGCCCGTGAACTCGGATTCTCCCAAATCGGCGTCAGCGGGGTTGACCTGTCGACGGCCGAGGCCGGGCTGCAGGCCTGGCTGGCGCAAGGTTTCCACGGCGACATGGGCTACATGGCCAGCCATGGGCTCAAACGCGCGCGGCCGGCCGAATTGGTGCCGGGCACGGTCAGCGTGGTGACCGCACGCATGGATTATCTGCCGGCGGGCACGTCCGAAGACTGGCAGGCCATCGAGCTGGCCCGCCTGGGCCGGCCGACCGAGGGCGTGGTCTCCCTGTATGCGCGTGGCCGCGACTATCACAAGGTCATGCGCGCGCGGCTGCAGAAGCTCGCCGAGCGCATGGCGCAGCATGTCGGACCGTTCGGCTTGCGGGTGTTCACCGATTCGGCGCCGGTGCTCGAGGCCGAGCTGGCCTCGCGCAGCGGCCAGGGCTGGCGCGGCAAGCACACACTGGTGCTCAACCGCGAGGCTGGCTCGATGTTCTTTCTCGGCGAGATCTATGTCGACCTGGCGCTGCCGCCGAGCGAGCCGGTGTCGGGCCACTGCGGCAGCTGCCGCGCCTGCATCGACATCTGCCCGACCGGCGCCATCGTCGCGCCCTACCGGCTCGATGCGCGGCGCTGCATCTCCTACCTGACGATCGAGCATGCGGGCGCGATTCCGGTCGAACTGCGGCCGCTGCTGGGCAACCGCATCTACGGCTGCGACGACTGCCAGCTGGCCTGTCCGTGGAACAAGTTCGCGCAGCGCAGCGCGCTGCCCGACTTCGATCCGCGCGAAGGCCTGAGCGGCAGCCGTCTGCTGGACTTGCTGGCCTGGCGCGAAGACGAATTTCTGCGGCGTACCGAGGGCAGCCCGATCCGGCGCATCGGTCATGGACGGTGGCGGCGCAACATCGTGGTGGCGCTGGGCAATGCCTTGCGCCAGCAGTGCGACGCTGCGATCGTGAGTGCCTTGCACGGCTTGCTGGAGGAGGCCGACGACATGCTGCACGAGCATGTGCTGTGGGCGCTGGGGCAGGAGGTGCTGGGCGGTGAGCCCGATCGAGGGACGGCGGGGCCCTGACGTGGCAGGCCACGGGTGGTGCGAGGCATCGGCCTGACGAGACAAATTACCTGGGCGTCGCTCGCGGCTCAAGCGCATTGCCGGCGGGCCGTTGTGTGACAAGTGCTTGTTCACGCGGCAATTATCCTGCAGCAGCGCGCGCATCACAAGGCCTGGCGCTGGTTTCTGCCTTGGCACGCGCGAGATGTGGCGCAAAGTCGACGCGTTTCGTGCGTCTGGCGTCGCGCAGGGCCAGCCCCATGCTGCACCGTGCGCGCGGCGATGCCGTGCCAGGGGTTTCTGGTATCGTCAGCGCACACAGGACACACAGCCACTTGGAGTGGAAGAACACATGAAACGAAAGACCAGCCATCTATTCCGCGCCCTCGCTCTGGCGGCGGGTTTCTTCATGGTCAGCGCACCCGCCATGGCGCAGGTGTATGGGCCAGGAACCTCGAGCGCTTCGCTGTCCCTGGGGGTCGCCAAACAGTTCGGTCAGGACTACACCGTGATCAGCGGCCGTTACGGCAGCTTCTTCGTCGACGAGTTCGAAGCCAGCCTGGGCCTGGAAGTCTGGCGCGGCCACGAGCCGGAGATCTACAAGCTGATCCCCGAGCTGCGCTACGTGTCGAGCTCGGGTCAGACCTTCAAACCCTACGTGGCACTGTTCCTGATGCGCAGCTTCTACAGCCACACGGTGGACAGCCACAATTCCTTCGGCGCCCGCGCAGGCGTCTACTACGTGCTCAATTCGAGTGCCTATGTCGGCGTGGGCATGGTGCATGAGCGGCAGGAGTCCTGCGACGGCGCAGGTCTGCGCGAATGCCAGTACTACTACCCGGAGATGACGCTGCACTTCCGGTTCTGACCGATCAGTCGCGCGGCTTCGGCCGCCGCGTTCAGCGCAACACGCCGAGCGCGAACGGCAGACTGAGAAGGCCTAGCAGGGTGGACAGCGTCACCAGTCCGGCCACGTAGGCGCCGTCATAGCCCATGCGTGCGGCCAGCACGTAGCTGCTGGGCGAGGTGGGCAGGGCCGAGAAGGCCAGCAGCACCAGCGTCTGCAAGGCGCTCAAGCCAAAGACCAGCGACAGGCCCAGCGCGACCAGCGGCATCAGCAGATGCTTGATCGTCAGGATGGCCACGCTCAGGGAGCGCGCGCGCGCCAGGCCCGAGAGCTGCAGGCCCGCGCCGGCGGCCATCAAGCCCAGCGCCAGCGAAGCCGCGCTGATGCGCGAGACGGTGGGCGAGAGCCAGTCCGGAATCCGGAAGCCCAGCAGATTGAGCAGCAGGCCGCCGAGCGTTGCGATGATCAGCGGATTGCGCAACAGCTCCGCGAGCAGATTGCGCTTCGCGTGGCGCGCCATTGGCCAGACCGCACCGATGTTGAACAGCGGCACGCAAAAACCGATCAGCACCGCCAGCAGCAGCAGTCCCGGCGGCCCGGCCAGGCGGTCGACCAGCGCCAGCCCGACAAAGGAATTGAAGCGAAACGCCACCTGGGCGGCGCCGGCATGGCGGCGTGCGTCGATGCGCCGCCCGAGCCAGGGCAGCCACGGCAGCGCATAGGCCAGCGCGATGCCGCTGACGCCCAGGGCCAGGCCGGCGGCGATCAGGCTGGAGGCGGCTGCGAAGTCGAGCGGACTGCGCACGATGCTGTGAAACAGCAGCACCGGAAACAGGAAGAAATACACCAGCCGTTCAATCTGCTCCCAGACCGTGCGATTGAGTGCGGTGTAGCGGCAAAGCAGGTAGCCGCAGAGGATGAGCGAGAAATCGGGAAACAGGAGTTGTGCGTAATTCACGCGGCGGAGGATAACAGCAGTTGATTCCGTGCGTGGCCTCATAGCCGCCACCTGTGCCCGCCCCAATGGATCGCCACGGCCTTCGGCCTCGCGATGACGCGGTAGGGAAGTAGCCTCGCGATGACGCGGTAGGGAAGTAGCCTTGCGATGATGAGGTGGCCTTCGTGGCGACGCGTGAATCGGCCTTGCGATGACGCCGTCTGTCCCGTCATTGCGAGGAGCGCAGCGACGCGGCAATCCATGGCTGTGCGCAAACGCCGTCAGCTAGGGGAGGAATGCGCCGGCTGAACCCACATGGATCGCCACGGCCTGCGGCCTCGCGATGACGAGGGGGGAGAGCATCCGGACGTCGACGAGGCGAGGAAATGGGGTGCGCGGTGGGCGCTC
>Ga0224501_10005308_pt1 | contig 10159 bp, 7 predicted proteins | sample SF_Oct11_sed_USG_4_FD_169105 | JGI IMG/M metagenome (GOLD analysis project Ga0224501, IMG submission 169105) | Sediment microbial communities from San Francisco Bay, California, United States - SF_Oct11_sed_USGS_8_1 | ecosystem: Environmental > Aquatic > Marine > Sediment | place: USA...
ATGCCATTATATCGAATATAATGGCATTAAATTAATGGTGATGGGGCGAATTAAGAAGGGCGGCACTGGTTGCTATTGTCCAGAAAACAGCTTGTTACAAGCCCTGATTACCCATCTACTTCTAGGAAGGAATGAAGTAGTTATTCTAGATATGGAGGCTGGGATAGAACATCTGGGACGGGCAACAGCTAGGGCAGTAGATAAATTGATTGTGGTAGTGGAACCGAGTAGACGAAGTGTGGAAACAGCCGATAGAATCAATAAACTAGCGCAAGAGATTGGTTTACATAATATCGCAATAGTAGCAAATAAGGTTAGAAGCCAAGCTGAGCGGGGATTCCTAACTTCTAGCCTGCCAGGTTTTGAATTCCTTGGCTTTATCCCCTATGATCAAGCAATAGTTGAAGCTGACCTCGCTAATCGGTCTATTCTTGACTCCAGCCAACAGGTTACCAATGAGGTGAGAAATATCTATCACGCCTTGTTATCAACTGCTCAAGTACGAGCACCATAGATAAAAAGATACTAAATTAAACAAAGGAGGTTTCCGTGGCCTACGACGCAGTAAAGATGAAGGACTGGCAGATTTCAGAGGCGGCTGAAGAGAACATGCCAACCCCTGATGAGTGGCGGGAGAGGCTAAACTTGCAGAAGGATGAGATTATCCCTTACGGCAAACTATGTAGACTCGATTTTATGAAGATCATTAATCGCCTCAAGGATAGACCAGACGGTAAGTATATTGAGGTGACCGCTATAACACCTACACCGCTAGGGGAGGGGAAAAGTACAACCACCTGCGGTCTTTTGGAGGGTATGGGTAAACGGGGGCTGAATGTGGGTGGCTGTATTCGCCAACCCTCCGGTGGTCCAACCATGAATATTAAGGGCACTGCTGCTGGCGGCGGCAATGCACTGCTTATTCCCCTGACCGAGTTTTCTATGGGTCTGACTGGCGATATCAACGATATCACCAATGCCCACAATCTGGCTATGGTGGCGCTTACTGCTAGAATGCAGCACGAGCGCAACTACAATGATGAACAACTGGCCAGGCTCACTAAGATGCGCCGCTTAGACGTTGACCCCACCAGGATAGAGATGGGCTGGGTCATGGACTTTTGTGCCCAGAGCCTGCGCAATATCGTCATCGGTATGGGTGGCCGTATGGACGGCTTTACCATGCAGTCCAAGTTCGGCATCACAGTAAGTTCCGAGCTTATGGCTACACTGTCCATTGTTAGGGACTTAGCTGACCTGCGGGAAAGACTGGACAATATTACCGTAGCCTTTGATAAGAAAGGTAATCCCATTACCACCGGCGACCTTGGGGTGGGAGGCGCCATGACTGCCTGGATGCGTAACACCATTAATCCCACATTGTGTTCCACGGTAGAGTATCAGCCCCTGATGGTGCATGCCGGACCATTTGCCAACATTGCTGTAGGACAGTCATCTATCATCGGCGACCGCGTCGGACTGAAGCTGTTTGACTACCACGTAACTGAGAGTGGCTTCGGTGCCGACATCGGCTTTGAGAAGTTCTGGAATGTTAAGTGTCGGTTGAGCGGGCTCAAGCCCCATGTATCGGTGCTTACCACCACTGTCCGGGCATTGAAGATGCATGGCGGCGGGCCTAAGGTAGTAGCTGGTATTTCGCTGCCTGAGGCTTACACTAAAGAGGACCTGGGACTCTTGGAGAAGGGTATCCCCAACATGTTGCACCACATTAGCATCATCAAGACATCCGGTATCAACCCAGTAGTGTGCATCAACCGTTTCCACACTGACACCGATGCCGAGGTGGCTATGGTTAGAAAGGCGGCCGAGGCTGCCGGGGCACGCTGTGCTGCAGCTACCCACTGGGCTGACGGTGGCGATGGCGCCCTGGAGCTGGCTGATGCAGTCAAGGAAGCCTGCGAAGATACGAACGAGTTCAATTACCTGTATCCCATGGAGGTGAAACTGCGGGAGCGGGTGGACAAGATTGCCAAGGTGGTGTACGGGGCAAATGGCGTCGCTTGGACTCCAGAGGCTGAGGCTAAAGCAAAGATGCTCGAGTCTGACTCTAAATATGATGATTACACCACCATGATGGTAAAGACTCACCTCTCTCTCACCCACGACCCAGCAGTTAAGGGTACGCCTAAGGGTTGGAATCTGCCCATCCGCGACGTGCTAATCTATTCCGGGGCGAAATTCCTCTGTCCCTGCGCCGGGGCAATCAGCCTGATGCCCGGGACCTCATCTGACCCTGCCTTCAGGAAGGTTGATGTCGATGTAAAGACAGGAAAGGTCATGGGGCTATTTTAGTCAATCAAAGGAGAGGAGAACTATTTGAGCTTTAATATTGCTGTAGCAGGAAAGGGCGGTAGCGGGAAGACATCTGTGGCAAGCCTTATCATCCGCTACCTAATGAAAAACGGAGCAGGACCAATTCTAGCTGTTGATGCCGACTCCAACGCTAATCTCGGGGAGAGTTTAGGGCTTGACATAAAACAAACTGTCGGGTTGATATTGGGCGATTTTCAGAAAGATAAAATAAAAATTTCTCCCGGGATGACCAAGCAGGACTATCTGGAATACAAATTAAATGAGGCCATAGTTGAGAGCGAGGGGCTTGACCTGCTGACGATGGGTAGGGGTGAGGGTCCGGAGTGTTACTGCTATCCTAATCTTATTCTGAGAAAATTTACTGATACCTTGGCGGAGAACTACGCTTATATGGTTACGGATAATGAGGCGGGGATGGAACATCTAAGCCGGGGAACTACACAAAATGTTGACGAGCTACTTATAATCTCCGACCATTCGGTGAAGGGTATCCGAACTGCCGCCCGGATAAGAGACCTGGTCTCTGAACTCAAGTTGTCAGTGAAGAAGCAATCGGTGATAATCAATTTTGTCTCCAACAAACTAGACCCGCTGGTCACCGATGAGTTGCTTAGCTTAGGAATCGACCCCATAGCCACCATTCCTTTTGACGATGAAGTACATCAGTATGACCTCAAGCTAAAGTCACTCCTTGACTTACCTGATACCTCCAAGGCAGTGAGGGCAGTGAGCGACGTAGTGGCAAAGCTTCTTAGTGGAAGGTGAGGAGGTTTGGCTGAGTAAGATTATTATATAAGGGGGTTGGAAATGCCGGCACAGATTATTAGTGGCACTGAAATCGCTAAGCAGATTCGAGAAGAGTTAAAAGAGGAAATCGCTGGGCTTAAGGAGAAGCATAACCTCATACCGGGACTAGCCACTGTTCTGGTGGGTGAAGACCCGGCATCTCAGGTTTACGTCGGGCAGAAGGAGAAGACGTCCTTAGCTTTGGGCATCTACTCAGAAAGGCATGACCTGCCGGCTGAGACCAGTGAGGCAGAATTGCTCACCCTAATTGACAAGCTAAACAAAGACCCCAAGATTCACGGGATTTTAGTCCAACTGCCCCTGCCCAAGCATATCAACGAGACCAGAGTTCTTTATGCCATTGACCCCAAGAAGGATGTTGACGGCTTTCACCCAGTGAATTTGGGCAAATTGATGATAGGCGAGCCAGATTATTTGCCATGCACTCCCCATGGAATCCAGCAGCTTCTAATCAGGTCTGGTACCAAGATTGAGGGGGCAGAGGTAGTGGTTGTGGGCAGGAGTAATATTGTGGGCAAGCCGATAGCTAATATCCTCCTCCAGAAGAAAGAGGGGGCTAATGCTACGGTTACTGTGTGCCACACCCGAAGCAAGGATATGGCTTTTCATACCAAGAGGGCCGATATACTGATTGTAGCCGCAGGCAAGCCCAAAGCTATTACCGCTGACATGGTTAAAGAAGGGGCAGTGGTGATTGATGTTGGCGTTAACCGAATAGGAAAAACTGCTGAGGGTAAAGCTATCCTGTGCGGAGACGTTGATTTTGATGCTGTTAAGGAGAAGGCTAAAGCTATTACTCCAGTTCCTGGTGGAGTGGGACCTATGACTATAACCATGCTTATGCTAAATACAGTAAGGGCGGCAAAATTGGCTGCTGGCATAGCCTAGGAGGTAGAAATGGAATATAAGATTGAGAAAAAGAAGGCACCGGGCAGGAAGGAGGTAGAGGTGTTGGGGGCGACCTTTGAGGAAGGTAAACCAGAGGGTGAGGATATGGGGAAATGGAGGCAGAAACTGGCGAGCAGAGAGGAGAAGCTTAAGTATCTGCAAAGTGGCGAGCGATATTGGTATGGTAAAGATTGGTATGGCAGCGAGAAGAGAAAGAATCCGGCTTGAGTAAGGAGGCGATGAGGATGGCATTTGAAATCCCTAAGACAGCGTATAGCGGTAAGATTAGAGAGCTAAAATTAGGCAGCGGTGATAAGGCGGTAACGGTTGGCGGGGAGACGTGCTACCCCTTTTACCTCTTTGAAGGTGAGATGCCAGACCTGCCGAAAATAGCTATGGAAGTCTGGGACACGTCGCCTCAGGAGTGGGCTGAGGCTGCCTTGGAGCCCTTTGCCGGGGTAACCGATGACCCGGTGGCCTGGGCAAAGAAATGTATTGACGATTACGGTGCTGAGATGATTGCCCTTCAGTTGGTGAGCACCGACCCCAATGGGCTTGACCGTGGGGCTGATGAAGCCGCCGAGGTGGTCAAAAGGGTGGCTGATGCTATCGATGTTCCCTTGATTGTCTGGGGAACGGCTAATCACGAGAAGGATACCGAGGTTCTAAGGAAGGTGAGTGAGGTTTGCCAGGGTAAAAATATGATTATCGGACCGGTTGAGGAAGGCGACCATAAAAAAATTGGCGCTGCAGCTATAGGTTATCAACACACGGTGATTGCCTCAACACCTATAGACATAAATCTAGCCAAGCAGCTTAATATTCTGCTAGGCAATCTTGGTGTTCCTGACGAACTAATCATAATGGACCCTACTTCCAGTTGCATAGGCTATGGTATTGAGTATTGCTACTCAGTAATGGAGCGAATGAGAATGGCAGGACTAACTCAGCAGGACGAAAAGCTACAGTTCCCGCTCATTTGCAATATATCTAAAGAGGTATGGAAGACCAAGGAAGTACATATTCCGACAGAGGAAGACCCTAAGCTTGGCGATGCCAAGAAGCGTGGGATCTTGTTGGAAGCAATGTCAGCCATGGTTCTGATTCTGGCTGGGGGAGACGTGATGGTTATGAGACACCCAGAGGCAATAAAGCTAGTTCGAGAAATGATTGCTGAGTTGGCAGCTTCCTGAAATTGAAGACTAGAGGGGGTATTAAGATGGCAGAAGCAGAGACCAAGAGCATTGATAGTGCCAGTGTTAAGATGATTAAGAAAGCGGCTAGTGATGGGGTGACTACCGCTTTTGATAGAGCTGAAACGATGAAGCCCTGTCCTATAGGGTTGGTTGGTAGTTGCTGCAAGCACTGTGGGATGGGACCGTGTCGAGTGCCCCTGCCCAAAGGCAAAGAGGAAACACCCGAGGAAAGGAAGAAAAGGAAGGGCATTTGTGGTGCAACCGCTGAGACCATTGCTGCTCGTAATTTCATCCGGATGATAGCTGGTGGGGCGGCCGCCCATTCTGACCATGGTCGGGGTGTGGCTGAGCTCTTCCTAGCGGTAGCCAAGGGGGAAGCTACGGGCTATGAGATAAGAGACGAGCAGAAACTGCTGCAACTGGCTCTGGACTGGGGCATTGAAATTGGCGACCGCAGTAACCAGGAAATAGCCGTTGACATCGGTGAGACAGCCCTGGCTGAGTTCGGCAAACAGAAGGGCGAACTTCTGTTCCTGAGAAGGGCACCCTTAAAACGCCAGGAACTATGGCGACAGCAAGGGGTTGCCCCGAGGGGCGTAGATAGAGAGGTGGTGGAGATAATGCACCGAACTCACATGGGGGTTGACCAAGACTATCGCAACCTGCTCCAACAGGGGACCAGGGCGGCTCTAGCTGATGGCTGGGGTGGTAGCATGATTGCTACTGAACTCCAGGATATCCTGTTTGGTACCCCAGCACCTGTCTTGGGCAGGGTAAACCTAGGCGTGCTTAAGCCAGACGAGGTAAATCTCATCATTCATGGTCACGAGCCCCTGCTTTCGGAGATGATTGTCGCTGTGGCTCAAGAGCCGAAGATGATAGAGCTGGCCAAGTCTAAGGGGGCTAATGGGATAAACATAGCTGGTATATGCTGCACCGCTAACGAGATATTGATGCGACATGGGGTACCACTAGCTGGGAATTTCCTGCAACAGGAGCTAGCTCTGGTCACCGGAGCAGTGGATGCTATGGTGGTAGATGTTCAATGTATTATGCAGTCCCTGCCCGATATTGCCCAGTGCTACCATACCAAGATTATCACTACTTCACCTAAGGCTAAAATCCCAAGCGCAGTCCATATTGAGTTTGATGAGCACAAGGCTATAGAGTCAGCCAGAGCTGTAGTCAAGACGGCAATTGATAATTTCCCTAACCGGGGAAAGAACATTGATATCCCTGAGGAACAAAAAGACCTAATAGCTGGATTCAGCCATGAAACTATCAACTACCTGCTGGGCGGTCTCTTTCGTGCTTCCTACCGACCACTAAATGATAATATCATCAACGGCAGGATAAGGGGGGTGGCTGGTGTTGTCGGCTGCAATAATCCCCGCGTTACGCATGATGCGATGCACCTGGCAATGATTAAAGAACTGATAAAGAACGACGTCCTGGTAATTCAAACTGGCTGTAGTGCTATGGCTGCTGCCAAGGCTGGGCTCATGGTTCCTGAAGCAGCAGCAGAATATGCCGGTGAGGGACTGGCTTCGGTCTGCGAAGCAGTTGGTATTCCTCCGGTGCTGCATGTTGGCTCGTGTGTTGATAATAGCCGAATCCTGATGGCAGCTACCGCCATGGTAAAGGACGGCGGTCTGGGTGATGATATTAGCGACTTACCCGCAGCTGGGGCTGCCCCAGAATGGATGAGTGAAAAGGCAATCTCTATCGGTCAGTACTTCGTTGCTTCAGGAGTATTCACTGTCTTTGGTGTTAACTGGCCTACCCTGGGAAGTGATGAGGTGACCAAGTTCCTGTTCCAGGACTTCGAGGATATGTATGGCGGAAAGTGGGCTTTTGAGCCAGACCCGATTAAGGCAGCTCACCTCATGATTGAACATATTGATAAGAAGCGAAAAGTTTTGGGCATTGATAAGGCTAGAGAGCGGGTACTCTATGATATGGCGATGAGACGAGAGCTTGAAGCAGTTTAAGACCCATAAACTAAGAAGATACGGAGGGGCCTAATGTCTAAGATTATTGCATCAGCAGCTATCAGAGGAGCTTACAAAATCGTCGACCAGGCTGAGAGCAAGTGGCAGCAGGCGATGGACAAATGGGGAGCAAACGAACCAGTAGGCTTTCCTAATACCGCCTATTATCTGCCAGTAATTTATGGAATTTTAGGGCTTAAAGTCGAAAAACTGGGTGATATGGAGCAGGTGCTGAAAAGGTGCAAGTCTTTGCTGCCACCCCCGGTAAGAGAAGAGCACCCCTTGCCCTATCTAGCGCCAGCCCTTGATGCTGGGATGGCAACCTTCTTCGCTGAGGAGATTATTGAAGCCATAAGATATCTGGAGCAGCCTGACTTTTACACTAAGCAGGAAGACATCGCCGATGGCAATATCTGGCTCGGTGCCGCCGATGACGTAATCCTGAGAAAGAGGGGGATTGAGTTTGTTGATGGCACTGCCCCTGGCTTTGCTGCTATCGCTGGGGCTGCTCCAACCAATGAGATAGCAGTGGACATCGCCCGTGAACTTCAGAAAGTGAACCAGTATATCTTCATGTGTGCTGAGTATGATGGGAAGAGGTTTTCTGAGCAGCTGGTAGAGGCAGGGGTGCAGATTGGATGGCCAACCCGTCTGGTCTCCTTTGGTCCTGACATCACGGCTGCTGTCTTCGCTATGGGCTTTGCTACCAGAGCAGCAATGTCCTTCGGTGGCATTGAGCCTGGCGATTTTAGAAGAATCCTCATCTATAATAAAGACCGCATTTTTGCCTTCGTTTTGCCCCTTGGTTATGTTACCGATGAGTGGTATGCCAATGCTGCTGGGGCAGTTAATTGGGGCTTTCCTACTATTGCCGATACTCCAATACCTGAGATTCTGCCCACTGGGGTCTGTACTTATGAGCATGTGGTCTCTAATGTTCCCCACGATAAAATAGTGTCCAGGGCGGTAGAGGTGAGAGGGCTGAAGGTTACCGTGGCTGAAGTGCCGGTTCCAGTAGCCTATGGTCCTGCCTTTGAGGGCGAGCGGGTTAGGGGGGAGGATATCTATCTAGAGTGTGGTGGTGGGAGAACACCGATGGTGGAGTGGGTTACTACTAAGCGGATGGAAGAAGTGGAAGATGGCAAGGTTGAGGTGATTGGTCCTGAAATGACCGATGTCGCCGCTGGTTCCAGGTTACCCTTAGCTATAGCTGTCGAAGTAGCGGGAAGGGAGATGCAGGAGGACTTTGAACCTATTCTAGAGAGGCAAATTCACCACCTGGTAAACTATGCTCAGGGGTTAATGCACATAGGGCAGAGGGATATTGCCTGGCTGCGAGTTGCTAAACAGGCTGTGGAGAAAGGCTTCAGGCTACACCACATCGGCGATATTCTTCATGCTAAGCTACACCAAGATTTTGGCCGGATATTTGATAAGATACAGGTAAAACTCTATACCGAGGAGGACAAAGTAAGGGAGGTAGTGAGTAAGGCAAGGTCAGTATACGGGACTCGAGATGCCCGAATCGAAGGCATGACCGACGAGACTATTGACATATACTACTCATGCACCCTGTGCCAGTCCTTTGCCCCTGGCCATGTTTGTTGCATCAGCCCGGAGAGAACCGGTCTTTGTGGGTCCTATAACTGGATGGACTGTAAAGCCTCCTATGAGATTAACCCTACCGGACCTAATCAGCCGGTTCCCAAAGGGGAGACCCTTGATGCCAAACTCGGGCAATGGAAAGGGGTAAATGAGTTTATCTATAAAGCCTCCCGCCAGAAGATAGACCATTATAACTTCTACAGCATAGTATATGACCCAATGACCACCTGCGGCTGCTGTGAGTGCATTGCTGCTGTCCTTCCCCTGTGCAACGGGGTAATGGCGGTAAATCGGGAGTATACTGAAGACACCCCTTGCGGAATGAAGTTCACTACCTTGGCTGGGACTATTGGCGGTGGCTTAAGCACTCCTGGCTTTGTTGGGCACAGCAAGTACAATATCTGCCAGAGGAAATTCGTCTTAGCAGACGGTGGTATAAAAAGAATAGTTTGGATGCCCAAAATGCTAAAGGAGGAGATTGCTGAGCGGCTTAAGGCGAGAGCTGAAGAGATTGGCATTCCCGACCTACCTGATATGATTGCCGATGAGACGATTGGCGTTACCGAAGAGGAGATTCTTCCCTTCCTGCAAGAGAAGGGACATCCAGCCCTTACTATGGAGCCAATACTGGGATAGGAAAGGAGTTTTGCTTATGCCACTTACTGGAATAGAAATATTCAAACTTTTACCCAAGACAAACTGTAAGGAATGTGGAGACCCTACTTGTCTTGCCTTTGCCATGAAATTAGCTGCCGGTAAGGCGGAATTAAGTGCCTGTCCCTATGTCTCTGAAGAGGCAAAAGCCAAACTGACGGAGGCAGCAGCGCCTCCCATCATACCAGTTACTATCGGAGTCGGTGACAGGGCATTAAAGGTTGGCGGTGAGACAGTCATGTTCCGCCATGAAAAGAGGTTTGAGAATCCCCCCGGTTTTGCCCTTCTCATCACTGATGCCATGAAAGATGCTGAGATTGATAGCAAGCTGGAGAAGTTCAACAATCTTCAATATGAGAGGATAGGTCTTCTCCTTCGCCCCGACTTGGTAGCAGTAAAGGATGCTTCGGGAGACGCAGCCAGATTTGAGGCGGTGGTTAATAAAGTAAAGCAAAAAACCGATTGTGGCATTATCCTGATGAGCAGCAATCCTGATATCCTGGCGGCTGGCTTGAAGGTCTGTGCTGACCGAAAACCGCTGCTCTACGCTGCTACTGTAGAGAACCTGGAGCGCATGGCAGACTTAGCCAAGGGGGAACCATGTGTGCTGGCGGTAAAAGCCTCCAGCCTAGAGGAACTTGCCGAGCTAACTACTAAATTAACTGATGCCGGGGTTAAGGAGAT
>Ga0224501_10005310_pt1 | contig 10158 bp, 4 predicted proteins | sample SF_Oct11_sed_USG_4_FD_169105 | JGI IMG/M metagenome (GOLD analysis project Ga0224501, IMG submission 169105) | Sediment microbial communities from San Francisco Bay, California, United States - SF_Oct11_sed_USGS_8_1 | ecosystem: Environmental > Aquatic > Marine > Sediment | place: USA...
TTCACTCAGGCTACCTCCCCTCCCCCCCACTGACTCAGTCACTGAATCATTCAGTCATTGACTTGTGACTACTACTACTATTACTACTACTAGTGGTACCACTGGCAGTTACACCTTACAGTAACTAAGAGTAAGAGTAGGTCTAGAGTCATACTCGTAGTAATATAATAGTCATACCTATGAATTACAAAACTAGGTTATTCACTGACTTTCACTTGGTTTGTTACTCACTAATCACAATCATTGAATAGTTGTCCTTCAGAACTCGGGTCACATTGAGTGACTGATTAACATTTAGTTTACATTTACATGATTGCTACTCAGTCACCCACACACTCAGTCAATTGAATAACTAAGTTAGTTAGTGGAGACTAGAGTACTAGTCTAGAGTAGTAGTTGCCTAGTAGGCTAGTTCAGTAGTTGTACTTGTACTTGAACTTGAAGTACACTAGAGTAGACTAGTAGTAGTAGTAGTAGTACTAGTAGTAGTAGTAGTACGACTTTCAACTACCGTAGTACTAGTTGTCTAGTAGTAACAAGTAAGTTATTAACTATCTTACTAACTATTAAGTGGCTTGTAACTGTAAGTAACACTACCAGTACCAGTAGTACCACTACCACCAGTAGTACTAGTAGTAGTAGTAGTAGTAGTAGTACCACTACCATCACGATCACCTGATCACCAGTACCACTACCAGTACGACTACGAGTACCACCACACCCGTATTACTATCATACTCTCTGTAGGGTGAGGTCTAAGCCCGGCATGTTCACGCGGCAAATCCGCCATTGATCACAGGCCAGCTGACTTTACCTCACAATCCTATGCTATATGACCATGAAAGATCCTAGAATCATATAATATTTTTATCAAGACTTCACCAGTACATGGCATGCATAACACTATATACTATAGCCTAGAGTATCACGCTATTAGCAAAGAGGGTGGAGCTACCGAGCCTCTTTGGTAATAAACTATTTCGCTTCTACTACCTGCTGCATGGTTTCGCATACACAGAGCCTCTTTGAGAGATTATTTATTTTGAGTTGTGCCCTCTTGACTTGTCCACCAGCTGAAAAGAATTTCCGATTGGGGGCGAAGCGGAGCCTTCATAGTCAAATGTAAAGTTAGCCAGCTTGACAACAGGTTTATGCACACCCAACATCAGGACGATCATTCATTGCGAAGAAGGGCATGATGCATCATGCTGATTCACATAGATTTCGTAAGATAACGTTACAAAACCAAACCAACATTCCTGACACGCATTTTATCTCATTTTCCAGTTTTCCTGGACCTCAGATTCGTTCAGTGAACCTTTTATTTAGCACCAAGACATAAGATTACTACAATGATTTGCCCATCTTCCTGATGTACAGAAGAAAGCAGAACTGCATTATATGGGTAAGCCTCTTGGCATGCTATGCAGGCTTATTCACTCGAGTCATTTCCTTGTGTCGACACAGGACCATGCCAGCGTAAGCAATTGCTATTTCATCATTCTGTCACATACGACTAGATGGAGGAGGAAGTTGAGCCCTAGAAGAAAATAACCACAGTTTGGACTCTAGAACAAGTTTTATTTGATCACTAATTTATAGAAAGACACCGATTCGTTACAGGAACCATATGTCACAGTGATAAGAGGGACATTTATCCCGGAGTGGTCCTAGCGTTTGCTTTCACAGCTTTGCGTCTTACTTGCAGATACCGATAACTCCGCAAGCGAGACGCCCTCCTGCGTTTCCTGTAGTTGAGCTGAGCTCGTGACCTCCTTTGCCGAGGTCATCAACATCGGCGTGAATGACAACGGTTCGACCGATGACTGACTGGGGTCCGACCAATGTCACCTGGGCATCGGTAATACAGATGGCGGCCTTACCAGAGTCGTCAGCAGTCACATTACCAAGATCTCCAGCGTGCCTGAAAGGTGCAAGGTTGTCCTTTAGCCAATGATTGTGGGAGAAGTGGCTGTTAATGAGCCAACTTGTACCGACTATGTGTAATTGAGGTCGGGCGCCACTTCTACTTCTCACCGCCTTCATCTACCCCAGCTCTGAAGAGAGATGGGTATCCATTCGCTACTGGGTGAACAGAGTTTTCGAAAAATAAGCCATGCACAAGCTGTCTGAGACCAAGACCTTGTGGCCAGCGCTCTAACCACTCAGCCTCTCCCTGAAAGGTGCAACATCTTATAATTCTCAGTCATTGTGCGATAAACTCATCTAGCATCTATGTACTTAGCATATATCTCCAGACCCTTATTTTATTCAAACAACAGCTACTCTCTTGCCAAAACAATGCAAACTGTACACAGCAACCTTACTTTATTACTGGATTACAATGGTCCATCACTTTAAATAACTTCAACCAACTAAGAGGAATTAACCAAATTATATCCTCTCACAAAAATCATCATTTCAAAGAACCACTACTAAGTCAGAGGAGCTATCACAGACTCGCAGTTGATCGTCCCTAGCCTTTTACATTGATTACGAGCAGTGTCATAAAGTGACCTTTATGTCACTTTTACAAAAGATCTCATTCTATATAGCACATAGTTTACCTGTTCTCATCGCATGGTGCTCCGTGGGTTTTTCCAAAAGGATTGAAGTGGGGCCCAGCGCTGATACAGCCTACAATACAATCAACAAATATAAGTGGGCAGAGTATAAAAGCGAAACAATGCCAGCTTCAATAGCCTATTCAAGGTCAAAAAAACTAAACAGATAAGATTGCATATCATGACCATTGCTTATCTTGAACCGGGTACACCCGCGGAACAAAATTAGGTCAGTTACCGACTGTTCCAACACCGTTCTTAGTGTGTTATACCCCCTCACGGTCTCATCTGACTTCGGTTACTGTCTAAATTCTAGTTGGACATTCCTTCTACATTGCTATAGTCTAGCAACCAAAATATTATTAATCAACTTTTTGACCAATTATTGGTTTCACTTCCAAACAGAAGGGGTCGGTCCCCGTTTGGTGTCTGTCGAGTCTCGAGGTTTTTTCACATTCAACTTGGTGGAATAGGACAATGATAGAGCATTTAAGCTGGCTTAGGAAAGCCGTCAAATAGGATGACCAACTGCCTATGTAGAACGATACAAACAAGTTACGTGTACACTAAAGTGGTCAGGGTTGCTATCCGCTCTAATTGGGCCCAATCAATGGTTTTTTTTAGGACATAGGATTAGATGGCGCTAGATGGCGCGTATTCATTTCACACAGATTGCCCAACATCTGTCTCTGCCTAATAGATCAGACTCCCACTGGAAAGAAAAGAATATCTTCAGTGAAAATGTGACAAGTTAAAGATCATCTTACCGTTGGTGTTGTCGCCAAACTCGTGAATGTGGAAACCGTGCTCGCCAGCGGCAAGTCCAGTGATCTCCCCAGTTAGTTTACACTGATCTCCGACCTGCAATGAACAACATGACGTAGTGTTCATGAATATAAAAATAAGTAACTAGTAGCAGTATACTCAGGTAAAGATCCAATCGCACTACCGGATTACTGCATTGTCAATTATTTTATCCGAGATCTGTTTCAATTCTGTGGTGGTCATTGGATTCTTTTTAAGTAATTAGTAATTAACGACCATAATCTTGAAGCTATACTCCGTTGAATGTTAGGTTAAACTACAACTCTTCCTGTGCCATCCGATGCCAAGCCCAATCCAATGATTGGATGAATTGAATTTGGGTGTCTAGACTAGTTACTTGTGACTTGTCTCGATCTCATGTTGTCTCCGTCATTGTCTGGTCTTAGAGCCAAACTTTGAGTTTGTGAATGTGATTTATATTGAAAACAAATGACTGAATGAATGGTAAAAACAGTTTACCTAACAGCTGATTTGGTTACTTTTTTTACTAAATTAGTAAATAATTACTAAATTAGACTAGTACATAAGATAAGACGATAAGTAACTCATTGTGAATTGTCATTTGATTGAAACAGTCCAAGTCAAACAGTGAGGACTCGCTGGCAGGTTGACGGTCGCATCAAAATTTGAAAATCAAAACAAACGAGAACTTGCACGGTGCAGGTCAGGCAACTAGAGTTAGTCTTACTACTTGGGTACTAACTAACTTACTAAGTTAGGTACTGTTAACCGTTAACTGTTTAACTTTAACGACACTCAACACAACAGTTATGAGTTAACTTAATCTTAAATCAGTTAATGAGTTATGAGTTAACTTAACGTCATAAACTTGTATATACTTGATGACATCTCACCTGTTCGAAGTTGACAGTTCCAGTGACCTCTCCGTCCCCTTTCAACACGCAAACGGCTTTGACGGACATACTGATTAGACGTAGTTACTACTAGTGGTTGGTTCAAAAACTTACTCGACAGTGACTTGGAAATCGGTACTTGGTTGCAGTGCGAAAAAGCGAACCTTGCCACCGCTCAGAGTGCTGTAGGGACTACGGGTGTACAGCTCGTGCGTTGGTATATAAAAATGACACTGTCTATAGACTACATAACGAAACATAGCGAGTTAAAAATCCGGTTAGCGGTTGTGCTGTTCAGAAAACACAGCACTCGAAGTTTAATAGCTATAAAAACAACGTAGGAGATAGATTACCCTCATAACGTTGTTTATTTTTATTGAGTTAGCCATGTCTAACCATATAAATGGAACTTAGACCACTTTGCACAAAAATCCCAGTCATAGCTCTGAATCCTAATCCCTAGTTAGAGCCCCGCTTAGAATCCCGTTGGCCTTGGCTCGCCGGGTTGTTTATTCGCTCGTCTGCTGTTGCTTTGGTAGCGTCAGTGTGGGATTCTTGTTAGCCTGCAAACCTGAAAACTTGAGGTATGTCTCTTCTCTCTTGTGCTAATTTCAGACTGCCCAATACTAACAAACCAATTCAAAGACTTTAAGAGGAGTGAAAATGCCTGTCACGTCTGAGAGTCAGTTAGATTTACTTTTGTTTTAAGTTTAACTAGTTTAAGTTTAAGTAACAAAGTTTAGGTTTTGTAAGACTGACTGGACTGACTGAGTCTAGTGACTGGGTCACTGGCTGTGACTGAGTGAGTGGCTGTGAGTGTGACATTGACTGTGAGTGTCAGTCACCCACAGTCACTAACTACTAAGTCAGTCACTCAGTGTCATTCACCCGCCACCGCAGTCGAGTCAGTCAGGCCTCAGAGTCACAATCAATCAGTGAATCACACTCGACTCGGACTGACTGTGAGTCACACTGCGAGTGCGACTCCCAATCAGTCAATCGTCAGCCACTCACTGACTCACTCAGACAGAGTCAGTCACTGGTCAGCCAGTGTCACTGTTAGTGACTCAGTTTGTGACTGTGACTATGAGTCTGTTTGACTGTAGATTCTTGAGTGCCACTCGCTGACTGATTCGAGTGACTGACCGTGACGTGAAAGTGATCTAGTGGAGTGTGATCAGTCATTCAGTTTGCTCACTGTGCTGGGACGGTGACCGTGACTTGTGTGAGTGACTGACTACTCTAATATGTGGACTGTGGTACTGTCAGTAGGGTGAAGCGATAGACTGGTGGATAGCGTACTGGGCTTTGGAGCCGGAGTCCCGGGTTCGATTACCAGTTTATGCGTATCACTGTCTGGAGTGAATTGTGTGACTATGACTAGTTTGAGTATGAGTTTCTGACTGTGAGACCACCAGTGATCAGTGACTCTGTGAGTGACGAATTAATGGCTAACTAAACTAACTGACTGAACTTAAATATGCAGCGGGATACATAAGCAGGTTGCCGCTAGTTTTGGGAGCAGCCTTGGTCAGAATGCATGGGCATAACCCTGGTCCACTCAGGCTACCCCCACTCTCCCCAGCACTAAGTCAAACAACTCTTTCTAGACTGAACGAGAGTGCCTACTTACCGTAATGTTTGCATACCTTATAGGATCATAGATTAGATTATGCAGAAAGTCAAGCGAAAGTGAAAACTTGTTGCTGCTGTTCAGGGGGGTGGCATTCCAAGAGAGGTCTTTGATTTTGCATAGCCTGTCTTTCCTAATTTTTCCAGTCGAATGGATTGAGACCCATATACACCACCCTACCTCATGTGATCGGATTCAAATGTATGTTCACAATTGATGAATAGAGATCTTTTATCAATATGTGCTAAATTCCCAAAGGGTGTTGGGGCGAGTAATATATGTGTTTGTGTGCGTAACTGCCGCAAGTACCTAATCCCACACTAAGGATCCACTAGTGATGAGCGGTCAGCTGCAATGCCCACCTCCAGTTTCCATGGTTACAAAAACCCCTTGCACATATGTGACTCATTGTCGAAAACTTTTTTCCACAATGAAAGCCCCAAACCCAGGCTTCACCTAAGATGTTCTCTTAGTTCGCATTGTCTAAGATCAAATGCGGTGTTTTCTATGACACAAGCATCCTATTATGCATCCTAACTCACCAACACTAAGCCAGTTGAATGATGGCCATGCAAGTGGAGGCTGATTTCCAGACACAGGGTGTGCAGTTTTTCGTGCGCTGCTGGCCGGAGTTGGAGGCCCAGGGAAGGGAGTCCGCTTTGGTTATTATATCTAGGTGTAGGATACCCATGGATTTTGTGAATCACATCCTGCGAATGAGTTGAGAGGATTATCGTTAATAAGATCTGCGGATTAGTGGTGACGCTAACAATGTATACGAGCCTCCCTCTCATTCATCACCCCATCCTGGCTAAGCCGCTAGGCGAGTTGTAAAGTTCGATTGTACCGCTTTCTATACAAGCGGAGAAGCTGTGGCTTAGTGGGTAGCGCACATTCGGCTGTGGACCAATTAAGCCCAAGTTGATTCCATATTTGTGTGTGAGTTTGTGCTTTCTCCCTCGCGGCTTCCAACCGCGAGGACTACCAGCTCTATGGGGCAAACCAGGGCTCATCCTAAAACGAGCCATTTGCTTAGTGTTGCCATCCATATAGCAAGAGTATAATGAATTATCCTATTTTATCCTGAGGCACTATTTCTTCTAATACACTGCACTGAAATGACCTGTAACTGTAACCAATACTAATGCTCACATACAACCTGCTGATTACCTGACAAGACATCATTCCAGATTATCCACTCAATACAGTTATCAGTTGCTGATCATACCAGTTAAAGATCTGATATTCTGCCCTGCCTAGTTTAGAGTAACACCCAACTACGTGTTATTTTTGCAGTATACTATGTGAAAGTCATTGAATGGCGATGAATTACTTAACTGGGTTGCTCGTCTTTTACTGTTATCAACATAGACAAGCTATAGTTTGTGAAGTTGCGTGCCTCACTACAGAACCAAAATTTTAGCGATTTTGCCTACTGACGTATAATACTTCGCTCAGCGGTAACTCGTCTGCATTTGCGTGCCAATGACGTCAATATGGGGCATTTTTCCGTTTACGTATACAGAAACGCACTTCCTCAATTCTCAAATATCTAGATTTTATAACCATAGTTTTAGCTGTAATAGGTGTTCTGTCCGGAACTGTTATTTGTCTGATTCTGAGGTGTGCGCGCTGCTCTGGCTCATTTCTTCATCACTCATATCTGTTTGCAGGAGGATGACGACTCGCAAGATCAATGACATTCGGCGACAGCTGTCGAGCAGTATAGAGACGGCGTGGAACCGCCTGAGTATGGGGGTGCGAGCTCGTAACATGCCAAAAACTATTAAGAGAGTGAAACAGACTCTAAAAGGCGAAGCACATGGTAAACATTAGTTAGACGTAATAAGATTAGCTTATTATAGTTTAAATATCATCGCTTAGATGAAAGTGCAATCCTTGTTGGTAAGAATTCGTCATCATCGCTTATCACAGTCATTTACCTTCCGGCCAAGCACCCACCTGCTGGTTCAGGCTGTTATAGCTTAATACTAGACATAGATGATAACGCATCGTCACACTCCCGTTCGCCGCCGCTACACGTTTTTATCTGTTACCTATATCATGCAGTTATACTATGCAAATGAAGTTGTGTAAGTAATAGTAACTGCTCAGTGCAACTAAGCACTGAAGTAGGGTAATAATATACCATATGAGTGATGTCTCTTGTTTTCTCATATGACGCCTTCACTGTTGCGGTGAATTTTCCGGGTTATAAACTTGTTTTTCCGTTGGTTACAGTTTAGTATGGCGCACCATGAGCGAGTCAGTATCAATGCTCCACCTCATAGTGCGGCTTGATTTGTTTGGCGCTAGGATTGATGAGAGGAGCCCAAACACACAGCGGAAACCTGTCATAACCGGTATTCAACCCCATGCAGGTTCTTGCAGTTGTGAGCCAAGTGCTCTACCACTGAGCTATCCTGCTATTCCACTGAGGTATTTAGTCACATTGTAGCCCCGGACTCAGCAGATTGGTCGTTCACTGCTCGGGAGACAGAAGTTCTTGAAGGAGTCACATTCCATCCGAAATACATGGGCAGTACTCTGATTGAGGAATTGGTGAATCCAGAGCCAGGTGCCAACTATTACAACACAGGTCTGAGCACCAAAGCCCTGGATCGTATAATTCGTATGGTAAGTAAGGGTGATAGACACTGTGGCTGAGTGGTTAGAGCACTCGCCACAGGCAAGAAAGTACTTAGTCCAAGGTAGCTTGTGAGATTTTTCAAAACGTCGCTGTTGACTCAGCAGGGAATGCGTACCCTGGTCTCTTCAAACCTAGGGAAGGTGAAAACAGTAAAAAGGGGAGTGGCACCCCTCCTCAGTCATCTCGTTGCTGGTACAAGTTGTCTCTCTGACAGCCACTTGCACACCCAAGGGACAACCTTTCGCCTTAAGTGAGAGTGATGACCACGCAGTGTACGTCACTGTGCACGTCACCAACTTTGCGGTACCCCAGCCAATGCCTCTCACCTGTTGCCGAGAGACAAGGCATTGCTTTATGTTGTTTTTCTCTGGCATTGGCCTCGGTAAGGCTTCCATCAATCACGCGCCTTTCAGAAGTTAACCTCTGCCTGCGTCCAGATATGACAGGAAATGAATTTATATTCAGATTAGTTTCTGTCTGTAATTCGATGGTGCAGTCACATTCAATGCTAGCTGTGATGGTGGTGCAGTCACATTCATTGCTAGCTGTGATGGTGGTGCAGAGACATTTATTGCTAGTTGTGATGGTGGTGCAGTCACATTCAATGCTAGCTGTGATGGTGGTGCAGTCACTTTCATTCTCTGACTGCGATGGTGGAGCCATCTTTGTTCTGTCCCCGTATTATATTTATTCCCTTCCTTGCTCGTTCTCATAGTTCTCAGGCGAAATATTCACAGTTTTTATAGGAAATACCACATAGCCAAAAGTTATATAAACCAACCTTATGAAAATGACAACCTTTTCGGTATTGTCACGCTTCTAACATTTTAGTGCCATAATAAGGCTTTGGTGAAAGTTTCGCTGGCCATATCTCCCAAGGGAGTGCAAGTTATCAGTCTAAAAGACCGACAGATCCTTCTGGATGTGCCAATGGATAGGTAAGCCAATCTTCGCGCCTGAATCTGACCCTCTACCCTATGTGTGACACTGCATGTAACATCATCTGTGACACCTCATGCAACACTGCGGGTGACATTGCGTACGACACTGCGCACACCACAAGGTACACGGGCCGCTACTGGAATACACCAACGTCACCATACTGAATACTAAATCCACCAAAAAATCTAGTGCCCTGCATGCCACATTGTCCACGAATACCTTCAGGATTATACATGTGTCTTTGTGGGTCAGTTATACATCCAGCTGTCTTTTCTACAGGCTGCCAGTCCACTTGACTTATTTATGGGAGTAAAACAGGCCGTCCTTCATACATATTAGTAATCGCTGATAGCTTTCTTGTACAGGCCAAGTCAACCTGGTCATGGCTGTTTTTATTTAATTATTGATAGCTTCTCGATATCAATCTATGCTACATTGATTCCTTTCATGTGCCAAGCTGTACCGTCGGATACTAGTAAAAGATGGTTGACGTAATGTCATTACTAAAGTAGATATCGTAACCAACATAGATTGGTTTGTAGTTACCACTAATTATTCAGCAAGACTAATTCTATGAGATGAATGCAGGGTATTTGGTACTGTTGAAACCTTATAAGTTTTATATCTCTTCACTGTAGGATCAGTGATCTAGCCCACTCAATCCTTACAATGTCATGCAATACGTTTTCA
>Ga0224501_10005311_pt1 | contig 10158 bp, 11 predicted proteins | sample SF_Oct11_sed_USG_4_FD_169105 | JGI IMG/M metagenome (GOLD analysis project Ga0224501, IMG submission 169105) | Sediment microbial communities from San Francisco Bay, California, United States - SF_Oct11_sed_USGS_8_1 | ecosystem: Environmental > Aquatic > Marine > Sediment | place: USA...
ATTTGGCCAGCGCCAGCATAGAAAGCGCTGCATATGGGGTGTCTGAATAACCTACGACTAACTTGTCTACAGTTGCAGTATCTGAAATACCACCGGGGCTATTTTCAGCCTGCGCTAGCACAGAAACATACATATCACTTGCGTCTACACCATGGTGATATTGTGTTTCTTTATACCAGCTCCAGCCACCAATCGTTGCGCCTCCAATTGCCAGACCAATCAATAACGAGCTTGCATTTTCTTTCCACCAGTTCTTAAGCGCTTCTACCTGTTGATCTTCTGTTTCAAAATCTTGCATTTTATTTTCCTAAGTTCTGTTCTGTAAAAAATTAATAACACTGTCCTGTTTTATTAGCTGCTGTTCTTTTTGCTCACGCAGGTACTTAACTGTGATATGTTCCTGTTCATCCATGTTAACAATCAGCGCTATTTCAGCTTCGCTCTTATCTGCCTTTTTCATTTGCGACTTAAGCGAACCGCCTCCACAATGCAGCTGTATTTTCAGATCTGGCAATGTATCACGTAACACCTCTGCCAGTTGTAGTGCACGCGTAACATCCGTCATCGTTACCGGCACCAGGTAAACATCAATAGGCTTCTCCTGAAACGCCACAGCCGACTCCTCCATTAACGCCAGCATGCGCTCCATGCCAATTGCAAAGCCTGCTGCTGGCGAGGCCTTACCACCCAATTGCTCAACCAGTCCATCATAACGGCCACCTGCACAAATCGTCCCCTGCGCACCAAGACTCTCTGTTATCCACTCAAAAACCGTTTTGCAATAATAATCCAGTCCGCGAACCAGCCTGGGATTCACAGTGTATTCAATTCCGGCAGCATCAAGATAGAGTTTCAAATTGTCAAAATGTTCCACTGACTCAGTATCAAGGTAATCGTGCAGGTCCGGCGCATTGCTGATCAATGTCGCCATCTCTGGATTTTTGCTATCAAGGACACGCAAAGGATTTTTATAAACGCGCCGCAAACTATCTTCATCAAGCTGATCTCGATGTTTTTCCAGATACTCAATCAGCACATCACGATATTTCGCTCTCGACTCGGCACTACCGAGTGTATTCAGTTCAAGGCGCAGGTCTTTTAAACCTAGCTCACGCCAGAGGCGTGCAGTCATTATTATTAGCTCTGCATCAATATCAGCATCAGCAATACCAAAGGCCTCAACACCCAGCTGATGAAACTGCCTGTAACGGCCTTTCTGGGGACGCTCATGCCGAAACATAGGCCCCATATACCAGAGCCGCCTAATCTGGTTATGCAAAATACCGTGCTGGATACCTGCTCGCACACAGCTAGCTGTACCCTCTGGCCTAAGCGTCAGACGATCACCATTGCGATCATCAAAGGTATACATTTCCTTTTCGACAATATCGGTCACCTCTCCGATTGAACGACAGAATAAATCGGTAGACTCGACGATAGGCGTGCGAATCTCGCTGTATGCATAAGAAATCATTAACCGCCTGACTGTCTCCTCAAAGGCCTGCCAACGTGGCGAGTCTTCTGGCAATACATCATGCATACCACGAATAGATTGGAGTGATTTAGCCATGTAACCTGAATATTTTTATATTAATGAAAAACAATCTGCTGATGATCAACAGATATCTTGAATTGCGCAACATTGTTTGTACGAATGCGATTTTTCATGTTAACCGCCATCCCATTAATACTCAGCTGTACTTCGGGTGCATTACCGAGAAAAATCTTAAAAGGCGCAGCACCCTGCAAACGCACACTCTGGCCCTGCGGCAATAAATCGTAATATAGATTGACGCCCTTGCTATCTTCTACCTCTATCCATGAGACCTGGCTGGCAGAGAGCTCAAGAACATCATCGCCATCTGCCACCAGTTGATTGTTCACCTTTTCCTCTGTAACCATTTCTTCTGTTGTTGAGGTTAGGGTTGGCGCCTGCTCTTTCTCTTCAGTGATAGTCGACTGCATCTGCACAGGCTCCTGCTCCCCTGTAGAAGTTGAGACTGCCACTTCGCCGACCACTATAGCAGGCTGAACCTGTTCAGCTTGAGCCTGTTCAGTATATACATCTACACCGTCATCTAAAACATCAGTCTCTGCAGACAAATCAGACTCAGGAAGAGATAGCATTGTTTGCATTTCAGGCTCATCCTGACCAACTACAATGGCATTTTTATAATAGCTAAACGCCGCATATAGAGCTGCCGCTATCATCAAAACCAGCATGGTCAGTGTAATCATTTTTACAATCGGTGAATCACTGCTTGCTTCATCGGGCAGTGTCGAACGTGGCTGTAATTCCGTCTCCAGTTTATGCGGTACTGCATGCGCATACTCTTCAAGAATCGGTTTATCAGACACACCCAGATGCCTGGCGTATGATCTCAAATACCCCTGTACAAAGGTAGGCTGTGGCAAGCGACTAATATCTGAGCGCTCTATAGCATCAATAATTTTTTCAGAGAGATGTATAGATTTTGAGACATCTGCGATCGTGAGATTCTGACGTTTGCGTTCAACGTAAAGGCGCTCACCAAATGAGTGCACGCCTTTTTCGTCAGCTATCTCTTCACCAATTTTTGATTCGGTCACGGCGTGCCAACTCCCCTACCAGACGAGCCTGTTCGGAATCAGGAAAGTCATCCAGTATCGCTCTTGCATATTTATGGTAGTGCTCTTTTGCACCTAGCGCCCTCTCTGCCTGCACCTGCACCCACAGACTCTCAGCAGAAGGTTTGTTGATTGCGTGATAACGCTGAATATAGGCACGTGCACTCAAATATTTTTTTGTTTTAACCGAAAGCTCGGCCATAGAAATTAAGGCGCTCGATAATTCAGGCTGAAGTTTTAGCGCCTTACGTAAATGTTTTTCTGCCTCGGCATTACGACCTTCCTGCATTAAACAATTGCCTGCATTTGCGTAAGCCAGATAGGCCGATTTATAAAACGGGTTGGTATAAGCCAGCTTAAACTGATCTACGGCATCACCAATACGCCTCACACGACACAAGTAGGTGCCATAGCTATTATGCAATTCAGGGTCATTACCCTTAATATCCAGGGCATCCAGATAATATCCTTCAGCCTTTTCCATTTCATTGAGTTGCATCATCAGAAATGCCATTGTGGTGTAGGCATCAATATTTTTTTCATCCTGCTCGATTGCCTTCTCTAATTTTGCTTTGGCAACTTCATACTGACCACGACGAATATATCCAACTCCAAGCTGGACATTGGTCTTTGAGGCCTGCTTCAGATCTGACTCTACTTTATCTTCCTTAGCATTCTTTTGCCCTCCACAGGAAGACAGAATAAAAACAGTTACAAGTATTAATATAAATCTTATATTCATTGATACATCCCGAATCTGGGCTCCTCAAAACGGCGATGGCGACGGCTCCTGTCCTCAACTTTACCAACCAGTTGACCACAGGCAGCATCGATATCATCACCGCGTGTACGACGAATCACAGTTGTCATACCCGACTTAATTAATATCTGACTAAACCTCTCAACCTGCTTCATCGAAGAGGTTTTATAACCGGAACCCTTGAAAGGATTGAACGGAATCAGGTTCATCATTGTTGGAATACCTTTCAATAACTTAACCAACTCCCTGGCATGCTGATCTGTATCGTTAACACCATCCAGCATGACATATTCAAAAGTAATTCTTGTGCGTGTATTCTGTTTTTCAATAAACCGACGACAGGCAGGTATTAATTCTTCTAGCGGATATTTTTTATTTAACGGTACCAGTTGATCTCGCAGCTCATTATTAGTGGCGTGCAGGGAAACAGCCAGACGTGAATCCAGAACATCACCAAGTTTGTCCATAGCAGGTATCACACCAGCAGTACTTACAGTTACCCTGCGCTTACTCAGGCCATAAGCAAAATCGTCCATCATGATATGTACTGCTGTCACGACATTGTCAAAATTCAACAGTGGCTCACCCATGCCCATCAAGACCACATTGGTTACTTTACGACCGGGTTTTTTCTCTTCGTCAACCAGCCTTGTTGCCAACCAGACCTGGGCAATAATTTCTGCTGTACTCAGGTTGCGGTTGAAACCGCGGCGACCTGTTGAGCAAAAACTGCAATCAAGTGCACAGCCCACCTGTGATGAAACGCATAAGGTACCGCGATCGCTTTCCGGGATATAAACTGTCTCGATCTGGTTGCCGTCATCCAGTTTAAGCACCCACTTACGAGTGCCATCATCAGATAACTCATCCAGTACCACATCAGGCGCTTTTACCTCGGCCAGCACGTCGAGCTGATCACGTAGAGATTTGGATATATTGCTCATCTGCTGAAAATCGGCGACATCCTGCTGGTGAATCCACTTCATGATTTGACTGGCGCGAAATGGCTTTTCCCCAAGCGCAGCAAAAAAGTCCGCAAGGCCTTGACGATCCAGACCTAGCAGATTCACTTTTTCTATTTGCGCTGATTGTTTTAGTTCGCCCATATTCCCAGTTTCTCGATTTGCACGAGTTATAGCTTAACTTTTTGATTTAAAATCAATAAACCCGCGATTTTACGCGGGTTTACAGTGTTTAGAAAGCTTTTAAAGACAGCCTGATCAGCTTTTTTCCTCAATCCATGCCATCTGGATAGCCTCAAGGATACGCTCGCCACAATGTTCCGGTTTATCTTCAAAGCCCTCCAGCTCACACACCCAGTTACACAGATCGACGAAATTCACGTGCAACGGGTCAATATCCGGGTATTTCTCATCCAGTTCAATGGCAATATCGAGCGAATCAGTCCACTTCACAGTTTTTATTCCTCAGCAATCAGTAAGTTAGCAGTATATTAACGTTTTTCCAACAGATATAAACATCACAACTTACAGTGGCATATTTTTAAAGATAGGCATCAGACAGTCGGATAGTTGTTTTTTATCCAGTCAGTCATCCCCATTTTAACCACATGCACATCAGCAAAACCGTTCTTTGCCAGTATTTGCGCAGCCTTACCCGACTTCCTGTCGGTACGGCAAATGGTCACAACAGGTTTTTCAAGATAACCGTCCAGCTCAGACAATCGCTGCTCCAGCTCTTCCAGGGGAATTAGCACCGAACCGGCTACATGACCCTGCTCACCGATATAGTCCGCAGGGGTACGTACATCAAGCAGCAGCATGTTTTCACCAGCATCGAGGCGTTGTTTTAGATCAGACACAGACAGCATCGGGCCCTGGCGAAAATAAGCAATTATCCGAGGCAAAAAAGCGACTGTGGCCAGCAATGCCAGCGCCAGCATGGATTTTTGCACCAGCCCTTCACCGCCAGTCGCTGCCTCTTTACCAAGGTAACCAAGATAGGTATAAGCAATAGCGCCCGGCAACATACACACATAGGTAGCTATACTGTACTGAGCAAAATTAATGCGGGTCAGGCCGAGCGCATAATTGAGCAGATTAAATGGGAATAGCGGCACCAGTCGAACAAAAGCAACAAAACGCCAACCTTCACTCTCCACGCCATTGATTAGCTGCTTCAAACGGCCGCCAGTTTTGCCCATGACCCAGTTAGAGGCCAGGTAGCGTGCTACCAGAAACGACAGCATCGCCCCTAAGGTTGCTGCCGTCAGATTATAAAAAGTTCCAAGCACCGGCCCAAACAGGGCACCGCCGAGCAGCGTTAATACAGAGCCAGGAAAGAACAGTACGGTGCCCACTATATAAATCAGCATAAATAGCAAAGGCGCCATCGCACCGGCACTCTCAAGCCAGGCCCTAAGCGCCTCTGCATCAAGTTGCTCACGGTACAAAACCACCAGTGTAATACCGAGTATTACAAATAGTAACAACAACCACTTCAACCACTTATTTTTCATTACCCTGCTTCTCGTCTGCACCCGCCCACTGGCGTCGATTAATCGCGTAATCGGTTACTTTGCCTTTAAAAGGCATGGTCAACATACCTGTGATCCATGCTGCCTGTTTGACACCACGGAAGCCATGAATGCCAATCGTCATAGCCTCATGGCCGGCTCTGGGCTGATCCCGATAAGTACCAAACAGACGATCCCACCAGGACAGGTTAAAACCAAAATTACTGTTGGTCTCATCATCCTCAATGGAGTGGTGCACCCTGTGCATATCCGGCGTCACCACAAACCACCGCAACACCCTATCAAGTGACCTGGGCAGGCCTACATTGCCATGATTGAACATTGCCATGACGTTCAGCACTACTTCAAAAATGATTACCGCAACTACCGGCGGCCCCAGCAGAATAATGATCGCAAACTTGATTAGCATGGATAGAATAATTTCAAGGATATGAAAACGTGCCCCGGTAGTTACATCGTAATCCAGATCCGCGTGGTGTACCCTGTGCAAGCGCCATAACAAGGGCACAGCGTGCACCATAACGTGCTGCAAATATATAATGAAATCCATAATAATCACGGAAGCCAGCACAGCAAACCAGAGAGGCACATCGTATTGATTAAATAACCCCCATTGCCTCTCATCGGCTAGCGCAGCTACGCCTACTGCTGCGGCAGGAAATAATATCCGTAAAATAAAACTATTAAAAAACACCAGCCCAAGATTATTCAGCCAGCGTACCGTTTTGGATACTGTCAGCACACGTCTGGGCCTGATAATCTCCCACAACGCCATAACCAGGAGGACACCTATAAAAAAACCAAGGCGAATCACAACTTCATTAGCAACAACGAAATCAAAAAACGGCATGAAAACACCCTTCAGGCAATTGCCTCATTACAGATACTAACAACATACAAATGATAATACAGAATTACGCCTACAAGTCATAATTGAACTTATTAGATTCCATGTAATCATTAAAATAAACATAAAGGCGCACCAATGAAACTTATCTTTGTTTACAACGCAGATTCAGGGCTATTTAATACAGCTAGCGACATCGCCCACAAAATACTCTCACCCGAAACCTATAACTGCAATTTATGCGCACTGACTCATGGGTATTTCAAAATCAAGGATGACTGGGTTGGTTTTCTTGAAGAAATTGACGCCGACCTGATTTTTCTGCATCGCGACGAATTTATAAAGCAATACAACCTGCCAAACATAAAGCTGCCGGCTATTTATAGCGAAAAAGACGACCACCTATCACTCTGGCTAGATCAAACTATTATTAACCAGATGAAAACACTGGATGAATTAAAAATGACCATCCTTGAACAGATAAGGAAATCCAGCTAACCCCTCCATACTTACGTAAAAAATTTAATGGTTTTCTGAAACCATATTGATGGTGTATTTCGGAATTTCGATCACCAGATCTTCGTCGCCTACTATTGCCTGACAACTCAGGCGAGAGTCGGGATCAAGCCCCCACGCCTTATCCAGCATATCATCTTCGCTCTCAGTGTTCTCATTGAGCGACTCCATGCCTTCTCGTATGTAGACATGACAGGTTGTGCATGCACATGATTTTTCACAGGCGTGCTCTATCTCGATACCATTTTCTAGGGCAGCATCACAGATAGTTTTACCTTTTTCGACCTCGATCACCACGCCATCTGGACAAAGCTCTTCATGCGGTAAAAAAATTATTTGTGGCATGTTTATCTACTCCTGATCATTGCCAGCATATTCGTCAACCGTGTGACCCTGCATAGCATTGCGAATATTGGTATTCATACGCCGCGCCACATAATCGGCACAGGCACTCTCTAATTGTTTAATGGCCGATTTAATACTTTCTGTATCATCGCCTGCTTTTGCATTAACAAGCTGCTCTCTTGCCTGGGCAATAGTATCTTGTTCCTGAACAGACAACAGTTCTTTTCCATCTGATTGCAGCGCCGCATCAAGGGCCTCAATAACACGCTCGGCTTCGACCTGCTGCTCACGCAGCATTCGCATTCTCATGTCATCCGTTGCATGATCCATAGAATCACGCAGCATCGTTTCAATTTCGGTATCAGTCAGGCCATAAGAAGGCTTTACATCGACACTGGCTTCAACGCCGCTATTTTGCTCACGCGCACTCACGGTTAGCAGACCATCGGCATCTACCTGATACGTCACACGAATTCTTGCCGCACCCGCAACATGGGGTGGAAAACCACGCAGTTCAAAACGTGCCAGCGAGCGACAGTCATCAACCAGTTCACGCTCACCCTGCACAACGTGCACCGCCATGGCCGTCTGACCATCTTTATAGGTAGTAAAGTCCTGCGCCTTGGCAACAGGGATCGGCGTGTTGCGAGATATGATTTTCTCAACCAGGCCACCCATGGTCTCTATACCCAGTGAAAGTGGAATCACGTCCAGCAGCAGCATGGCATTATCAGGTTTATTACCCGCCAGCACATCTGCCTGCAGGGCAGCACCGATAGCAACGACTTTATCAGGGTCGATACTAACCAACGGGTCACGCTGAAAAAACTCACCAACCATTTCACGAACTGCCAGTGTACGTGTTGAGCCACCCACCATCACCACTTCGAGCACATCCTCAACAGCAATATCGGCATCACGCAAGGAACGACGACAGGCCATGATTGTTTTTTTGATCATCGGCTCGATCAGTTCACGCATCTGTGATGCACTCAGGCTACCCTGCCAGCTGAAATTATCGGCTTCAATACTGATACTGACTACATCCACCGCTGCCAACTGCTCTTTGGCAGCGCGTGCCTCTTTCATCAACAAACGAACTAGTGATGAACTCGGCTCCTGATTGTATCCAGACTGTTGCAGAATCCAGTCAGCAATAGCGTGATCAAAATCATCGCCACCAAGTGCACTATCACCACCGGTGGATAGAACTTCAAAAACACCCTTCCTGAGGCGCAAGATGGAAATATCAAAAGTACCACCACCAAGGTCATAAATAGCAATAATTCCTTCCTGGCCGCTATCCAGACCGTAAGCGACAGCCGCGGCTGTCGGCTCATTTAAAAGGCGCAATACATTAAGACCAGCCAGCCTTGCTGCATCTTTGGTTGCCTGTCGCTGGGCATCATCAAAATAGGCGGGCACAGTAATCACCGCACCAACCAGCTCGTCACCGAGTGTATCAACAGCCCTGTTTTTTAATGTTTTGAGGATTTCCGCTGAGACCTCAACTGCGCTCACGTCACCAGAGCGCGTTTGTATTTTTGGCACCATTGATTCAGAGGTAGCGAATATATAAGGCGAACTTTTACCCAGGCTCTTTAAATCACTCGCTGCCCGCCCCATCAATCGCTTTACCGAAACAATGGTATTGGAAGGATCAACCACTGCATGCTCAACCGCAGCATCGCCGACTTCAATATTATCTTCAGCATAACGAACAACTGAAGGCAGGATATGCCGACCATGAGAGTCCGGAAGCGTTTGCGCCTCACCGCTACGCACTGATGCCACCAGTGAATTAGTCGTGCCCAGGTCAATACCTACCGCCAGTCTATGCTGGTGAGGCGCAGTCGTTTGCCCAGGTTCTGAAATTTGCAACAAAGCCATAATTAAAATAATTCGTCTTCAATTTTTGCCGACAGCTCATCCACTTCTTTTCTGGCTTTCTGCATGAACTGCATTTTTCTTATCCATTCCTTAGCTTCATCCAGCTGATCATTCTCATAGGCAGCAGCGAATCCTTTTATCAGAGACTGCATTTTAGATTTTATCTGAGCAGAAAATCTATCCAGCTCAGATATAGGATCTTCTTTTGAACTAATACTGGATAGCGCCTCACGCATTTCCATTTGCTCCATCAAAAACTCCGCATCCATAGTCGTCTCATTTTCGAGATTGAGATCAACGTTTTTTAACTTTAACAGGTAAATGGCGCGATCAACGGGTTGCCTCAGTGTATTGAGCGCCTCATTGATCCAGGAGGTCTGCTGCATGGAAATGCGCCTTTCCTTATCAGAGGCATTAACGAACCTGTCTGGGTGAACCACTTTCTGCAGTTCCCTGTATCGCTGTTGAATCAAATCGATATCAATCTCATAGGAGACAGGGATATCGAAAAGCTCAAAGAAATTACAGGAGAGTATGTCAGCAGTCATAGCGCTGATTATACAGATGATCAGTTCAAGTAGCAGTAGTTAGACAGTGAAGCTCTCACCACAACCACATTGGTCTTTCTCTTTAGGGTTGTTGAATTTGAAACCCTCGTTCAGACCTTCTCTGGCGAAATCCAGCTCAGTGCCATCG
>Ga0224501_10005312_pt1 | contig 10157 bp, 5 predicted proteins | sample SF_Oct11_sed_USG_4_FD_169105 | JGI IMG/M metagenome (GOLD analysis project Ga0224501, IMG submission 169105) | Sediment microbial communities from San Francisco Bay, California, United States - SF_Oct11_sed_USGS_8_1 | ecosystem: Environmental > Aquatic > Marine > Sediment | place: USA...
GCGAATAGACCTAATGTCATTTCTGATCGTTTTTCGTTTCCGGACACCGAAACACAACTCCGTAACCACACTATAAGAGCTCTTATCATTACATAGTCTGAAAGAACTAGTCTCCCTGTGACCGTTAATATTCGGTGAAACTTCATTCATTTCTTCCGATGGTGTTGTCTCCCCTGATCTCCTGAATACATAGATACCATACACACAATTAATGCCTGATAAGACAGTGTGATCATACAGCTTTTCAGAAGCTTATTTTAGTTAATATTTCCAATTGTAGTCCACTAGTAAATATGCCACCAGATATTTCTAGTCAACTTGACTAGACAGCAGGGTTAGTTAATAAAGACCCTGAGCATGAGAGAACGACTCCTAAACGACTACACTTACGGGAGTTGGGGGACCTTAAGGGTTTAGTAATGGCAGTCGGGAGTTGTTTTACCCTGCTTGAAACATGATCGAGTCATCATAATGCTCTTACTAAGCTCTAAATGACAGTTAATTCAGAGGTATTCTTGAACAATAAACAAGTTAGGATGATGGATGAGATCCACTGAAACTGTGAAATATGCAACAGATGGGGCCGAATTAAACGGCGTAATAGCCATTGCTAAACGAGCGCCTTTCTCGTAAGATTTGGATGACTCACTACAAAGCAGACAACTGTTTTTGTCACGTGACCCTAGACCCCTCGTAACGGTAGTCATTGTGGAGTCGTTCCCTCCTGCGCAAGGTCTCTAATGCTTGAGTAATCTGCTTATTATACAGCATGGTTATAAGTCGGAATGTACACCCAGTCTATTTCGTTATGCTACCATACTCAAAGGTTTTCTGTCGGAGTAATCCCCAACGGCTTCACAGACAACTTGTCGCGGAGTTGTCTCCTTTTCTTTTTGAATGCCTGAACCACTGATAAATTAGAGTTTTAAAACCATTTTACATAAATTTTCCATTTTAACTAAAGTTTTCTTTCAGTTAAAATGGTTTATTCCAATCCAGAACATCAATCGACCAATGTTTTATACGTTCTAAAAGAAAAGAAGACAATTCCGCGATGGCTCGTTCGCGAACGTGATGTCCAGTACTCGGGCAGAAAATAGTCCAGTGCGGCAGACACTTTTTACTGCTGCTATCTTGGTACATTCGATGTCAACGTTCCGTTTTCCTAAAAAGCCGATGCGGGGGTGTATAGTCCAGACTAGGGTTTTTTCAACAGCTATTACATGCATGTCATCGCTTGTGCTTGGAACATGTGTAGTTGGGATTCATCTTTCAAATATCTCATAACCTGTTAATGAATGTATTTGGCGCCGAAAAGTGGTGGCCGTGTTTTCCTCCGACTGGGCCACCATCCTAATTTTATCTCCATTTTGACTCCAAGATGGCAACAACAGCAGCCTAATTTGACAAATGAATGGACAACAATGCCTAGAGGTGTTTTTAGAATTTTGGAATGATTGGAATTTTGAAGATATAGCCACATCTTTTTCGTGCGTAAAGAATCCCAACTACTGATGGACAGAGGCTTTGCTGTGCAGCTGGAATACGCTTTTTGCTTATAGGGAAAACAGGATTTCTCCGTCGTTGGTTGAAAGCGCTAGGCTTTGTAGCTAAAAGAACCCGGGTTTGAATCCAGACTACGACGGGCCCCGTTGTGTGCTCCTCACTTTTATCCTAGCTCCTACCGCTCCGACAAGCCTCAGGCTTAGGAGGTCTGTTAAATAGGATGGCCCAAGTAGTGAAAAAGGGTGTATGTTTGCTAAGTCCAGTCCAGCTTAGTGGCATACTGTTCCATGACTTGCTCTAACAGTGACTGCTGCTTCAGCAAACACCAATGCGCATTTATGCACAAATACTTTTTCGCACCATGTATTCCGTCCATAGAGTAATCCCCCCGACTTATGACTGTCAAAGGAAGCCTAGTTGAGAAATGGTAATTCTCTGACAGCAATATACAGCTAATTTCCATGCAGACTCACTTTGCCCAACTGACCATTTCGATGTGGTCCTTCATTGAGTTATTCATTCGAATTTCAATTAGTCTTGCAACTCCTCAATTTTTGCTTCCGTTTATAATCCATATTAAAAACCCTGTACGGGGTTGGGGAGTTTATAATCCGCATTATTAAACCCTGTACGGGGTCATGGAGTTTATACTCCACATTATTAATCCCTGTGCGGGTCGTGGAGTTTATACTCCACATTAAACCCTGTACGGGGTTGTGGAGTTTATAATCCGCATTATTAAACCCTGTACAGGGTCTTGGAGTTTATACTCCACATTGTTAATCCCTCTTCGGGTCGTGGAGTTTATACTCCGCATTATTAAACCCTGTACGGGGTCTTGGAGTTTATACTCCGCATTAAACCCTGTACGGGGTCGTGGAGTTTATACTCCACATTATTAATCCCTGTAAGGGGTCGTGGAGTTTATACTCCGCATTAAACCCTGTGCGGTTCAGCTCCCAATATTTTAGTTATTTTGTATGTGTCAGGTGATGAACTGATGGTTATATTTGTAGGTAGAGAGGGGTACCGTATCAGACTCCGAAGCGGTTAGACCACTGAGAGTAGAATTATCCAGTTTGTATAAGTCACCGTCTCAGAGGCAGATGAGTGCCCACAGCGGCTACACCACCCTACGATCCTATGACAGATTAGGAACTCTACCATTGTCCAGTTCTACTAAAAACTCTACTAGTTATAATGGAACGAATAACTATAATACATCACCCGCTGCTACTTTCAGAACCGATGGAAGACGGCAGGCGAGCCTCAGACAACCCATCATTAATACAATGGCGCAACTAAAGCCCCAGAGTCAAAGGGATATAGCCATCGCTGCTTTGAAACCGAATATTCATTGGTCAACGACTTATGGTCATGATTTTAATAAGCCGACCAAACGGTGAAACGTTCTGATAATTAATCCGCTGTACCGACGCACTCCTTGTATTCTTTGTTTGCAACAAGCCTATCTGATTGTTAATGTATGTGCACTACTACAGGACAGCTGTAATCCGTGAAACTTCTATTGCTTTCAACCTCCCGTCACATCATGCGTGAGAGTAAAATATTATTTTTTATTTATTGTGCTTTCGAGATATAAATACAACCATATAAAACCAACACACTTCTGCTCTGTTGACACTGAACTCCGCCATGACTTCTCAGCGACATAAAATTACCTTGGTGTCCTTCCTTTCCGAATCTAGAGTGAGGTATTGTAACCACATGTCAGTATTTACAATAGTGAGGTAATCTGTATTGTTGTCCATTACCGCTTAAACATTCAATAATTATGAGCATTTACTATAAAACAAACTTCAGTAACAAACACGCAAAAATGTGAAACTGTTGCAGCAGCGCGAGACAGTGGAGCTTTCGAGTGAATGTTCTTCCAAATTTCACAGTCTATTTGTTTCATTGTATAAATATTTTATCATTTATTTTTTTAACGGTTAATAAGTTCGAGTGGAGGTAAGCTGAGAACGTCAGGAAAACAGTGAAACCAGTTTGGCGTGATTCTCGTCTGATAAGTAGATCTCCACGGAGTCCAAATAATGAAGAAATCTACAGAATATGTCCAGGTTAGTTTCCATAGCAGATCGCAAGCTTCGCAGCAAGTTGGGGTTGCGACCTCCTGCGAATTTTTGCCACTGCGATGCTGGGGTTTCCATTCGGGTCACAATTGTCTCCACTGCGAACCTCCCTTGTTGCGGAGGTAGGGAAAGTGGGCACTACTAGTACCTACTAGCATTTCTAGAGGATTCCATGATTGTGCGTGTCACACTTTGCTACCTCTCACATAAAAGAGCAAGACCAAAACTGTACCTCCAAAACAAAGGAGCATTGCGATCCTGCGTTTTTGTTTCCATACCTTGCAACAACCCCACGAATTTCGTAGGTGTTCGCAAAAGTTGAACATGTGCGATTTGACTGCGAATATCGCAGACCCTCCCCGAACTTCGCAGTGTGAGTCCCAACCATGTTTCCATATCAATACGCATCGCAGACGCAAGCCTGTTGCGAAGCTTGCGATCTGCTATGGAAACTAACCTTTATAGCAACATCGTTAGGAGACTTTCTGCTTGCACCCGCGTGCCCCATAGAGAAGGTAACTCTATGGAAGGGCTTCCTTCATTTAACATCGGGATCCGAAACCGACGAGGGCGGCCCTAAGAGGGCTCTAGCTTTATTTTAATTCGGGCGGCTCAGCGTGTTAGCCAAATCATGCTAACGTAAGAATTCCGGTGGGCAACCAAATAAAAAGAAAAATTCCAACGCGAACAACAGTGACAGCGAGTCAACGTATTTTTCTCGTTATCGCCTGATTAGCCCCGAGTCGCCTCGTCCTGCATATTCGGGCGACTTCTCCGATCGAGCAGAAAACTCCAACGCGTATGTTCGGGCGGTACGACGCGTTGCCGGTGCGTTGGATTAGCGGCAGGGCAATGCGCGACAAATGTGTTAGCTTGTCCGAAACTGCCTACTGTCTTTGAAGTTCAGGACGATCTTATTGTGATGTGCTGAGAAGTGCACCTGCAGATTCGGTTGGTTGAGGCTGCCATTAGCAGCATACAGTTAGAATTTGTGTACAGTGTACAGCATACTGTTAGAATTTGTGCAGAATGTACAGTATACAGTTAGAATTTGTGTACAGTATACAGTTAGAATTTGTGTACAGTATACACTTAGAATTTGTGTACAGAGTACATACCTGCGTTTTTGTCGACTGTCTCCTTTCTTTAGTTGTTCCGAACTGGTTATTGATTGCAGAAAGGGGAGATAATCGGTGCCTAAATGACGCCGTTCGACAGGAAGTGATGTGGCAATCGAGTTCATCAGAGCTGATACTGGTCTATAAAGCGAGAACATCAATCGATGAGAATAATAGTGGGAGTAAGTGAGAATGTAGGAGTGTAAAGATGACAGGTAGGAGGTAGTTCACACTCCCAATAGCACTGTAGTATCTGGGAGTGAGGGGTGTAAAGATGACAGGATCTCTGGGTACCTTCCCAGAACCTGTCAGAATTCCGTACTCCTACGTCCGAGCTGGCATTCACGATACTACCCACGTGCGCCCCGGTAACGCAATGGTGCAGATAACCCCTGCATGGTTGGCTGGCTAACAGGAGACGGGACCGAGTCCGAAGCGGGATAACTTCGCGTTGTTCGCTGGGAAAGCTGGGAAAGCAATAGCTAGTGCAACATACGGACGACTAGGAAAGTTATGGCAGTCAAGGTGTCTCAAAACAGACATTAAACTGAAAATCTTCAACTCCAATGTAATGTCTGTATTGCTCTACGGATGCGAGACATGGAAATTGAACTCGGAGACTCCAAACCCTTGAAAACCTTCCAACAAAGATCCTTGAGGAGGATATTGGGTGTACGTTGGCAGGAAAGGATCACCAACCAGGAGGTTCTCAGACTAGCACGGCAAGATTATGTGGCCAGGATGGTGGAGCAAAGGAGATGGCGATATTTGGGTCACGCAATGCGCACGAAAGGCCACCCCTATGTCAGCCTGGGCTGGGCCCCAGAAGGAACCAGGAGGATGGGAAGGCCTAAAGATACTTGGCGTCGGGTAGCCCTGAAGAGGTTGGCAGCAGCAGGAATGAAGTCATGGAGGAGGCCGCCGTGGTGGCGCAGGATAGATGTGAATGGAAGAGTGTTGGCGAAGATGTGCTGAAGGCGCTATATGGCGAAAGCTGTTCAGCAAAATAAGTGAAGTAAGTGAAGTGAGAATGATCATTGTGACAGTTCGCATTATATTGCATTTTTTGTATGATGCCCAAACCATTATGGTTAAGCTGCTAGGTTAGAAAACTTAGGTGAAACTTGGATAACTCGAACATCACAAAAAAGTTGAGTTATGAAAAGTTTGAGCTATGAGTTATGCTCTCCCTTTGCTTTAGCCATGTGGCCACCATAGCGAGTCCATTTCACTCGAGTGTATACCATTTCCTGGCTAAACTTTCTAAAATTTAAGAGATTGTCTTCTCATGTGAAAAGAAAACAATGAAATCAAGCTTGTTACACAAGAATGTAAACACATCCAGCCACAGAAAAGGTAATTTGATGGCACTAACAGCAGGTTATCAGTTCGAGCTATGACTAAAAGTTTGAGATAAGCCCAGCGAAACATTGTTTGAGTTGAGCAAGTTTTCGAGTTATCGGAGTTTCACTGTACTTGTTTCCACCAGTTACAGTTTAGCACAGAACACCACGTATGGGCCAGTATCAATGCTTCACCTTTCCATCTCTCTGGTGGAGCTGCCAGGTTGGATACTCGCATTTGCCTCAAGTACGGCCAAGCATGGAGCACCATGAGGGGGGCAGTATCAGCGCACCAGCTCATAGTGAGACCTCTGTTTGAGCTAGGATTAATGTGAGGAGGCCACACTCACGGAGGGAGACCACTATGTCCAGGATGCAAACTCAAAGTGGCGAGCCCAACGCTCCCGCTATCACCATCACAGTATATATGCATGGACAATGACATGTATTCACGGCTCTATACCTTTCATCCACATTTGGCGGCGATTCTAATGTAGTTTTATCCATAGAATATACAAGTTTAGCGTAGTGTTCGGACACAGGTAGAGCTTCCCACGTCACCACCTCTGAGACCAGTCTGTCCGATACTCCAGGGTACACCGCTATATTATCAGTGGTATATGGGGAGGGTTTAGTACAAGTGAGAATGTCACAGGTACTCTTATGGCGAGCTAGTCTAGACAGATCTTGAAGAGACGTGGGCTCCGATACTCGCAATTCAGATTCCATCTACAATAATGGTATGTCTCTAATTAATTTGACCTACAGTGCTGAACATACAGTGCTGAACATACAGTGCTGAACATACAGTGCTGAACATACAGAGCTGGCTGACGCTGCAATCTGTACGGTTTTCTTCTAAGCCATGGCGTCAACTCCACCATTTAGCGCGATAGTTATGGCAGGTCACATGCATTCCCTGGGATTCCCGGGCAATATCGGCCAAATATGGCTCTCTTTACGCTCGCTTTGGGAAGCTGGAGCAACTTCCTCCACTCAAGACGTTGCGCTTGTGACTAACCTCAGGAATGTATCAGTGGGGGTGAGGTGCCCAAAATATTGGGACACCCTCTGTAAAGCCTGGTAGAAAATGACCAACTTTGAGTGCCTGGCCATTGACTAGTCATCGAGCTCGCTGATATTATACGCCACATAAATGGCCGACTAGGCTCCACCTTTTTAAAATGTTTTTTCAATTTTGCCATCTTTAGCACGGATTTAAGGGTACTTCTACTGTACCCATTGCACCGTAATTTGACTCAGGTAGGTTTGGAGACGTGCTGATTCTGATCAGCCAAACAAAATTTGCCTCGTCATCCAACCTGGAACTTCCTTAAGCTAGTGGGGTGATTAGGTCAGCACTAGTTGCTTACATAGTATATGGTTATCCTCTATCAGGGTGGGATAACTCTACATATTGTTATCTCCGATCAGGGTAGGATAACTCTATATTTGGTGTAGCAAAATATTCCAAGGATTTTTTCCCTGGCTGATCACACTCCGCCAAACCGTCCTGAGCCAACGTGGCAGAAAGTGGCTCAATTTCCCCTCAATGGCACCACACAACCTGCAGACATCGAGGAGGAGGGTCTACGTCCACTCATGGGCACAAAATGGCCGGAGAAAAATTCCATACATCTATTATATATATAAAAAAAATATATATATGACATTATGGTAATCGTACCTGAGAAGGTAGAGGAAGACATTGGCCTAGTGTAAATTGAATCTGCAGTAAGCAGCGTCTCATATCGCCATTATACTGGCTGACTAGCTGAAGTAGAGCCGTGTAATCCGGGACGAGGTTCTCAACTAGACAGATCTCATAGAGATACGCTGCCAGCAACTCCTGCAGAAATGAACAAAGGTAACACAAAACTGCAAGGAGGTCAACATCAACAGGTGTGTCTGTGAGTCACTTCCAGGATGTCAGGTGTTCTCAGCAAACCCGGGTGAGTTTCTGACCGTCGGAGTGTTTGAATACTTGCGTATTGTTTATATTATCCTATGGGATCCGCCTGATTTATATAACAATCTACCCAGGTTTGTGCTCTCCCAAGTGATGTAGTGATGTAGTGATGTAGTGATGTAGTGATGTAGTGATGTAGTGATGTAGTGATGTAGTGATGTAGTGATGTAGTGATGTAATACCCATAAGTTGTTATGATAGACAATTTGATTTGATAGTTTTATTTTACATGGATAGCTTAAATAAGACTAGAAGTCTTTTTTACATTAAGGTCCATGAAGAGAAGAAAGCATTAATCAAAGACATTGGTGGAAACAGAGTCCATTTGACAGTCCTGGTCTAGATCCATTTGCTGCCTAGATTATTTGAAAACCGAACTTGTGTAAGGCAGCATTATAACGGATGCAGCGCTGACTACTTGTGACTGTTATTTCTGCCTTTCACTTGGCTATCTTATTTAACAGACCTCCTAAGTCTGAGGCTTGTTGGAGCCGCAGGAGCTAGCATTTATATATGAGGGGCTCTTCTCACGGTGGGCGTTCAGCAAGACTAGGATTTGAACCAAGCGGAGCGACCGTGGCTTAGTGGTTAGAAGACACGATTCGCGCACAGCGATTCGTCGATTCAAATCCCAGAAGAGCCAATGATGGTGTCAGGAAGGGCATTCTACCTTACTATGCTCCTGAGCTACAATAAAGTCCCCCTGTTAACCAGGGAGCAAACTCCATGACCCCGCACACGGTTTAATAATTTTGAGTATAAACTCCACAATCGTGCACAGGGATTAATAATGTGGAGTATAAACTCCACGACCCCGTACAGGGATTAATAATTTTGAGTATAAACTCCACAATCCTGCACAGGGATTAATAATGTGGAGTATAAACTCCACGACCCCGTACAGGGATTAATAATTTTGAGTATAAACTCCACAATCCTGCACAGGGATTAATAATGTGGAGTATAAACTCCACGACCCCCGTACAGGGATTAATAATTTTGAGTATAAACTCCACAATCCTGCACAGGGATTAATAATGTGGAGTATAAACTCCACGACCCCCGTACAGGGTTTTTAATGTGGAGTATAAACGGAAGCAAAAACAAACTCGAGTGTTCTAGCTGTTTAGCTATCACTTTGATTGAAGAGCACGGCTGAACTCAGCAGGAACTAACTCACCTGTTGATGCGGAGGAAAATTAACTATTGTGACATCTTCAGTACGGAAATAATCCAGAACTCTGTCAGTGGAGGATGTGAGAATAATCGGCTTCCTGGCCTCTCGGGCTAAACTCTGAATCGTCTCGTAGAATCCTTTATCATCATCAAACACGATATCAGCCTTAAATAAAAAAATAATAATAAAATACAAAATAATATTACAAAATAAAAAGCAAATAATAAAAGAAAACAATAAATTAATTTAATACAAATAATTTAACACAAAATAAAACCAAATACAATAAATGATAATAATAATACAAAATAAGAAGCAAATCATAAAATACAAATAAAAACAATTATTTAAATACAAAATTAAAAATAAATAATTAATATAAAATAAGAAGCAAATAATAAATAAAAGGAACATGAATAATAAAAAATAGAAATAAAGGGAATAAAATAATAAAAACATGTTATAATATAATATATAATATACCAGTACTGAAAATCAACTGGTCAGTTACCTCATCCAGGAGCATCAGTGAGAGTTTGGATAACTTGACAGCATCGGCAGCGGCCATCTTCTCTTCCTTATCTACTGGTGGTGTTACGGTTGTAGCATCTACATGTTGGAACAAGCATCAGGTTATCCAAGCTAAGTAAGCGTGAGCGATGCATCTCCCAAGCACAATAAGATGCTAGGATAAATTCGGGGCTAGTGCTTTGCAAAAGTGAGAGATCCTGGGTTCAGATTTTAGCCAAGCTGAGCTGAGCGCCCGCTGTAAGCTCCACTCATAACTTTTAGCCTCCTACGGGTCCAGAACTAAATGGAACCAAGTACTGGTGATATTGAGTTCAGGCTGTGAGAATAAGATTCAAACATAATTCCTAGTTCTTACCGCATCAACAAGCCGCAGGCTTACAATAGTCGAGTGCTTGATTTAAAAGAAACACCATAACT
>Ga0224501_10005313_pt1 | contig 10157 bp, 6 predicted proteins | sample SF_Oct11_sed_USG_4_FD_169105 | JGI IMG/M metagenome (GOLD analysis project Ga0224501, IMG submission 169105) | Sediment microbial communities from San Francisco Bay, California, United States - SF_Oct11_sed_USGS_8_1 | ecosystem: Environmental > Aquatic > Marine > Sediment | place: USA...
GCTTCTCGGGAATTTCCCCCAAGCATACACGCATGTGGGCCTGATCCATGCTGCAACAACAATTGGAGAGCTTCTGGAAGCCCGGGACGGCAGGGTTCGCGCCTGGAGCTGATGAGTAACAGACTATTAATTATTTCAAACAGACTGCCTGTAACCGTAAAAGCGGGTGAAAACGGACCGGAAGCCATTCCGTCTTCTGGAGGACTGAGTACCGGGTTAAAAGGACCCTTTGAAAAATCCGGCGGCCTCTGGATCGGCTGGCCCGGAGATCTTTCTTCTTTCAATGATTCCGAAAAAAAGAAAATCTATAAAGAACTGGATGATCTCAGGCTGGTTCCGGTAGATTTAACTGCTGAAGAAATCGAAGCCTACTATGAAAGATTTTCCAACGGAGTCATCTGGCCTCTGTTTCATTATCTGCTCCATCTTCTGCCTGTTCATTTTGACGACTGGGATACCTATGTTCATGTAAATGAAAAATTTGCAGAAATCACAGCCAGAGTGTATAGACCGGGTGATATCATCTGGATTCACGATTACCAGCTCTGTCTGGTTCCGTCGCTAATTCGCAAAAAAATCCCCGATGCAAGGATCGGATTTTTTCTGCATATTCCGTTTCCCTCTTCAGAGGTTTTCCGCATTCTTCCAGCCCGCGAAGAAATTCTGGAAGGGATTCTCGGAGCAGATCTTGTCGGATTTCATACGTTTTCTTATATGCGGCATTTTTCATCCGCTCTGGTCCGAATCTCCGGAAAAGAACCTGCCATTAACCAGGTCTACCATGAAGGGCGGCATGTAAACCTGGGGATCTTCCCCATCAGTATTGACACAAAAAAATTCAGCGATCTTGCGCGAAGCAAAGAAGTTTCCGAGAAACTCAAGGAATTTAAAAATTCCACAACAGAAGAATTCATCATTCTTGGAATTGACAGACTGGATTATACAAAAGGAATCCGCAGAAGGCTTTTTTCTATTGAACGCTTCTTTGAAAATTATCCGGAATTCAGAGGCCGGGTCTGCTACATTCAGGTAGCGGTGCCCACCAGGGAAAATGTTGAAGCTTATGAAGAATTTCGCGATGAAATCAATCGCCTTGTCAGCGAAATTAACGGCAAATACGGAACGGTAAATACAACACCCATTCGGTATCTGTACCAGTCCTTTGATATCCATACGGTTGTTTCTCTGTACAGAGCTGCCGATGTCATGCTTGTAACCCCCATTCGGGACGGAATGAACCTTGTCGCAAAAGAATTTGTGGCAAGCCGGGTGGATGAAGACGGAGTTCTGATCCTCAGCGAATATGCCGGTGCATCTTCAGAACTGGGCGAAGCAGTCATCGTAAATCCTTACGATATTGACGAGGTGGCAGAAGCAATCCATTCCAGCATTATTATGCGTCCGGAAGAAAAAAGAATTCGCATGAAAGCCATGCGTGACAGAGTTTTTGCCCAGGACGTTCACTCCTGGGCAAATTCATTTATTGATAAACTGGAATCGCTTCTGGCAGGAGATATAGATACAAAAATGACATCACCGAATGAAATTGCTGAACAGATACGGGCTTCAAGGGGCGGGAAAAAACTCTGTCTTCTTTTGGACTATGACGGAACCCTTGCCCCGTTTCAAAAAAGGCCTGAGCTGGCCTCTCCCACAAAATATTTAATGAAACTTCTTGAATCTCTGATGGGAAGAAAAGATTTTCATGTAGGAATCATCAGCGGAAGAAAGAGAGAAACTCTGGAAGACTGGTTCGGCGGAACCAATCTTGAAATTTATGCAGAACATGGTCTCTGGGAAAGACGCGCCAATACAAAAGACTGGGTCGAACTCCAGGAGATCAATACAGAGTGGAAGGAAACCGTCCGCCCTCTCCTCGATTTGTTTTCACGTTCCACTCCGGGCGCTTTCATAGAAGAAAAAACTGCTTCTCTTGCCTGGCATTACCGGGCTGCAGAAAAAGAATTCGGCGCCGTACAGGCCAAAGAACTCATGATCCATCTTCTGGAGACCTACAGCAACATTCCCGTGCAGGTTCTGCCCGGGAATAAGGTGATTGAAATCCGGATGCAGGGAGTCAACAAAGGCCTTGCCGTCGATCAGCTTAAAACTGAGATGGAAGAAGAAGCCCTTTTTGTAGCAATCGGCGACGATCATACCGATGAAGATATGTTTGCCGCTCTGCCTGAAAACGGAATTTCAATCCGAGTCGGGACAGGCGAAAGCATCGCAAAGTATCGAATTTCTTCCAGCGATGCAGTTTATGATCTTCTGGAAATCATCTTAAAGTCAGCCTGATTCTCCGGCAAAAATGGCAGAAATTTTACTGCAGAATTGATTTATTTTCTCTTTGCTTACCAGGGAAGAATCATCCCTCAAAAAAATATTCGGTCCTCTTCTGTTTCCCGGGACTTCACGGGTCCTTGGAATCAGATGGAAATGGATGTGCCGAACCTGTTCGGAAAAACAGACACGGTAGACTCTTTCCGCAGAAAAATCCATTTCCAGAATTCCGGTAATTTTTTTTTCAATTTGGTAAAGTTCAGCAAGTTCTTCGTCTGAAAGACCGCTCTGGCTTTCTGCATGTTTGAGAGGTACGATGATAATCCAGCCTTCAATATCAATGGGAGGCTGGTGATGGATCACCATAAAATTTTTGGATTTGTAAATCATCCCTCCTGCAATCGCTTCCGGATTTAATGCCAGTGCGCACAGAACACAGGATTCAGTCATTTTTAATATCCTTTGCACAGCGAAACCCAAAATGATGATAGGGCTTGTTCTGAGGATAATGAGGCCTTCGGTTTGATCCTCTTGCAAACTCAGATGACCACCACCAGGAACCGCCTTTTACGATTTTTTCTTTATGCCCGGGACATCGTTCGGCGCCCTGGCAGGGACCTTTCGGATTTTCCCCCGTGCAGGATTCGCCGCAGGCGGCGTAATTTTCACTGTACCAGTCATTTACCCATTCCCAGGAATTTCCCGCCATGTCATAAAGTCCGTATCTACCGGAAGGTCGCGATTTTACATCCCATGTTTTTCCGGTTCCGCATCCCTTTTCTTTTTCTTTGATAATTGAATTTTTACAGTTCGCAGGCTGATTTCCCCAGGGAAACAAATCTCCCCTGTCGCCTCTTGCCGCTTTTTCCCATTCTGCTTCTGTGGGAAGACGTTTGCTTTTCCAGAGGCAAAAGTCTCTTGCCTGAAACCAGGAAAGGCCGAGCATGGGCATATTCGGTCCGTCATACCCTCTGTAATTCGGTCCTGCCTTGCTGCATGCTCCTTTCTTATAGCATTCCTGATACTGCGAATACGTGACTTCTGTTTCATCCATAAAAAAAGCGCTGACATAAACGTTCATCTGCGGAGTTTCATCATGAATGATTTTTTGCGTATCTTCATTTACTGAAGGTTTGTCCGATCCGCGAATGAAATTTCCTCCCGGAATGCATTTCATATCGGAAGGGATCTTTGCTTTTCTGCAGTCCGGTTCTCCGGGCGCAGAAACCTGAAAGCAGTGAATCAAAAGAAAAAATGATGATAATAACATTACTGCAAAAGAAAAATGCACCGGTCTCATTATTTCGAACCTCTTTAACTTAAACTCTGAAGGCAGACGTTGCAAGGAGGAACTCGGTTCTTATAAAATCATTGCACTGCAAAATATTGTTATTAAAAAATTTAGTTCTGCTTCAAAAGAACAGTTTTCTGCATTATGACACCCTGACTGAAATTCAAATCTGCCTTCACTCACTGTACAACTGTCAAACTCATTCAGCAGTTTCTATACACAACAATAATTTTCGGTTAAATCAGATGGGTGATGCTGAAATTCGAAAATATTTTCTTAAAATATTCAAAAGCGGCTCAGAAAAAACTGTTACTTTTTTTATGGACACAGAACAAGATAACTATGATGCAGATCAGAAAACATAAAATGCTTATAACCGGAAGCTCCCTGTCCTCAATGGGCGAGGCAAATGAGCATCCTTCATTATTTCTTTCTTAAAATACTTAATGAAAATGTTTTTTTATTCTGGAGGCAAAAGTGCATATGAAAAGGCAGAATAAAAGTGATTCACTCAGTGTCCTGATTCCGGTTTATAATGAAGAAAAAACTGTATGCACTGTATTAAAAAAACTGATTTCGCTAAACCATGTAGATGAAATCATCGTAGTGGATGACTGCTCGGAAGATTCCAGCATTCAAATGATTAAAACAATTCAATCAAAAAAAATCAAGTTTTACGAACATAAGAAAAACCAGGGGAAAACGGCCGCCATTAAAACCGCCCTTTCACATGCTACGGGAAAGATCATCATTATTCAGGATGCGGACCTTGAATACGATCCCGATGAAATCAAAGATGTAATTGAGCCCATTATTTCGGGTTATGCAGATGTAGTTTACGGAAGCAGATTTCTTGTAAAAAAAACATCCAGAGTTCTTTTTTACTACCATTATTTAGCCAACAAATTTCTTACAACGCTTTCAAATCTGCTGACAAATCTGAATATGACGGATATTGAAACATGTTATAAGGCCTTTCGATCACCCATTATAAAACATATGCCCCTTTCAAGCAGAGGTTTCGGAATGGAGGTTGAAATCACAGCAATGATTTCCAGGCTGCCGATCAGAATTTTCGAAGTTCCCATTTCCTATTACGGAAGGACTTATAGTGAAGGGAAAAAAATTGGTATGAAGGACGGATTCATGGCGATATGGTACATCCTTTATTACAATATCCTTTCTGTAAGATCCGGGGAAAGCCGCCGGTATTTTCAAAAGGTCCTCGACGAGTTATAAGGAAGACAATTGAAATTTCTTCAGAAAATTATATTTCTTTTTGCCGGGAAACATTATAGGTACATCATCAGCGGACTGATAATTTTTTTTCTGAATCTTCTGATTGCTAAGTTTGTTTTCTCTTTTTCTATTTTTACGGAAAGCATATTGATGTTAAATCTGGGAAATATTCTCGCGACTGAAACAGCATTTTTAATTTCATTTCCTATTCATAAATTTTTCACATGGCTTGAGGGGATTGAGGATTTCTTTGTCAAGCTTCTTAAATTTCATGTTGTTTCTGTTGTTTCCTTCTTAATCCGCTATCTTATTTTTTTTATTTTAACCCTGGCCGGTCTTGACTGGCTCCCTTCTACATTGATGAGCATGTTAATGATTATTCTAATCAATTTTATAGGCTTTGACAGATATGTTTTCCGAAAAAAAGAAAATGCCCTCCCAAATAGCGATGCCTACGCGGAAAACGGTGGCGGAACTGAAATTCTGGAAACAATTGAAGAGGCAAAAAATTACAACACCTGGCTCTGTGAAAAAATTGAAGATTATCTGGGGATGAAAAATATTGAATTGGGAGCGGGTACAGGTACGCTTTCTGAAATCCTCTCCGAAAAATACGAGCTGGAGCTTTTTGAAGTGTCCGGATTGAATCTTGTGAAATTAAAAAAACGATTTTCTAAAAATAAAAACATCAAAGGAATCTACGGAGATATTTTAAAGCATCATAAATTCGAAATCTACGACTGCATTTACTCCTCGAATGTTCTCGAGCATATCGAAAATGACGACGCCGTTGTGGAACATTCACTGAGGCTTCTGAAAAAAGGCGGATTTTTTGTAGCCCTTGTTCCGGCCATGCCGATTCTTTATTCAAAAGTGGATTCTAAACTGGGTCATTTTCGAAGATACAGCCGCAAAGATAAAAAAAGGTTCCTGAACCTTGAGATGCTGAAAACCGGCAATGCAGAGCTGCTCCGCTTTTCATACTTCAATCCCGTGGGTGCTCTGGGTTGGTTCATAAAAATGAAGATTTTGAAAAGTGATACCATTCGCGCTTCTGACGCAATGATCATGAATTTACTGATTCCCTATATTTCAATTCTTGATTATCTTCCTCTGCCGTTCGGTCAGAGCATTCTGATTGTCATTCAAAAGAAAATACAATCTATTTGAAAAATTCAGAAATGAATGAATGGTAAGATACGAAGACATCTTTAGCAGCATATTTTACCGATGCTTTTAAAAAGGGGGCAGCCCCAATCAGCTGAAACTGTCCAGGAACTGAAAAGATGCAGCAACATAGTTATCGATTTCTTTGGGTTCAACTCCGCCCTGGGCGAGACGGGCAAGGAAATAAATCTGTTTGGCAATACGCTCCTCTTTTGTCGGTCCGGACGTTTCATCCCCAGAAACGATAGCAGGTTTCGCCATTTTTTTAATGATGCTGTTTTTTATATTTACTACGAGAATATGTTCGGAAAGAAAACCGACATTTTCCTGACGCATGATGGCTGTCATGTCATTGAATCTTCGAGCTTCTTCCGGAAGAAGAATGATTGCCGGGATTTCTTCAGATTTAAGGGCTTCCACCTGAATTTTTATGGATTCGTCAGGAAGAACTTTCCGGAAAATTTCAAAGATTCTTTCTTTTGCAGTATTATCGTCGCCATCTACAATTTTTGATTCTTCTTCTTTGTCAAGAATACGGTCTGTAATATCCGCATCTACACGGACAAACTTTGTATCCTGATTTTTATTCTCAATAAAGTGAAGAAAATGCGTATCAATCAGAGAATTCATAAGGATCACGTCAATCCCCTGATTTTTAATCAAACGGAGAGGCCCCGCCTGTTTTTGAAGATCTGTTGTATAATATACTTTTGAATCAGTTTTTTCTTTATTGGCAGCCTGGTATTCGGCAAGGGTTGCAAATTTACTGTCCTCATCTTTATCCGTAACCACCTGGAAAACCAAAGACTCTTTTGCCTGATCATAAAATTTTTCATCGTTGAGCATTCCGTATTTTACAAAAGGAGCAATGTCATTCCAGATTTTTTCAAATTCTTTTCGCCCCGTGCGGAATTCGTCATTCAGGCGGTCTGCCACTTTTTTCACAATGTGCTGGGCAATTTTTTTAATCTGAGGCTCATTTTGAATGTAGGAACGAGAAACATTCAAAGGAAGTTCCGGCAGGTCAATCACTCCCTGAAGGATGGTTAAAAACTGCGGAACAATATCCTGAGCTTCCTCTGTTACGAAAACCTGTTTGCAGTAAATCCGCACATTGTTTTTTGTTACATCCATTTCAAAAGCAAGTTTCGGAAAATACAGAATGCCCTGAAGCTGAAAAGGATAGTCCACATTCATATGAACATAAAAGAGAGGGTCCCCCTGATATGGAAAAAGATGCTTGTAAAAGGCAATGTATTCTTCTTTTAAGATATCTGATGGGTTACGCGTCCAGAGAGGTTTCTCTTTGTTCGCCTGGGTTCCATCCACGCGAATGGGTACGGAAAGGAAATCGCAGTATTTGCGTACAAGCCCGCTGATTCTGTTTTTATCAAGGAATTCTTTTTCTTCGTCTTCCAGAAACATGCGGATCGTGGTTCCTCTTTTTGTTCTGGAACCCTCGCTGATTTCAAAATCTTCGCCGCCGTCAGATCCCCAGAATGCAGAAGTTTCTCCGGGGCGGTAGCTGAGAGTGTCAATTTCCACTCTTTTTGAAATCATGAAGGAAGAATAAAATCCGAGGCCGAAATTTCCGATGATGCCCGCTTTGGACTTATCTGCATTTTCTTCGTATTTTTTAATAAACTCTTCCGCGCCTGAAAATGCAATTTGAGTAATGAATTTTTTTATTTCTTCAGCAGTCATCCCCAGGCCGTTATCTTCAATGGAAAGGATGCCTTTATCTTTATCGATTTTAATTTCAACAGAATATTCAGAGTCTTCTGCATCACGAATTTCTTCTGACAATGTAATCTTTTTTAATTTATTGATAGCATCAAAAGAATTGGAAATCAGTTCTCTCAGAAAGATTTCTTTTTCAGAATAAAGCCATTTTTTGATCAGAGGGAGTATATTTTCTGTTTGAACGGATAATTTTCCTTTTTCCATAGTGCTGCCTTTCTCCATAATTCACCTGAAGAATTTAATAATATTTAGATGAAACCTTTAATATAACAAGGTTCAAAATTGAGGCCTCCGGCGTCAAAAAATATTTTACACTCAGCAAGAAATTAGGTGACATTTTGTATCCATATACTGAAACTATATGTGCACATGAAATCGTTTCTGGATCAAATTTTATTTTTCATACAAAATCCCGAATGGCAGAGCCTTCTTGATATAGGAATTATAGCAACAGGAATCTACATCCTCTACAGAACCTTCCGTGCTTCCGGTTCCATGAAGGTAGTTACAGGTACCCTGATTGCATCTGCCGTATTTCTGGCGGCAAATTATCTGGACTTGAGGGGCATAACCTGGATTTATTCAAACCTGAGTTCTGTTATCTTAATCGCTCTGATTGTCATCTTTCAGCCCGAACTTAGAAAAATTTTTGAAAGGACTGCCTCTCTTTACAGGAAGGGAGAGATTTCAGGCAGAGATGTCGCTGACATCCTTCCGGATGTTCTATTCAATCTGGCTTCCCGCAGATGGGGCGCACTGATTGTTCTGCCGGGGACAGATTCAATTGAATCCTACATTTCTGGAGGAATTAAAAGCGGCTCTCAGGTCAGCTATGCATTGATTGAAAGCATTTTTGACCCGCATTCTGCAGGACATGACGGCGCCATTATTATTTCCAACGGCAGAATTGAATCTTTTGGAGTTCGTCTTCCGATTTCTGAAACAGGACAGTTATCTGAGGAATTTGGGACAAGACATCATGCAGCTATGGGAATCTGTGAACTGACAGATTCGCTGGTCCTGCTTGTTTCAGAAGAACGGGGCCAGGTTTCCTTTTTTAAGCAGGGAAATATGATTCCGATTTCCAATAAAGAAAATCTTAAACGAATCATCACAAAGCATTTCGAAGGGATGGTTGGATACAGAGATATTTTAAAAAGAAGAAGTAAAAGCAGCAGAAAAGTTGCTTTTCTTGAAGTTCTATCTGCCCTAACCCTTGCCCTTTTAATACGAATTTTTATGGTTCAGCCGGAACCGGAACCTCAGATTGGATTTTTCGATATACCCATCCAGGCCCAACTTGTTGGAAGAGTTCCCGACGGAATGGAACTCGAAAGCGTTACGGTCGAACCTCATACTGTCAGGATTTACCAGAGGCTTCCGGCAAAAAAAATTGTGATCCGAACCGCCCCGATATACCTTAACACAATCAGAGAAGATACACAGCTTGATGTTTCTCTGGTTTATCCTTCTCATGCAGAACCTGCAGGAGGCAGATGGCCCGAGGTACATGTATTAATCAAGGTCCGGTCTGAAGAACCAAAAAAAGAAGAAGACAGCTTTTTTACCATAGGGAGCCCGGGTTCTTAAAGCCGATATTATTAAGATAATGAACCTTCCTTCTGAGCATGCCGTTAAAGAAACATTTCGTGAACGTCTTACCAGACGTGTCCTTGAGCATTTAAAACGAAATACCGAAGCCCGGGGACTTTCTCTTGAAGAAAACGGCAAAGAGATTATGAAAATCGGAGAATGCGAAGGTCAGGCAGCGCACTCAGTAGAATTTGAAGGGTACACCCTGCTTCTTTATAAAACGGGCGGAGCGATTTCATCCAAAGACTTTTCCCTGATAAAATCAGCCCGTGAACTGCTCCGCCTCACTTTCCCTTCAATCAGAGAAATTACTAAATTAGACCAGAACAATGAGAAAAAGGTTCTTTCGCATGCAGGCGGGATTCCCCTCAACAGATGGATTGACTCTCTCATGGGGCTTCTCAATACCCTGTCTCTTCGGTCCGATTTATTAAAGCACTACGAAGAGATTTTAAAACTCAACGAAGCAATTCTTCTCGCAAACGACCTCTCCTCTGTCCTGCAGACGATTACAGATACTGCGAAGGTAGTTGTCAATGCAGAAGGGGCTTCGCTTCTTCTGGTGGATCACGAAACCGGAGAGCTGTTCTTCAATGTCATCGCGGGAGAGAATAAAGACAATCTGAAAGAAATCCGCATCCCCGGCGGGAAAGGGATTGCAGGAGATGTGGTTCTTAAGGGAAAAGCGGAGCTCATTGAAGACGTCCCTTCTGATCCGAGAGCCTTTCAAAATGTAGACAACCTTCTGCAGAAAAAAACCAGAGATATGATTGCTGTGCCCATTATGGCAAGAGGGAGCGTAGTCGGCGTATTTGAAGTCATCAACTCATCTTCAGGATTT
>Ga0224501_10005314_pt1 | contig 10156 bp, 10 predicted proteins | sample SF_Oct11_sed_USG_4_FD_169105 | JGI IMG/M metagenome (GOLD analysis project Ga0224501, IMG submission 169105) | Sediment microbial communities from San Francisco Bay, California, United States - SF_Oct11_sed_USGS_8_1 | ecosystem: Environmental > Aquatic > Marine > Sediment | place: USA...
TCATGGTGTCCCAAGCTAACCCGGGGTGAAAGGCTAGCATTTAGCCCTGCAACTTCCCTATAACAGGTCATATGAGAAGACATAAGCTTAGCTAAGGCTTGCGGCTTCACTAGAAGCTGTACCATTGCATGCTTCCTGATATGCATGGAAACCATTAATAAAGAGATTGAATCTTATATAAAGTGAAGAGTCCTTTCAAGTTTTTACTAACTACTGCCTAGATGGTTTAACTGCTTGTAAGCTTATCTCTGACTGAAGTATATAAAACTATTATCCACTAAATTGTCAATGTGTCACTCTAGTCTCTAGACCACACCTCAATCAGGCCCTTGTCTTCTTTATAACAACACCAAGGTTGATGGTCTTTACATGTCTGTATGCATTAGTGATAGGCTTTGACAAAAGTAGAGTTTCCATAGTGCTCTAAACGCCCCACGTCACCGGTCACGCCCCATATATTACCTGCCAGAACCTCCAAAAGACCAGACCATTCGATGCGTTTGGAGCAAGGAAGAGGTTGACGGCAGGATAGGTCAATGTACCGCGCTATGCTTGAGTTTAAACCAGGTGATCATGGGCTTCCGCTGGGAGTTTCACCGGGTTCGAGCTCCTCAAATTAATCCTAGCTCAAAGAAACAAACTCAAGTGTTTCTATCAGGTAGAGCGTGACTACTGACCTTCACCCCTGACCTTCACCCCTGACCTTCACCCCTGACCTTCACCCCTGAGCTTCACCCCTGAGCTTCACCCCTGACCTGCTCACGATGCTATTAAACTTCAACTAAGCAGAATTTGTCCCGAAAGATTGAACATTGCCGTGAAGAGTTTTTTTATGAAACAAAGACCAAATAAGGTTTGCGGACAATCACCAGATCATCGCGTCTGTAGATTCTTTTCATAGTTTGTGCGAATGCTAGAGAAGATCCCCCTCTATCCCCCTCACTGAGCTATTCTGTTATCCCATAGCGCTCTACCCACTGAGCTATCCTGCTATCCCATAGTGCTCTACCCACTGAGCTATCCCACTATCCCATAGCACTCTACCCACTGAGCTATCACACTATCCCAAAGTGCTCTACCCACTGAGCTATCCCGCTATCCCATAGTGCTCTACCCACTGAGCTATCCCACAATCCTGTGACACTGACCAGTGATCGCACTGCACACAGACTGACATGCGGTCGTTTAACTTATTTCATTGAACCATCTGCTACACAATTATTATGTAAAGCAGGCCACTAATGAGCTTCAAGCTGGAAATTTTGTGTCGAAGATTGTGGGGTGACCCAGGTATATTACAAGTTTGTTGAATTGCTTGTCTATAGCGTCGCTCCGAGAGGCGTGATTTGTTACTGTAGATAGACAGCTCAGATACCTGCATAATCAAGCTGACTAAACACTCTTTCCACATATGTAAAATACTTCATATAGACATTGTTTTACAAGAAACCTACAAGCTACAATTTACAACCAATGCGAGTAATGCAAGAAACCTACGAGCTACAACTCACAACCAATGCAAGGAATGCAAGAAACTTACGAGCTACAACTCGCAACCAATGCGAGTAATGCAAGAAACCTACGAGCTACAACTCACAACCAATGCGAGTGATGCAAGAAACCTACAAGCTACAATTCACAACCAATGCGAGTAATGCAAGAAACCTACGAGCTACAATTTACAACCAATGCGAGTAATGCGAGAAACCTACGAGCTACAATTTACAACTAATACGAGTAATGCAAGAAACCTACGAGCTACAACTCACAACCAATGCAAGAAATCCAAGAAACCTATGAGCTACAACTCACAACCAATGCAAGTAATCCAAGAAACCTACGAGCTACAACTCACAACCAATGCAAGTAATCCAAGAAACCTACGAGCTACAACTCACAACCAGTGCAAGTAATCCAAGAAACCTACGAGCTACAACTCACAACCAATGCAAGTAATCCAAGAAACCTACGAGCTACAACTACAACCAGTGCAAGTAATCCAAGAAACCTATGAGCTACAACTCACAACCAGTGCAAGTAATCCAAGAAACCTACGAGCTACAACTCACAACCAATGCAAGTAATCCAAGAAACCTACGAGCTACAACCCACAACCAATGCAAGTAATCCAAGAAACCTATGAGCTACAACTTACATCCACAATCCATGTGAGTATAAGGAATTGGATAAGTTGGCTAAATGAATTTATCACAAGTATGTCAACGCTGATGGAAAAATTTAAATGGAACTTACACGCATATTAGATTCTACGATGAGTTTACTTACAATAACTCGCACCCAGGTACCGTGCCAGTGAAAAAGCTAAGCTAATTCATGATCCAAGACCACGTGCCGATACAAAGGCTGACATTAGCTTGAAACTTATCCTTTACTTTATTAGATTATGTAAGTGTAATAAATTGATTTATCATAACTTACACCTAGCACTACATAAATGGATAAGCAGTCTCATCAATCCAAACTGCTACTAATGACTGAGTTGTGAACGAATCCGTCCCACCTGACCAACAAACCAAACTGCTACTACTGACTGAGTTGTGAACGAATCGTTCCACCTGACCAATAAACCAGACATTCTCTTTTTACTCACAGTACTATACACGTGGATAGATAATCAATCCTAACCACTACTTTTATTTCTACTAGAGGGCTTGCATGTGAACGTAAGGTCAAACTTACCTATAAATTATACTTTCTCTTATCTTATTATGGACTAAGAGCGCAGCGCTATAATCCACACCCTCACTCGTCACAACACACAATAAACTAATCTAGATATATAGCCTGGCTTACTCACCCACTAAAATATCAGTGATAGTTGATAGGCATACACCGCGTTCAGGTGTCACGCTGTTCGATTGGCAGGTTAGGCAGTAAATGTCAATGCTATTCAGTCTGTATTGTGAAACAGAGAAATCCTATCGACCAGTAGAGTTATACGCTGAAAGCTCTTCATTCATGTACTCACCAGGGGCCATAAAACAAATGGTCTGATGAATCGCTATGAGCTGATCTAAACGCTACCTCTCACTGTTGGTCCCCCACAGTTGATCGGACCAATGTGTCAGAAGCGTTTTTCGCAAGCCATTTTCTATAGTCTAGGCCAGGCCTGCTCAATTGCTTTTTAAATGGGCCAGGTTGAGAATGGCAGATGGAGTTGGGGGCCAGACCCATGGTCGATGCTGGTACTCTTTAGTTACGCTTTTTAGTCACATTGATGTACATGTATGTACATGTATGTACATGTATGTACATGTATGTACATGTATGTACATGTATGTACATGTATGTACAGATGACATTCATAGTTTACAATTCACCATGCAGATATTTATTGGCAAGGTATACATGGGAAAGTATGTGGACAAACAAGGCAAGGCAAGGACACCATCCTCATCTCTGATTATTGCTTATAATATAGAGTGCATTGGTGAGGGTCAATGAAATTATTATAAGGGGCTGATTTGGACCTCGGGCCACCATTTGAGCAGCACTGGTCCAGACTCTAGACTCTAGAGAATTTAATGCACTTTCACATGTATTAGTTAGAATCATTGTTATTTAATGTTTTTTGATCAATGTTTTATATCTGTGGTATTTCTTTTTGCCAATTGACATCACTACTGTACTGGTTTAGGCATTAGCACACGTTTGCGCATTCTAGGGACTAGGGAGCCGTATATGGTCAGTTCTGTGTCACTGTTAGTAAGTACTGGTTTTTGTCTTTTGCCCATCCTGGACTGATTCAGTGCATATTTTATTATGAAAAACCGGTGGGTGTCAGCATCACCAATGACAGGCCTACGCATCATGTCTAAATTTTATTATAACAACACAAGCTCAACTGCTATAGTTCTTCACAATCCATTTATGGCAGGCTGTCCATCGATCTGATTTGCTGAAGGTCAAGATGAGGTCACTTTATTTTATCTGAGGAACATCAGGTGTTGCTAATCCCAGTCATGGCGGACTCCCTCTGTGAGTATGAGCTCCTCACATTAGTCCTAGTCCCTCTGTGAGTATGAGCTCCTCACATTAGTCTTGGCTTCAAACAAAACCAGGCCTCATGGTGTCCCGTGCTAAGCAGTTTTTCTTTTAGCCATCATCTATCCATGGCTGGACTTCAGCCTTCCTCCTCGATCTTCACAGGTTGTGTGGTGCCATTGAGGGGAGATTGAGCCATGTTCTGCCACGCTGGCTCAGGACAGGTTGGCAGAGTGTAAAGTATCAGCCAGTGAAAAATCCCTTGAAATACTCCGCAATGGTTGGGAATGAACCGGGGCCACAGGGAGGACGGACAGTGAGATGCATTCATTCTCTCACTGAGCTATCATAACCGGGGCCACAGGGAGGACGGACAGTGAGATGCATTCATTCTCTCACTGAGCTATCATGGCCTGGGCCACAGGGAGGACGGACAGTGAGATGCATTCATTCTCTCACTGAGCTTTCATGACTAAATGGTAACTTGTGAAAACACAATTATAGAATTTGCATCATTGACTCCTAGCGAGGGGGCCGAACTCCACCTCATACCTGCTTTGCCATGGCTGAATAAGGTTTAATAAGCTTGAAGTATCAGCGTGGCCATATGCCAGTTACAGCTGTACTGGTCTCAAGCTTGACAGGTTGTAGGAGGAGAGAGGGGGGGGGGTGGGGCGGGGTCGGGCTGTTTAATGAGCCAATTGAATTGCGTGCTTCTGTTGTGGGCAAACACCCAGCCGCCCCTCTGCGCAATGGTTTGTTTTAGTTACGCAATAGGTCAGTGGAGGGAATTTTTACTCTCTCATTATGTAAGGTGGGTGTGTTGAGGGCTTGTATCAAACCATGGTCTAACTTTATGCTTAGTCTAATAAGCCACATGTCACTGAATAAGCTTATGTATCAAGTCTTTATACGAAGGTTTTGAAGCGTTATATGAATTGTTTGTTATAAAGGGCAGTGATATGATTATGCCAAAGTTACACTCAGGTTGTATGTTTTCTGGCTGGTAAATTATTCCTAGCTGTAAATAAAAGGAATACCTCAATATAAGGTGGAGCGCTAATACTGATCCGCAGTGGTAATCCATGCAACCCACAGTGGTACTCCATGTAAAGTCGTTACTAGCGAGAAAATAAGCATCTCACCCGGAAGCTTCACCATAATAAACACAAGAAAAACCTGGTACCTGGTCACCTGACTTTCTGGCATACAGCCGGATCGAAGTGGGACGATGAATGCATTCGAAGAGCCTGGCCACCTGTCTACCATTAACAAGCGTGTACCGGGTAATAGGAGTTATATTCACTAGTTGGTGATTAGCGATGAGGTGCAGAGTTAAATATTTGTATAGTTGAACTGCTTACATCAGTTATCCCAATTGCAGATGACAGAGATGAGTAGCCAGGCTACCTGGCTCTTCGGGCGGGCGTAATGAGCGAGCGATCCCCAAGCAGTAGAACTACGGCTTCGCTCAACCACTACCCCACCCGCTCGAGAACCAGGTAACCTATCTGGGAGTTGAGAACATTACTGCAAAGAGTTGTATGCTCTCTGTCTCAGGTTATTTGGATTGCTGGTCCAGGCTGCATCACATCTGGAAACGGAACCACACCCAAAAGTGGAGGGCTGAGATTAGTAGTATACTTACTGTATTATGCTCTAGAATTAGAATATAGTTGTGAATGCCATCGGTCAGCGGAGACTTGAACACATTTCTCTCAATGCCCCCGCCCACAACACAAAAGTCCCCTAATGGTTGTGACGTTAGCCAGCGCGCACTACAAAACCATGGCTGGAACAGGGCAGGACGCTCAACTTCAACCCAACACTCAACCCAACAGAACAGCTCACGGTCCAGGTTTGCGAAGTTGTTCACTACAGCTCCTTCTGATGCAAATTTATTTTATACCACCATACTCGCGCAGTTGGCCAAGGTCGTTTTGACAAGTAACTGACTGAGGCAGTGAGAGTGACTAGTGAGGTGACTAGTGAGTCACTCACAGTCACAGTGTCACGTGTGTGAGTGACTGAGTCAGTGACTCACTGACTGACTGACGCAGTGACTGAGTGATTCACTGACTGAGTCACTCACCCACTTACTCACCCACTCACTCACCCACTCACTCACTGTTCAGTATTTCAGCCTCGTCTGTCTTTGTAGGACGAAAACGGCGAGCAGAGACTGAACTTAGCCGGTCAAACCTGCCGCAAAAACCTCTGTCGCATGTCAACACAAACTCTCCAGTTTATCAGGCATTTCTGACGTACAAATCTGATATGGAAGCCAAGCAAAATAAGCATGAAACTCTTGTTAAATTAAGTCGAGATGTGACAATCGAATCAAAGAGAGTTATCTTTGTTCTTCACAGATGTGTTGGGTGAGTAATGAACCTATGAGCCATCTTAAGGCATTGATTTGCTGGTTTTGATTGTTGGATGTAGTCATTTATATGCGAGTAGTCGAATCAGGGCCGGGATTGTGAAGCGTGGGTTAGAATTGTGGTCAGTAAAAATACTTTTCGAATACTTTACACTAAAACTCTATTAAAAAAAGTCAATGGTAGAAAGTGAGCATTTCAAAAAATCTCATTATTATTATAATACTAGATCAACAAATTGAAATCCTATTAGAACCCACAACGAGAGAGGGGGCAGGTCCCTGTTCAGCAGCCGTATCAAACTGTACAATAGGTACCTAACAGATTGGGAGGCTAACGCTTTGCTTGCGGTCCAGCATGGTCTGACCAGCCGGCTGTGGTCCTTAGCGTTATGGCGGGTCTGGAATTAGCCTTCGACTCGGTCTTGCCTGCATGGGCAGGCCATCACGCATGAGTCAATTTTAGTCGCGCAGCCACCAGGTTATAATTGAGGCCCTGAAACTTTGAGTCGGTGATATTTGCAGGGGAGATAAGTCACAGATTCTCATAGAAGCAGCCCGTTGCCTGGATACAGTAATAAATACACAGCTGTATAAAATTGCTAAGGAGCTCAAGGCACATGATCCTCATCTGTTCAGCCGAGCTTTCTCGCCTGGTATGTAATACCATATCTTATGTAATACCATATCTTATATGACGTTATGATGAAGCTGCCAGGTTACTTGTTTTTCACCACGGGCGGGTCGGTAGCAATGCTCCACCTCAGTGTGAGGAGCTCATACTGACAGGGGAAGATTATCGCGTTCGACCTTAGGTTAGAGTTGCGAGTCTAGCTTTACCGCTATCTCACCTACAGTCTCATCGAGTTCTGACTTTATCAAAACAAAATATTTTCATTTGACTCACTGTATATTTTGTGGTAAAGGAAGACAACTCTGCAAATTTGATGGGCTATAATGCGGAGGCCTCTTTAAAGAGACAGGCTACCTGAAATCAACTGTCAGCATGCCCCTTGTTGAGTACCTGAGCTGATAGAGCAGACTCGGTTACCTAGAATAAGCCTCAAGTCGAGCGCGCCGCGTGACGTCAATCCCGACAGTAGGCCTGGTTTGTTACGGTTGAAACGTCATACGTAAAACAGCAAAACCTCTATGGAGGTTTTGCTGTTTTTCGAGCTGCATTTCCTTATTTCAATAAATATCGAACGTACCCTCCAGGTTATTATGTAAAATGAAGTTTCTCAGCAGATTAGGAAGAACTTTGGAGAAAAACAATCTATTTTATGAGCATGAGTTGATTGAAAAACGGCATTGAGAGTATATCACGCGGACTTAACGGCTTGCGATAGCCCCGTTGCCTAACAAACAGGTAAATGAATTGGGCGTTTGGCACCACCCACGTTGTCTCTGACACACCACAGTCTTACACAGTCTCACAGCGACGATACCTTACAGAAAACAAGGTGAGTTTCTTTACGACTCGTGAGTTGCTAACAGATACAATATTAATGGGCAAAGATTTTTCGATCAGCGAGTGGCACTCGACATACTAGTAACTACTAAACCAGCCCACGAACTAGCATAAGTATTATTATGATCATATTACGGCTACGCACTACTAATACTATAGCTACTACTGTCATGTGATGATTCCATACACCACATAGTTTTGTAATTATGTTTAAACCACGCCTTGTTCCTAATGACCCACTGCACTATAAAAAGCAGTGGTCAACCTAAGCTCTGTCTCTGTGTCTCACATCCTTCTTAACGAATGCCATTAAATATCTTCGTCAGCAAAGAAGAGTTTATTCGCTTGCTTAAATAGACTGAAGCCTTCCAGGCACAGAGGCCTTCAAATAGACATCATCGCACACAGGAGCACCACACATCGCACACAGGGGCACAACCCATAAAGTTTGCAATCCCTGACACTACTCATGTACTTATCCAACCATTTTTCTGATTCTAGCCACTGATTGAGTAGATAAGTAAGTTGATGACCTTGGATTACCGTGATTGATTGTCAGACTTAGGGACTGTAGCAAACTTGGCTGGCAAAGTTGCATGACCTCTTATGATCGTCATCATACTCATCACACCCTGCTGGCTCCTGTGCTAGTATTAAATCAACCCTACTGACTTCAGCATAAAGTAATCATTACCATTTTCTAGATATGGTAGCTTCATGCGTTGTCGGTGGATGCACCAACAAGGTGATAGCTACTGGTGCTGTTGATACATCCATTGCACTACATGGATTCCCTTATCAGAGGACAGAGTCAGTTCAGTTTGATTTGTGGAAGGCTTTTGTGGACCGGACAAGAAAGGATTTTGTTGCCAGAACCAAGTCCGCAATGTGCACTCAGCATTCCACTGTCAACAGCTTTAGGAATTACGAGGTCAAGCCTAAGAAAGAGATGGGCATAATAAAGCCAGGTCTGTGCAAAAACAATTATTGGGCAAAGTGTATGCTTTTGGGCATAGCTGATATGACAAAACAAATCTGTTGCAGTCTCCTCACTGCTGATGCTGTACCCAGTGTTACCCCTCGCATGCTGGAGAAAAGAAAGGCAGGGCCATCAGGTAGCTCAAGAAGACGAAAGCAGCGCGTGGACATCAAAGAAAGACAAGAAATTCTAGTAGATTTGATCACCGATCACCGAAGGTACGTAATTTATTGTTTCTATGATGTGTCTAATACTGAATGTTCTATACTAGACCAGAAAGCAAAAGAAGTCGACATCGTTAAAAATCCTATTGACCCAACAACGCACAAGCATTCATATAATTCTGAAATGTATGTCATGATTCTCGCATTATTTATTTCAAGCAGCGTACTAAAGTGGTAGTAAGTATAATTGTTGTGGTGTAACCTGGTGTGGATAATCATATTCTTCTGCTAGATTGCTGGGTTTTTTCTTCTTTCGTCTTTTGGTCATTTCTTGCCCAGTGGTGATTTCATGCATTCCCTTGTTATCAAATCACTTGCACAAGCCCTTTTTCCACATTATCATACTGCAACCATATTAAATAACAGTGCAATGGATAGGCCATGCACTGGCTAGCTCACATGGGTTTGAAATTGGTAAACATCAGGCCATGAAATAAATGTATCCTAGGTTTGCACACTTCGCTCTATTTGTAGATATCGAGGAGTCGGATGAAGCGATGATCAGATAGAGGATCTGAGCCAAGTGGCAGATGACATGGAGGAGGATCCAGACTTTGGACTAGACACTGCCTCAGCCATGTCAACACCGCAGTAAGTTTCCAAAATGCCTGCATTCAATATGAATTTTCGCCGCTTATGGAAATCTCTATTGACAGCAAACAATTGTAATTTTATTAGATGGCATTACATCTGATGAAGTATTAATTTATTTTAGTGAGATTAACCCGCACAGCAAGATGATTGTCTCCGGAATAAATCTCCCATTGCTGCAACGATGCCAGAAGTGTGCGGCAAGTGGAGGTAAGTGCTATCGTGCCCAAGTGCACCATTTTGCATGGAGCTCCCAGCCTAGTCATCTAGCTGTACTCCGCTAATTTATGCTCATTGATGTAATACATGCTATGTATTACTGTAGGTGATATCAAGTACAAGGTTTTCTTCCAGGGAGTTGTGGCGGTCTTTCATCTCCGCTCTCAGCAATGTCAGCACCACTGGCGTTGGTAGACACTCGGGGGTGATAAGCGCGAAGCCAAGGCATGTAACAATGCTCTACTTGGCACAGTTTTGTATACTGGGTCCCAGTACTCCAAAGCCAAGAC
>Ga0224501_10005315_pt1 | contig 10156 bp, 7 predicted proteins | sample SF_Oct11_sed_USG_4_FD_169105 | JGI IMG/M metagenome (GOLD analysis project Ga0224501, IMG submission 169105) | Sediment microbial communities from San Francisco Bay, California, United States - SF_Oct11_sed_USGS_8_1 | ecosystem: Environmental > Aquatic > Marine > Sediment | place: USA...
ATCACCGAGAGGTGGGGCGCCTACTTCCGTTGTCCGATCTCTGTTTCTATGTCTCTGCCTGCGCCCAGAGGCCTCTGTTTAGAAGTGTATATCCCATTATATCTACCATGAATAGAATATTACACGGCTGTTTTTTTTCAGGCCTCCTCCACACGAGAGCAAACCGAAGTGCAGTCAGCCCGATCTGAACGCCGTTGCCGGAGATAAGGTGGTGGTGGTCGAGCATAGGGATGATAAAGATATAGAGTCACCGCATATCAACGAGATCCTACACCAGGTATGACGGCGGGACCGCTCGCTGTAAGAGAAAACTCCACCAGTATGGTGGCTTCAGCGATGTTACTACTAACTCGTCTTATAGAGTTATCCTACTCACTGCTCCAACCCCGGTGTTTTCTGCAGCTTTTCGGCTTAACATTCTATGGATGGCATGATTTCTCATTATCAGCTCTATTTAAACCAATCAGCATGCGAATTAACATTTTCTATTGAAACCAGAACCTCGAGTTACGTCATCTGAAAACTCCAACTTTCCTCTCTCTGCGAAGATAACTCTGTGACCTGTGGGTTATGTGTAGTTTTTATCTCAGTTACCGATCACACAGCTGTGACCAATTGCCTGCTGACAGCCCCATTTGATTCACCTGTTCATGGATCGGAAGTGAAATCTCCAGGATTCAATCATAGAGCTTCTCTCTATGGCTGCAATTGTTGGTTTGTAATTGTGCGCAAAACCATGAATTGTGACACCCACGATGACAGACCAGGTCACAATAATGAATCATTGTGATCATCAGCCTACCCAGTCAGAGCAGGGCATTATTTTCGTCAGGGTCTCGGGAACTTAATTTCTTTGAGTTGGCTCTGATCTTGTATGGGTACTAATTCACAAAGATATTATAGTTTAACAGATACTCGGTCATTAAATCATGTATTATTGGCCCGTAGAGCTGACCATAGAGTTATCCTCGCCTGTGGTATTCCACACCGCCTGATGTTTTTGGAACTGCCGTGGTCTGATGGAGGAATCAGTGATAGTGAAGCATCCCTGGCATATCCCTGTGGGTGTATGAAAACTGTTAGGGACAGACTCCGGTAATACCTGACTAGAAATCTAGGGTAGGCCACTGACCTGAAAGTGTTCAACTTTGAACAAAATTACACTTGAGAATCCATGGCTAGTGTCTTAAGTCTTGTCTCTGTTTTCTAGGAGAATGAAAACGAGAACATGCGCCAAGCAGTCTATACTGATGCCGAAAAACAGCAAACTGGCAACCAGCAAGCAGGTAAAGAGTCATTAGATGGCCCCCATTTGCAGAGGCCTGCGGTGTTTCATGTATGATGTTTCCGCGTATTGCCTCGTACAGTTCCATTACACATCCTCATATTCTACAGCTGATGAGAAGGGAGAGACTGCCCCGGAAACTAATAAACACGAGGGTGAATTACCCGGTGCTGGGGATGGTGGTTTACCTGGTGCTGGTGATGCTTTGCCTGCGGATGCGGCACCCTCCAATCAAGAGTCTGTTCTCGACCCAAATGGTGTCAATACAGGTGCTGCTGATGGGGCACTTGTTGAAGGAGCACCTGCTGATGGGGCACCTGCTGATGGTGTTCCTGCTGATGGGGCACCTGCTGACGGAGCACCTGCTGACGGAGCACCTGCTGACGGAGCACCTGCTGACGGAGCACTTGCTGACGGAGCACCTGCTGATGGTGTTCCTGCTGACGAGGCACCTGCTGGTGGGCTACCAGGTGCAGTACCCGGTGGGGTTGTTCCCGGGGCTGATGGAGTCGTAGATGATCCTGCTGCTGTTGGCGTGGGTAACTCTGAGACCGGCCAGGTATTAATGGGACAGGATGGTGAAGTAAAAGATGGAACTAACTCAGGTCAGTGACCCCTCCCCAAGCTGTGTGTCTCACTGTGATAGTAACTGCCTGGGGAACTGGGTCAAACATACCCCCTTCCCTGGACAATAAACTGCAGCCATTCGGGTCAGCATCGTCTTAGTTCACACACAGAATGGTGTACTTTTCTGTTCTAGGTCCAGTGGTATCTTTTTGTAGAATTTTCTGCCATGAAATTCAGCAGCAAACACTGAACTACCTTTATCTAGCTTTATTTGCTGTGGCGTCGGCAGACTCTCTTGGCCCGTCTACGGCCATCTTCCTCCAACCTAGACTGATCAACTCATGTTGATTACGAGTCATTTTAATCTTCACTTATTTCTTTTTGACAGAATATAAGAATGAAGACATAGAACAAACAACTCCCACGGTAAGACTCAAAGCTTTTAAATTACATGTTCTTAGTAACGGCGTGAGCTTATTAATTGGAGTTGCTAGGAGAATTTATTGTCAAGATGGGACAACTCTCGCCTTTCATCCCGCACCGATCGATTTTAGAGTTAGGGGAAGATAACTCTATATGTATATTTGGGTGTCTGTTATAGGAGCTGGAGGATCACAGCGAAGCAGAGTTTGAAGAAGAAAACACCACTGAACCGCCCCAACCATAATCTCTATACATTCCATCACTGATCTGCGAGTACGTACTGCCAGGGCTGTATACAGAGCCGACCCTCGGATGTTCTGCGTATAGTCTCAAAGGGCTCTGTATACAGCCCTCAGATGTTCTGCGCATCGTTTCCTAGAGTATGCATACACCCCTCCGATGTTCTGCGTATAGTCTCCTAGGGCTCTAAATACAGCTCACGGATGTTCTGCGTATAGTTTCCTAGGGCTCTAGGTACATTCATGGCTACACATTGTTATATAAAAATGCGCAACCAACCAGACTGCTGTATTCAAATTTATAATTGGTGCTGACGAGGGAGATTTTTCATAACAATTAACGCCTTTAGTTTAAATCTGTTTTTCCCATTCTACAAACAATGAGCTGATTGCTTTTTTCACTAAAATTATGGCTAAAAACAGGATCGTCCCATGAGGACCGGATAGTACCACTTAGACAACAACTTTGTGAAAGAATAGATCTGAGTCCGATGACCAACAATCAACAGTAACTAGCTGCCTACCTACTATAACCTGGTGAAAAGTAGTTGTGTTAGTACCTCATTCCATTATATTTGTAGGATATATAGTCCAACTGGAGTATCGGACCAGCATAATATATCCTACTGTGTACAGACAATAGACTCATCCAAACGCTCATTCTCCCGGCCAGGCTGCGATGATTACTTTACTTCCTCTAGGGTTCTGTTAATATAAAAACGCAATGTGCTGCTTATTCCTTGGATGTAATGTTATTCCAGTCTGATTTTAATACCCAGGATAGTTTGAGTGCGGGGGTTTCTCATATTCCATGTTATTTATTTACTCATGCTGCTTTTGGCTGTAGTAGTATACGCCATACAGTTATCCTGCACTTTATCATGGGAGAATTAACTCTATGGGGTTACTATAGAAACAGCATTAGTCCATCTCGAGCTTTTAAGCAGCTGGCAAGAGTCTCTATGATGTCCAATTTCTCCTTTCCCATTTTGAAGAGTTGTAAATACAGTTGACATCAAAACAACAAGTGCCCTCTTTGATCAGTCATACAGAAATGTGAGTATTAGATTATTCAGAACCATGTGTCATATTTTGGGTCGCACATTTGTCAACATAAATTTGTGTTCTCAGTCCGCTGTTCAATGGATAGGTCTAAAATAGGTGTTTCAGTGTAAGGCATTTGAGGTGTTCCAAATAGCTTCGACCAAGCGAGCCACTGAGCCGTCTAAAGCTGAAGTTTTGAGTAGGCAAAAGCACAAAACCAAGTTAGAGCGCAATAATTTAACAAGTCAGTGGTTTTCAAATCGGTTGTACCTGCCGTACCCAGTGGACATTTGCCACTGGTCATACCTACCCTGATCGACTAACATTGATCCCACCAGAAAACTACGGAGATATACCGGGCCTTCAAGAGTTATCATACCGTACACTGGTCGTTTCCCGCCGCTAGATCCGTCCGTTCATTTAGAGCCCCGCGAGATGAGGGCTTTAAACCGGCGAAACTTTCTTCTCAAGTCACGTTTTTGACGCTGGTCACTTGTTTTGCCACCTGTTCTCTACCGGGTGCTGACGTATCCGCACCGAAATACTCTAAACCTAGACGTCCACAGGCTTCCTTGAAGATACAGTGAGCCCATAACAGAACTTACAGGTACGAACTGTGGCGTTCATCCAGAATCAGAATGAATGACAGATTGATCATCATTCAATTCATTCACTTCAAGTTCAACTTCAAAGTTCAACTTCAAGTTCATTTTCAATCCTTGATTGAATGAATTGATGATTGATTTGATTTTGATCATTCGACTCGAGTTCAACTCGTTGGTCATGAATCATGATGATGATGATTGATCATCGATGATGGCTTAGTTAGTAGTTACTAAGTTAGTCAGTTAGACTAGAGATACTCAGTTACTGTTGCTGTTAGTGTTACTGAGTGTTACTAACAGTAACAGTAGAGTAACACCAAATTGAAATTACCAACTACCAAGGCTAACACTGTTAGCCTTGGTAGTTGGTAATTTCAATTTGGTTTAATTTTAAATTTAGTTTTAGAGAAGTTCGCGTTTGGCTGAATCTAGCGACTAAGCGAGTGATGTGACCTGTAGCCTGTTACTGTTAGTGTTACTGTAGTGTTAGTGTTAAGCTTCAGACTCAAACTCAAAGCTGCATTGATTGACTAAGATTGCCATTCATCATTCATGATTCATCCTAGTCACTCACAGTCACAGTCCCCCGCAGCCTACCTAACCCAGTGACTGAGTGGCTATCACTATCACTCAATATCACAGACACGACCAGACACGACAGTGACAAGAAATAGAAATTAAAATCAATCGAATCGGCTATTATTATTAGTCTAGTTATCATGATAATTGGTCAATCAATGACTGAGTCAGTGACGTGAGTGACCCGCTCAACTCAAGACAAGTCCCTGACTGAGTAACTCAGGGACTGGGAGTGCTGTGTCAATGTGAGTCTGTGTATGTATTGTATCATCATCGTGTGTAACTGTATTATAAGTGTATTGCTTCACCGTGAGTGTGAAGTGTGAGTGTGACACTGACTGGGTGACTCAGTCAGTCACTGAGTAACTTGACTTCAGATTGAGAGGAAGACTGAAAGGGAGAGAGGAATTGGAAGTGAGTAATCAGCAAACCTACTTTAGTTCTTACTACCTAGCTACTAAGTAACTAACTAAGCTAGCTAGGTTTTAGGCAAGCCCCTACCAGTTGTGATTGGAATCACTGGATAATCCTGTTCTCAGTCACAAGTCAATGTTCTCGCACTCACTAGGAACAAGAGTAGGTCAGTGATGTGAGCGACTATGATTAGATCAAAATTCCTGCGTCAGTTTAATAGGTTTACTTTGATTCTGGGTTTAGTCAGTGTACCTGTAGATGTATATCTTCTGCAATACATGGCCTCATGATTCATAGTTTAGCTGTCGGTTCTATCAAAAGTCCTAGTAATATATTGGTGTTTTTAATCAAATATAACTACCGTTTATACGAATTTAACTTTCTGAATGTAGTAACCTGTTCGTTGCTTATTGATCAAGCCATTTGAATAAAGTGATTGGTTCAGTCGCCCAAAAAGCTTATAGAGTACCACTCTCGACTCCGTCTTTGTGCCATTGTTGGTTCGCGACGTCTAACTCTTTTTTGCATTCCACTACACTCTGACAAAATAGACAAGTTAAAACCTCTCTCTAAACTCGTGACCAAGGTATAGTATATAAGCGTATAAAAGCTATGTATCTTGATTGTAACAGAGTTGTGAGTTATACCATGATCCAAACCGAAGACAGAATCACCATAGCCTCTCCAGTATACATCTCTGGGATGTCATTGATATATCTAAAAGTAAAATGGTTATGTTCGAGTTCAAACTTGGTCATACTCGTCCCTTGATATGGGAAAAGCTGTCAACTATGCCCATCCCAGTGTGCGCAGAGAAGCCCGCTGATAGGGTTAGTTTATGCTACTTGTCAGCAGCTTGCCAGCTACTAGTTATTATAAATTCTTTACCCTGAACAGGTTTTAGTAAGTGAGTTCTGTCCTCGGCTGTAGGCACTAGTAAATGAGTTGTATTTCCTGTTAAAGGTTTTAGTAGTATCTGTGGGAATGCCGGCTCGTAAGAGTAAGAGTGATACATCTGTGACTGCCAACAGAATGAAGTCCGGTGTTAAACGACCAACTGCTGTGAATCACGGAGACGAAGGAAGCCCTGCTAAAAAAGTAAAGGTTAGCACGAGAATAGAGATACATACGCTCAGCTATCTGAGGGGGTTCGCCTCAGCTCTCCTCAAAGCTCAGCTGACAGAGGGTTCGCCTCAAATGTGAGGGGTATTGTAATAAATAAGCCCATAGTTGGTAACAAAATATACTTTAGGTTTGATTGAGTAATGTTCACCACATATACACCGGATAAAACTGTCACCAAAAGTTTCCTTCCACTGAGCCACATTTTTCCATTTGAGTTGTTACTCCTGTTGTATAAGTATGTTGCGTCCTGAATAGTGACCATATTGATTAGCTATTTTGGTTAGCTCTTCGTTCATTCTAGTGCAGTAAGATCTCCTTTCTTCTAATATACATATGTCGGGAAGCTAGATAGAGCAGTCTGATAATATTACCTCCCCTTGGCAGATTAGTCACGCGTCCCACCACACTGTCGAAGGAGTGGTGCTGACTGTTGGTGAAGGAGATGTAGGTCAGCTTGGACTTGGTGCTGATGTAATGGAGAGAAGCCGATTGGGCCTTGTGCCACTGCCATCCAAATGTGTGCAGGTCAGTCAGCCAATAACTCATCTATGTTAGTCATACGTACTTTAATGCAGTTAGATCCTAGAAACTGAACCTCATTAGGTAGATCAGGATAAGCGGGTATGTCAGGGTAGTCCGAAGAGCCGCCTGTGAGTCGGCGAATTCTTCACTCTAAAGCGTAGCGTTCATAACAACATTTTCCATTGATAATCAATTGCATGTACATAGGCTGTTTTAAAATAAAATAATTATTATTAAGGCTATTGTTAGTTTCTTGTCAAATTTAGCCCATTTCCTGTCATAGACTGAGTACAGATTGACTAATCCTAGTTTCCCACTCTGTGTCATAATCATTGTGGCAGTTGATGGGTAGCCTAATAAAGAGATTACCAATTAGCTGACAAAACAAAAAGGCCACAGTGACAACATAATCCCGTCTCGTTACTGGACTAAACTCTGATTTAAACTTCCATCCTCCCCCTGAAACCAATGACAGACTAGATGGCTGGGGTCTGAATAACAAAAGGCGCATCCTGTGTAATTCTGGTCGTCTCTGGTTGCCTTCAGTCTGCAAGGAGTGGCTTCATCAGCTACTGATCGGAACAACCAGCGCAACTGCGCAATGTGATGGTTAAGTCACTATGCACCAGCAGGTTCACAGTGATATAAGCATCAGTTACCGATGGTCGTTGTAAAAACGAAGTCCTTTTCGACTGTTTCTCTACAATCTTGTGTGTTACAGGTGGTGGCCGGTGGTATGCACACAGTATGTCTGACTGGTGATGGTAAGATCTATACATTCGGCTGTAATGATGAGGGAGCTCTCGGTCGTGACACGTCTGAGGATGACTCTGAGACAACTCCTGCTCGTCTTCCGTTCGATCTGAAAGTGGTGCAAGTGAGCGCTGGCGATAGTCACACTGTGAGTGCGTCACAATGAATCCATCACAACCACATACATTCAAACTTGGCAATCACACTATCATCATCTGTTGTGTGAGGCATCATGGACTAATCTAAGCCCCTTCACTAGTGGCGTCTGCTTGTGTACTTTGTTTGCCAGTGAGGAGGCGTGTTTTGCCGATATGGAGAGGCAGCAGCATTCGTCGATGATGGGATTGTTAACCAAGTTGTTGAACTGATTTCAGGCATTGTTAGTGGAAGACGGGTCTTTGTATATGTGCGGATCATTCCGAGACGCCAACGGTTCCATTGGTCTGACGGAGGCCGGACCGCAGAAAACTCCTGTGCTTATTCCATGCGATCGCAGCATCATCAAGATAGCGTCGGGCGGTGACCACATACTCGCCCTAACAGTGGACGGCCAGGTCTACTCGGCAGGTAAATGTCAATATCCACGCGATATTCATACATTATATCATCCTATGGTGGGTTTCTGATTTCACAAGTTTGGCACCATTCATTGGCTCCAAATTAATCTGGAATCGTGCATCTGACTTATCCTTTAGAGTAAAAAAGGTTCCTTGGATCCAAGGTCTGGCGCCAAATCAGACTTAAACTGTACGGTCCGAGGCGGATCAGGCGTCCGATGGAGTGAAAACCACCTTTATTCCTCTGAAAACAAGATCATGACATTCCTGATTTCGAGGACATTGCTTTAGGCTATAAGCACAATCGTTTTTAAATCACACAGAGTTACTGAGTGTACACTGCTCTGCTGTGGCAATGATAGCAGTGAACAGCGCGTAAAAATCTGGGGTTGATCGCTTATTTTGGCAAGGACTTGTGTTTTCCTAGAATTTTTGGATTTGTAAAGCAACTGGTGGCTTTGCTAAATCCGTAGTGAGGAACCCATCTACTACGACTGCATCTCACCATGTCTCTATACCTCTCTACCACTCCCAGAGATGGGGTCTGTGTTAACTTTGCCTCTTTACCACTCCCAGAGATGGGGTTTGTGTTAACTTTGCCTCTCTACCACTCCCAGAGATGGGGTTTGTGTTAACTTTGTCTCTCTACCACTCCAAGAGATGAGGTTTGTGTTAACTTGCCCCAACCATTTCTTATCTGAATTCTCACATAAACTTTATTGTTACGCGCAGTTGAAGACCCCTCAGGTTCTTGCGTAGATGGACTATGTCTGCTAGACTGTTGTGACATAGACGGAGGAGGCTCTCTTGTACACTAGCAGATCCATGTGTTAATATCAGCATCGCCATTTTAGGTTGCGCCGAGCAGGGTCAGTTAGGAAGAGTCGCCGAATGTTTCTCCAGTAGAAGCAGCAGAAAAGGTTTGGCTCCTTTACTGAAGCTGACACAGGTCAGATTCAAGGGCAAGCCAAAGTAAGTCCATGCACACAGTCTTCAAATCTGCTCGCTCTTCTGTTAAACTGTCTGCTTATATTTCTCATGGCTGACTGACCGATGATGTGTGTGGTAGCCAAATATACTCATGCGTGTGCTCACTAGCCCTGCTTTTTTCTTTTTAGGTTTGATGATATCTGGGCGGGCACTTATGTGTCATTCGCCAAGACGCGCTCCGGGCAGATATATGCCTGGGGTCTAAACAACTACTATCAGGTAATCCCGATGTGATGTTTAATTGCACGTCAATAGCTCGCCCTCCCATTTTTAAAGGGAGACTGCAATAATGAGTGCGACTTTTTACAAAAATGAATATCGGTGACTCAAATAACTTCGGCGCGAATGGGCCAAATAAAGAGAAAATGAGATCTAAATGCTAAAACTTAGTAACCTAATGATCTTTACTCCCTTACAATATAAAGTGGAACTCTAAATTGAATGCAATATTGGAGAAAACTGTGTTTCTGGGTTTTCTTTTACCCTTAATAGAGGCTGTTGCATGGGGGCCTCATTGCGCAATAATGGCACCAATGCTTGATGACAGGTGAAAAACTGCACTCTGAAACCTTGTTTGAATATTTTTGTTGCACACCTTCTCTATTTAGACTTGTGTAACTACCAATCTACTAAGATTTTTCCAAACATCAGCGCGTAATCTGTGAAATGAATGCAAACACCAACAGCTCTGTTTTAATATCCTATCTCGGGGCCAATCTGTTGGGTCGATGGTTTGAAAAGTGCATCGTCGAGGGCTCTATCTAAGCTTCCATTTCTGCTGGATACTGGACCCATCTGTTCATAGGAGGCTTCAGAATTTGAAAACAAGTGAAGAATCAGTTGGTCTTGTGTTAACCCCTTTTATAGGCCTGCCCGATGATGATGATTTTGCGATAAGCTAATCGCAATTCGCGTTCCTAGCCACACGAACTACTAGGGTTTCCAGCAGCCAAATGACTCTGCTCTGGCTCACTTTTCACTTTAAGGTTTAATGGTATCCTGGGCTCTCAGAAAAGTTATCAATTCCCAATCCGGTGCATTGAACACTAGTCA
>Ga0224501_10005316_pt1 | contig 10152 bp, 7 predicted proteins | sample SF_Oct11_sed_USG_4_FD_169105 | JGI IMG/M metagenome (GOLD analysis project Ga0224501, IMG submission 169105) | Sediment microbial communities from San Francisco Bay, California, United States - SF_Oct11_sed_USGS_8_1 | ecosystem: Environmental > Aquatic > Marine > Sediment | place: USA...
AAAAGTCAGTTTGCAGGCAAGGTGTTTCATCAAGAACTGCGTCTTTTAATCTGGGACATAGGCAACTTGAAAGCTTTTTGCGAGGAAAGCTAGTTGATTGGCTATCTATTAGTTGCAGGTTTATGCTTCTAATTCATCCATTATAAACAAAGATGCTGATCTTGCTGATGTTGCTGGACTGATGGAAAAGGCATGCTACTAGTGGACTACTGGTAACGGATAATGCCGGAAAATTCGTGGGAATAGTTACAAAATTTGATATAACACGACTGTAGCATCCATAAAGAAATAAGTTTTGAAGTTTGCTACCGCTACTGTCTGGATGGCTATTGTAGATCATAAGTTCAATTTGTCATGTTGCCTTTTTCGCTTTTACCTTTTTCATTAAGTGTTCATGTATGGCTTTTGCTGCTTTTTTGCCTGCTCCCATGGCGCTTATGACTGTTGCTTCGCCCGTTACTATGTCTCCGCCTGCGTAAACACCATCAATGCTTGTTTTTCCATTTTCATCTGTCACTATTGTGCCCCATTTTGTTACTTCTAAGCCTTCTGTTGTTCTTTGTATTATTGGGTTCGGCGTCCTTCCAATCGCAATTATGACCGTGTCCACATCCATTATGAATTCTGAGCCTTCGATTGGTATGGGTCTTCTTCTCCCGCTTACGTCTGGTTCTCCTAAACGCATCCTTATGCATTCCATCGCCTTGACCCAACCCCTCTCGTTGCCTATGAACCTTCTCGGATTAGTCAAAAAGTCGAAGACTATGCCCTCTTCCTCAGCATTCTCAATCTCTTCAGCTCTTGCGGGCATCTCCTTCCTAGACCTTCGGTAAACAATTTTAACTTCTTTTGCTCCTAGTCTTAAGGCGCTTCTGGCCGAGTCCATAGCTACGTTGCCGCCTCCTATAACGGCCACTTTTTCCCCGACATAGATAGGTGTATCAGACCTCGGAAAGGCATACGCCTTCATGAGGTTAACACGTATCAGAAACTCGTTAGCTGAGTAAATTCCACACAGGTTTTCACCTGGTATCCTCATGAAACGTGGAAGTCCCGCACCAGTGCCTATGAAAACTGCGTCAAATTGTCCAAGCAACTCCTTTATAGTATACAGTTTCCCAATCATCGCGTTCATTTTGATGGTAACGCCTAACTTTTCTACGTATTCGGCCTCGGCCTCAACGATATCTTTCGGCAAACGAAACTCTGGAATCCCATAAATGAGCACACCGCCAGGTTTATGCAAAGCCTCGAAAATGACGGCTTCGTGTCCAAGCTTGGCTAGGTCTGCTGCAGCTGTTAAGCCCGCTGGACCCGCACCGACGATTGCTACCCTTCTACCTGTGGAAGCGGTTTTTTGCGGATTTTCATATCCTCGTTCTCTTTCCCAGTCAGCCAAAAACCTCTCCAGTCTCCCAACAGAAACTGGGTCACCGACCTTTCCCATGGTGCAATTTGCTTGGCATTGCTCTTCTTGTGGGCAGACTCTGCCGCAGATGGCTGGAAGACTGTTCTTTTCCTTAATTTTACTTATCGCTTCGTCAAATTTACGTTCTCTGATAAGGTTTATGAATGTTGAGATGTCTACCTCCACTGGGCATCCCTGTATGCACGGAGCCTTTACGCATTGCAGGCATCTTTCAGCTTCAGCCATGGCTTGCTCCTCTGTATAGCCCTGTGCCACTTCGTTAAAGTTGTGGCTGCGTTCTTTCGGGTCTTGTTTCCGCATGGGAACGACTTCTTTCTTAATCTTGGGTTTGGGCTTGCTCATAGGCTTATTCACTCCTCCTCGTGGAAAACAAAGGCAAGCTTTTCTTGAGGAGTAAACATCTTCAACCGAGCCATCAACTCTTCAAAATCAACTTGATGCCCATCAAAATCTGGACCGTCGACGCAAGCGAACATTGTTTTGCCGCCGACGGTTACTCTGCAAGCTCCACACATTCCCATAGCATCAACCATTATCGGGATCAACGTCACAATTGTGGGTATGCCATTGAGACGGGTGAGTTCTGAAACTGATTTCAACGTCACAATTGGTCCCATAGCTATCACGCGGTCAATCTTTTTTTCTTTAAGTAATTCTTTAAGGAAGTCTAGTCCTTTGTGGCCTTTTGTTCCATCATCTGTAGCCACATAAAACTCATCGCATACTTCTCGCATTTCATTTTCAAAAATCAGTTGATTTTCAGTTCTAGCGCCAATTACCCCAATAACCTTGTTGCCTGCTTCACGAAAGGCTTTAGCTTGAAAATGTAGAGGGGCCACCATCACACCGCCGCCAACACAAATTACGGTTCCAAATTTTTCGATTTCGGCGGGTTTTCCCAGTGGACCCAATAAGTCTAAGATGTAGTCTCCTCCTTCTAGTTTTCCAAGCTTTTTGGTTGTTTTGCCAACTTCGTGGCAGACTACCGTTATTGTTCCTTTTTCAACGTCGGCATCAGCAACGGTTAGTGGAATCCTTTCTCCGCGCTCATCTACTCTTAGAATTACGAATTGTCCTGGTTTGGTTTTCGCGGCTATTTCCTTAGCTGAAAACTCGAATAGGTTAATGTGAGGAACCAGTTGCCTTTTTGTCACTATTTTATACAAGCTAGTCGCCTCTTACCTTAACCCTTAAAGGATTTGGTCCAAGCCTCCTAATTTTCTCCACAAAATTCGTCATCATGGTCGCAAATTTCTTTCCTTCAGATGATGAAGCGAAGCCTATTTCGAGGCGTTCCAGGTCTATGCCAAGGGCTCCCAGAGATTTTTTCATCACATCTACTCTATTCTTGGCTTTCATGTTACCATCTATGTAATGGCAGTCACCTATGAGGCATCCAGTAATGATAACTCCGTCGGCACCATTCTGAAAAGCCTTTAAAACATGAAGCACATCCACTCTGCCACTGCATGGAACCCTTATAATTCGCACATTTGGCGGATACTGAATTCTTGAAACACCTGCAAGATCAGCAGCACCATAAGAACACCACTGACATGCAAAGCACAACACTATAGGGTCGAAACTTTCACTTGAACTCGCAAGCTTCTTCGGTTTGAACAATGCTTCAATTGCTGCCAGAATCTGCTCATCTGTAAAGTGTACGAGCTGCATGGCCCCCATTGGGCATTCCGCTGCACAGACACCACAGCCTTTGCAGTTAGCCTCAATGATATTAGGCAGTCCAAAGGTTTCAGCTTCAATGGCGTTAAAAATGCACGAGACCACACAGGCATCACAGTTGACACAGATGTCCTTGTCAACCAATGCCTTAACGGCTTCAGCCCTTATTTTTCTGAGAGCCATCGGAATGCCGGCTCTCGAGGCTGCAGCATAAGCCTGAGCAATACTTTCAGTCACATCTTTTGGTCCGTGGGCTGTACCGCAAACATATATGCCCTCTGATGTAAAGTCAATAGGTCTCAGCTTTGGATGAGCCTCAAAGAAGAAGCCGTCAGCACCTAGAGGCACCTTGAGTATGGGAGAAAGTTTTCTCCCGTCTTCATGCTGAATCAGGGGGGTGGATAAAACGACCAAGTCGCTGTCCATTTCGATCTCCGCACCTAAATACGCGTCATAGACTGTGACCATTAATTTTGTATCAGATTTCGAGGCGACCTTTGGAGGTCTATCCGGATCATAGCGGATGAAGTTGATGAAGTTTGCCCTTGCTTCACGGTAAAAATCTTCATATTCTCCGTAAGTTTGGAGGTCGCGGAAAAGGATGTTAATCTCAACGTCTGGATATAATTTTTTGAGGAGTAGGGCGTTGTTGAGGGCTACCATACAGCATATTCTTGAACAGTATGTTCTGCCAGTTTTTTCTCTGGCTCCAACACATTGGATCATAACAACTTTCTTAGGCTTCTTTAGTTTACCCTTTTTTAGAAGCTGTTCAAGTTCGAGCTGTGTCATAACGTTTTCGTTTTCTTGGTATCCGTACATTCCCAAAGGTTTGAACACTTCACCTCCGGTGGCTACAATTATTGTGCCTACTTTGATTTGCTCAAGTTCGTTTGAATCATTCTTTTGAAGAGTTACGTCAAAGTTTCCGATGAACCCCTTCACTTCTTTAACTAGGCTTGACAAGTGTATGTGTATGTTAGTGTTAGCCTTCACAGCTGGGATGGCTTCTCGCAGAACTTCTGACGCGTCACGCTCAGTGGGTTGCAACTTATGCAGGTGTCTCAGCATTCCGCCGAATTCCGCTTCCTTCTCAACCAAGTGAACATCGAAGCCCTGTCTTGCAAGGCACATAGCTGCAGTCATTCCAGATATTCCGCCGCCTATGACCAGCGCTGAAGGTTTTATCTCTAGTTCCGACTCTATCTGCGGTTCAAAGTAGCTCGCTTTTGCGACAGCCATCCTGATTAGGTCTTTGGCTTTCTCTGTTGCCTCTTTGGGATGATGCATGTGAACCCATGAGGAATGCTCTCGTATGTTGACCATCTCGAAAAGGTACTTGTTTAACCCGGCTTCTTCGCATGCGCTTCTGAAAACTGGTTCATGGGTTGCAGGCGTGCAAGATGCAACCACAACGCGGTTCAGGTTACAGTTCTTAATGCATTCTTTGATGAGGTCTAATCCTGCGGATGAACACATGTAGAGGTTTTCTTCGGCACAAACAACATTAGGCAAAGTTTGTGCATACTCCACAACCGCTGGTACATCAATCACTCCGCCAATGTTGAAGCCGCAGTGGCAGACAAAAACTCCAATCCTTAATTCTTCTTTTTCCATTTCCATCGGCTATCCTCCAGCAATAGCGGATACAGCTACTTCCGCGGCTCTGGCCGCCACGGCACTGGCTTGCGTAACTGACTCAGAAATATCCTTCGGGGCTTGACAGTACCCGCAAACAAAGACTCCTTCCACGTTTGTTTCAATAGGCATAAGCAAAGGGTCTTTCGTTTTGAAAAAGCCACACTCATTTAATTCTAGACCAAGGATTTTCGCCAAAAGTTTATTGTCTTCCCTTGGAATTAAAGCTGGACAAAGCACAACCAAATCTGCACGCAACTCGTCCATCTTTCCTTCCATGATATTTTCGTATCGAACGAAAAGGTCCTTTGTCGCCAGTTCTTCTACGACTACAGCGGCACGTCCGTTAACGTATTTGACACCCCATTCGTCTCTGGCACTGCTGACGAATTCCTGAAATCGTTTCCCAAACACCCTTAGATCCGTGTACAAAATGTAAACTTCACATTCAGGTTCGTGTTCTCTGATCAAAATTGCCTCTTTTGTGGCGTACATGCAGCAGACGCTGGAGCAGTATGGGAGTCCCTTTTGCTGGCTTCTTGAGCCAACGCATTGTATGAAGATTATTCTATGGGGATGCGTGTTATCCGAAGGTCTCAAAAGTTCTCCAAGGGTCGGCCCGGAAGCATTAATGAGCCTTTCAAATTCGAGTGATAAAAGAACATTCTTGTATCGTTTATAACCGTACTCGCTAATCGGCGCTGGATCATAAAGCTCTAGGCCCGTAGCCAATATTATGCTTGAAACGTTAAGAGTTATGTCTTCAGGCTTTTGGTTGAAATCAACTGCCTGTGCTGAGCAAGCTTTTTCACATTCTCGACATTCAGAACAGCATCCACATGAGAGACATCTGCTAGCTTCTTCAACGGCCATTTCTTCTGTATATCCAAGCACGACCTCTTCAAGATCCTCCTTTCGCTTTTCAGCAGGAAGCATTGGAATAGGCTTTCGCTGCTTTTTGATAATTCCTTCCTTTGGGACCTCTTCAACTTTGATTCGCTTTTTAGGTCTTCCAGATTCCATGTCTTCGCCTCTAAGGTATCTATGAATTGAGATTGCTGCCTCTTTTCCACACGCAATAGCTTCTATAACGGATGCAGGACCTAGTGTTGCATCTCCTCCAGCAAATACGCCCGGTACGTTAGCTTCAAAAGTTACAGGGTCAACAATTATGGTTCGTCTGGATGTCTGAATTTTTTCGGGTATGGTTGAAGAGTCAAGGATTTGTCCTATAGCGATTATGACAGTATCAACTGAAATGGTGTGCTCTGACCCCTCAATCGGGATTGGTCGTCTTCTACCTGTTTCGTCGGGTTGGCCAAGCGCCATTTTCAGACATTCTATAGTTGCGACCTTACCGTTTCTACCAAGTATCCTCTTAGGAGTAACTAGAAACTTCATTTCAACTCCTTCCTTTTCGGCTTCTGCGATTTCTGGTTGATGTGCTGGCATTTCCGCCCTTGATCTTCTATAAAGAATTGTTACTTTCTTCGCACCGAGTCTCAGAGCTTTTCTTGCTGAATCCACGGCAGCATTACCGCCACCAATTATTGCAACATAATCGCCAAGGTTGACTTTTTCTCCTAAATTCGCACTCCGCAGAAAATCCAGCGTATGTAAAACTCCATCCAGATTTTCTCCTTCTATTCCAAGTCTTACGCTTTTCTGGGCCCCAACACCCAAGAAAAATGCTTTGTACCCCGTTGCCTTCAAGTCTTCAAGAGTTACATCCTTGCCAAGAGTAATGTTTGTACGTATTTCCACACCTAGGTCCACTAGGTAACTGATATCCTCATCTAGTACGCGTTTTGGAAGCCTGTAATCCGGAATTGCATATCGTAGCATTCCACCAGGCTCTGAATCTTTTTCAAAGACTGTGACGGGGTATCCCCTTTTAATAAGTTCATAAGCGGCTGCAAGCCCTGCTGGACCTGAACCTATTATTGCTACTTTTTCTTCATGCTTCTTCGGTAGTAGCTCAGGTTTTTCCTTGTTTGTCTTTTTTGCATAGTCAACTGCGAACCTTTTTAGGGCACAAATTGCAACAGGTTCGTCAACTTTTCTTCTTTCACATTCATTCTCGCAGGGATGGAAGCAGACCCTCCCGAGGACTCCTGGGAGCACTAAGTCATTTCTTATGAGATCGTAGGCTTCCTTAAACTTTTTATTTGCGATTAATGCTACATACCCTTGAGCATTGACGCTGGCTGGACAAGCATAACGGCACGGTGGAGTTCCCCTTCTGTCTATTGCAAACACATTGGGAACAGATTGGGGGAAAAGTCTGTAAATTGCTTTTCTTTTTCCTAGTCCCATATCAAACTCATTTGGCAATGTAACTGGGCATACCTTTGTGCATTCATCACAGCCAGTGCATCTAGACTCATCTACATATCTGGGTTTCTTTATTATCTTAACCTTGAAATCACCTGCTGAACCACTGACTTCTTTCACTTCAGAATAGGTTAACAGAGTTATGTTGGGGTGATGAAGGCACGCAATCATCTTGGGTCCAAGAATGCATATTGAACAGTCCATTGTTGGGAATGTCTTATCAAGCTGTGCCATTCGTCCTCCTATGCTTGGAGATTTCTCAACAAGATAAACCTTGAAACCACGGTCGGCGAGGTCCAGAGATGCTTGCATCCCTGCTATGCCTCCGCCAACCACAAGTACAGCATTGGTGCTCAAGGTGATTTCCTCTCGTTTACTTGCATGCTTTAGAAAGAAAGGCGTATGCTTGTTCCTATAAAAAAATATCGTTTGAAACAGAGCCATTTTTAGGTTGTTAAAAATCACTAGGTTATCCTTTGTAGTGGCATGGTTGTATTAAGTAACCCTAGGCATGCATGCTTACACATCCAACAGTGTTCGAACTTTGTTTAACAGTATGATTTGTGAAGTCTGCAGTCGCGTAGAGTCGTGTGATGTTTGTTCGTTGTTGCATGTAAATCATGATGTGGTCCAACTCGTCTACTTCTCTTCTAGCTTCTTTGGTCGCTGGGCTGTTTGGGCTTCTCCAACCTGAATTAATACGCCTTCAACCTCTAACTCTTTCGCCTGTTCAGTTTTATTATTAAACGATAATGCCTTGTTGACTAAGCGTCTTCACAAGCTTCTTCCGCCCTTAGCATTCTTCGATGAGCCAGCTTAACCTCAGATAACAGTTCAACAATGTGAGCGGCTGTTATTGCTGCCGAGTTTCCGCCTCCAACCACCAAAATATGTTCACCTTTATGCCATTGCCCCGTCGCAGACCCAACAGCCCCAGAAGCAATGACAACCACTTGGGCTTCATATGTTGCCTTTTTGGTTTTCACTATTTTCCTTGCACCTTTAAGGTCTAAGCTCACCACTTCTTCCAGTTCAAAAATTTCTACACCAAATTTTTTGTTGGGGGCAACCATTTTTGGGCAGGTTCACGTCCGGTTATGCTCAGAAAACCCGGAATAATTCGGTGCGCGCGTTTTCTTCTTTTGACATTATAGTTTAACCTGTGTAATAGTAGGGACGCTTTATGTAGCCGAAAGCCTCGGTTGCAGCCACTATGGCTTGTCCCACCGCCGTGCCAACCTGCTTTACTGGTCTGTTTGTAACATCTCCAGCCGCATACACGCCAGAAATATTGGTTCCTTGACGCTCATCCACAATGATGTAGCCGCCTTCATCCACCTTAACGCCTGCATTGCTCGCAAGTTGGCTGTTTGGAACTTCGCCTATTTGAACAAATACGCCGTCAACCTCGATTTCTCTGGTTTTGCCAGTCTTTTTGTTGTAAACGACAACGCCCTTAACCTTGACGTCTCCTTTGATTTCCTTAACCATACTGTTCCACAAAAACTCCACTTTTCGCTCTTGCAGGTTCCTGAACAGCGCTTCCTCTGCTCTCAACTGTTCTCTCCTATGAACAAGCTTCACATTAGACGCAACATTAGAAAGATAAAGCGCTGAAGTAGCCGCTGAGTTGCCACCGCCAGCCACGAGCACTCGCTTTGCTTTAAAGAAGGCTCCGTCACAGACAGCACAATAGCTTACACCTCTGCCTTTAAACTCGTTTTCTCCTGGTACACCCAGTTCCCTATAGTAGCAGCCGGTAGCAATTATAACCGCTGAAGCCGAGTAAGAGGCTTTGTCTGTTTTGACAATTTTCTTTTCATCTGAAAGGTTGAGTTCCCTTGTGCCTTCGATCTCTTTGATTGTCACTCCAAACTTGCGACAGTGCTCTGCTATTTTGTTAACAAGTTCCTGCCCTTTAATTGCTGGGAATCCAGGGTAGTTCTCGATAAGGGGCGATTCTGCTGTTGCTCCACCTAGAGTTTTTTCTTCTAGGATTAGGGTTTTGAGTCCACTTCTAGCGCCGTAAATGCCAGCGGTGAGTCCAGCTGGGCCTCCGCCAATTATGATTAGATCCCAATGCTCCAAGCTTTCACCATCTAATGCGTTTCATGTCATTTTTGGAGAGTAAATTACTGCCAAGAAACAAACTAATAAGCGTATTTTCTTGATTAATAACGAAAAGCATTGTTGTCTTGATAGCGCGAAGATATTGCATGAAGTCTAGGAAAAGGATTAATGATTTAATCACATTCTTTCAATTAACGAGTTTTAGTTGTTATCAAATCAATAGACTCTGACAGCTTCTGTGCGTTTTTCACTTCTTCCGCAAATTTGAAGTCATCCTCGATTTCTCTTGTAACCTGAAGCTTTATGTAAAGAACCTCTAAGATTTTCTTTTCAATCACCTTTGCGCCAAATCCAAATATTTTATTTAAACCTTCTTCAAAGGCTTCTAGGTCGTCGATGAGGCAATCTGATTGAATGGAACCGTCCTTCTTCAGGTAGAAAAACACAACAGAGGGAATGGAAGGACTAATGCTACTTAAGCCTTCATGTACGGCTTCAGTCAGAAACACATAAAACTTAGGCTGTCTTTGTTTCACAATATGCCACCTACAATGCTAAGTCACGTAGGGCACCAACGAGATTCCTCTGTCTGAGATCACAATGTTGCTGTAGTTCAAGTTATGGTTAGTGCCTCTCATCTTGCGTATTACTGCCCGTTTTCGGATGCCCTCTTTTTCGTTAATGGTTTCAAACAGAATTATCCCATCTGAGACAAATTCTTCAAACCCGAGTCCCAGCGTTCTATCTCCAATAGGAAGCTCCACCAATAACAATGTAGTGCAATAGACCTGACGCATTAATTTGTCTAACATGTGGAGTATAATTCTGGCATCTATCTTCCTCTTGAACGCTTGAGCCATCGCTGAAAACGAATCTATAATCAACCTCTTTGCATCAATCGCCAAGACTTCTCTTAACACGGTGTCAAGTGTTGATGACATCATTTCTTCGCGGGTTGTCATCAAGTCCAAAAACTTGAATTTACCCTGGCTTTCCAG
>Ga0224501_10005317_pt1 | contig 10152 bp, 6 predicted proteins | sample SF_Oct11_sed_USG_4_FD_169105 | JGI IMG/M metagenome (GOLD analysis project Ga0224501, IMG submission 169105) | Sediment microbial communities from San Francisco Bay, California, United States - SF_Oct11_sed_USGS_8_1 | ecosystem: Environmental > Aquatic > Marine > Sediment | place: USA...
GTATGCGCTGCAGTAAGTATGCGCTGCAGTAAGTATGCGCTGCAGTAAGTATGCGCTGCAGTAAGTATGCGCTGCAGTAAGTATGCGCTGCAGTAAGTATGCACTGCAGTAAGTTACGTAAATGGTAAAATTAGTCATCTCTCGCTTGACCTATTTCTAAAAATGTGATGACCTTCCAATTCCAATTATTCATTGTGGGAGTCAAATGATTCATAAGATGAACTTCAATTAGCAACTTATCCATCTATATGCATCTGACTGAGTGGCGATGCGTTTGAGGAACTACAGTTAGCAGTCGCTCGCATGACTATTGAGGAAGATGTGGGTCTCCTTCTAAACTAAACTTGAGAGTGTTGAGGTTTCGTTTCCTGATCAGTGTCAGTGGTATGCAAAAGTTGGCTTACAGAGTCTTTGAATCACCGTTGTTTAAGCTGCGTCTTTTGACGCTTGCTTGACCCGTGTGTCCCATAGAGAAGGTAAACCATGAATGAGCTACATTTGTTTAACGGTTGTGATCCGACGACAAAGGTGTTGTGAAAGACAAGGTTTCGCCTGAACCGGGATATAACCAAGGACACTGGGTATAGTGCCCAGTCCACTATCCACTGGAGGCACTAGTATCTGACTAAGTTGTAACAAGGACGGACGGTGATCGAGCAAATTTGAAAAACTATCCAGTATAATATATAATCCACATTTGGTCTGTTTTCAGTCTTTGGATAACTTAGTTTAGTTCTCAACCAACAGAACTCTCTCTAAAGTTGGATACACTCGGGGACATTAGACTCTACCAACTTCGCATCAGAAACCCAGAGCGCTACTGAAAATTGGGGCGTAGTCCGCGCTAGTTGGCATGGCCCCACCTTTGCATCAGTCATCATTAAACATTCTTTTGCATTGTTTGATAGGCATTGTTAAAGCGTGGTGTGAGTTATTGCAAGCAGCTCACTGGTTGATTTTAACGTGGACATGATGGTTGGTAACAATGGCATTACTTGGAAATTCGGATTGTATCATTGTTTCAGCAGTTTAGCATAGTTTCATTGCATGACTGTCAAGCCGCGGTATCTATAGGAACCGAGAACTGGGACGGAATGGGGCCACAGATTTCAATCATAGTTTTAATCTCTTTCTTAATAACAAAAGACTGTGAAAACAAGCAGCTTGAAAATAAAAACTGCCTCATCATAAATTCAAAATTCTTAGTATAAGACTATTATAGACATAATACAGTTTAAAAAGTGATTACAAAATGTACAATTGGCAAATACTAGACACTTAAAAACTATACAATTGCTACTTGACTGATTGTTAAAATGTAAGATATGGAATTCATTTGGTGGTCGGACCGTTGCATGGACCTGAGCAAAAATGTTAGTGACAACACAACGCGAGGATATGTGTTGGACGTTAGATTCTAAACTCTATGTCACCCTCGGTGACGCTAGGAGGTTTGGCGAAGTGGGGAAGTCTTCGATTCGGTACGCTGCCATTAGAATGTAGGGTGCTGACAGAAGGACTGCGTGTAGGCAGAGGAGAGAGGGCAGGAGTGAAACTAGGAGAAAACGCCAGATTACTAAAACTGGATTCGTGACTGATAGGACTTCGTGGCAAGCTAACCATACTAGTTAACTGACTAGTCCGTGCAGAGCTTAGATTCGTCATCTCCATACCACGATGAGAGTCTATTCTCGGAGGCGTAGCCGTGATAATCGGTGGAGGCCCACCCATTTTCAGCACCGGCACGGCGTGCAGCGTTGCTGGCTGAGGTATAGTTTGTACAGGTTTTCGTTTCGGCTGAATCGTCTCGTCTTTTAATCGCGCTATCTCCGAGAACACATCGGCCAATGGCTGATACTGAGGTCCCCAGTTGAGCAAATAATCCCAGTTATAAGAACCTAAAAAAAGAAATGTGTGGTCAGCTACAAAACCTCAAAACAGAAACAAGAATGCAGACCAATTTCTCCAAAGAAACATCTGCTAATGTTGGGTTGCTAGTGTCAGAGTCGGTGTTTGTTAGGTTTGAATAAAACAAAACTAATGGTTTCTGCAGTGGAGTTCGTGGAAAAAACTTAATCACTACTGGCTACACACAAAGCATTCACACCGGTACTCACAGGCTATGCAGACCGAAGCCGTGAAGCGGGACACGCGTGGAAGCCGATGATCAAATTCATAAGATCATAGGACACACCGAGGGACCATCCTGGAGACACCTAGGGACCATCCTGGACAGGACCCGAGTGGTTTTACTCAATATAATTTGGTGTTGATATGCCCTAGAAGCCTAACAATTACCACCGCTGGAGAGACATCTACATTACGCAAACCAAAACTGGAACAATCCCTAATGGGATCGTTTAATGAAATCGGTCACTGCGAGAAACTTACCAGTGAACTCCTCGCTGGCATCGGTCACCGAGCTAAGGCTGCCGATCTGCGCCGGCGCCTCACCGAACCCGAGATGGGTGGCGCTGTCTGCCTTCGCCTCCCCGGCTCCGTCTTCACCGAGTTTGGAATAAATTGTAATGTCGAGAGGGTCAGCTTCACCGCCTCCTTCATCCGAGAATTGATGCATTGATTCCACTGACTGATTCAAAGATTTCTTATCACTACCTACAAGCGAACAAAATTCGACGAGTGAGCGACAGAGTAAACTGGGTCAATTGGGCTCTGATTGGGTAGAAGTTCGTGGAAAATTAGGACTATTTGTACCTAACTTTGGGCCGCAGAGAGATACTTCACCTTCTGGGCCTCCGGCGGCCCAACTGTGGTTGAAGTGCTACCCACAGGCTTATTAAATTCAGGCACAACCACATCCCAGTGGTTTTAAAGAAGACAGGTTCTATAGTGAAGTAAGATTTATTGCCAAGAAATACAAACCTAATGAATAGTCATCTACTTGAGAGCAAAAAAGGGAAAATCTGGGTCCTTTCATCAACTAAACCACAGACAATACATGCCAGCAACAACTCTTGGCACAGGTTAGGTCGGTGATCTAATTTGTAAGGGTAATTGCCTCGGTACCAGTGAGCGCCAATTTGGAGCTTTTTGCTCTTTCAATCGGTATCAATAATTTAATCCTTACATATTTTCTGAAAAAGGGGCCCATTCTTCTGGAGTTCAAGGCGTGGTTCACGTTGTTTAATGAACCCCTGGTAATCCGCAACAAATATACAAAAAGATATAAGCGAACATGGCTTTTTTGCAGGACTTACCTATCTTCTTCGGGTCAATACCAAGTCTTGCTAAGTACTCATGATGGTCTCGTGCAGAGTGTTCGCTCAGCGTATCCTGATCTCTCTGTATCCCGCTGTCTGGCATTACCTAGAAAATACCGAGACAACATACAACACACCTCCACAGACAGCATAAAACACATCTCTACACATGCCATGACAATCTATCCGCGTACATCGGTGAACGAGTACAGGATCTCCTGCGGTAATTCTGAAGCGAAGCTAGATTTCCAGGATCGGGGCTCAGATGTGGAAAATTTTGATCTTAATTTTGAGGGAGGATCAGCGACTAAAGCTCATGATTTGAGTTGAGACCAGCTCAGGCTGGTCCTGTTAGCGAAGTGAGTTCCTTAGAAACTTTCTGCAGGACAGCCCAGTCACAGAGGACAGCCCTGTCACAGAGGACAGCCCAGTCGCAGAGGACAGCCCAGTCACAGAGGACAGCCCAGTCACAGAGGACAGCCCAGTCACAGAGGACAGCCCAGTCACAGAGGTCTCCTGAGCTTCTTACAAAACCCCCAACAAACCTCACAATTAGAAAATTTGTTAAATAATGGTCGATTCAAACCAGGAACGTTCTTTGTCAGCGGTCAAAGAACGGTCTTTCAGGGCTAATCGTTCTTCCCGCCTAATGACGTAGCTCAGCGTGTTATTGTTGTTGCTAATCAGGCGATCGCTGTTGCTTACTCGCGTGATTGCTGTTGCCAGCAACACCTAAAAGAAATACGGCGACCTAGCCGGAAATAGCTCGCATCGTGATCTCTTTGCATTGTTGGTGTCTCTTTGAAACACCGTCCGAAGCTTTATTGTTTTTGGTGTTCAATGACCGATTCAAAAGGAATGCGATTATTGCAGGTCCGACCCGCAATAATCGCGAAAGACCGCTCTCGCTCTCGATATCAGCTAGTGCCGGAGAATGATGAGCTTACAAAGAACAGTCCTGGTTTGAACCGATCATTAGAAAGCCGCTGCTTGCGTAAAAAAAGACCACAAGCAATAATTTTTCTGGAATGATCGAGAATAGCGGGGTTAGTATTTAACCATACCTTGCTCCTCTGATGTACGTGTAGAGGCACAGTGTTAATGGCCGTTATCTCCTCATCGCCTTCATCGTCAAACTCCGCGGATCCTCGACCACTCGAGTTACACTGAGAGCGGTCGGTGAGATCCCGTGAAGGTGGAGAGTATGGGGGGAAGCCGTTATAAGGAGGAGGAGGAATGCCGGCGCTTATAATACTGCGACCATAGTCATCTAAAAAAAAACAAAATCATCAACCACTATTATCACTCAACCATCGACCTATAATAAAAAAAGCATTGTATATAATATAGTAACAATATATAACACGCTAATGATCACACTGTGTTTGAGATTGTGTACATGTATCAGTGCATGGGGGCGCTTTCATCACCCAATGTGCCAGATTCGTATGAAACTTGCATGGGGGACTAAGACCATCATTGCCAATATAATCATGAGTTGGGACTGCAAAAAGTTTCTACCATCAGTCAATGCTTTGAAAAAAGAATGTAGCGTTCATTCATATTATCCTGTTCACAGGAAGATGAAAAAAATTGAGAAATACCAGCGAACTTTATGAAATGACCTGAACCTAAATCACCAGAGCTTTCATTAATTCACGGTGGATCTGATAAGAACTTGGTTCCATAGATTAGGATTAAATATCGCACAAAAACACAATACTTAACCTACTGATGGGTGAGTTTATGATTGAGGCGCGGATAAGACTAGCGTGGGCATTCCTAGACCGGGGATTAAGGTTAGGATTTCACGTAACGTTTGAGTGGTTTGGGGCGACCGAGAGTTGTCTCCGAGTCATTGGTCGATAACCTTGTGTGATCATACTTTTGAGTTAGTGACTCACCGTTATGCTGCGGCTGGTCCGACCGTTTGGCAAGAGAGCAGTTACGCATAGTTTTTACAACTAGTACTACGACTAGGATGATCACCACCAAGCATACGACTATAATTATAATGATGAGGTCCCTTTGGTTAATTCCTCCTGCAAAAAAAGAGACTCCCGTTTTATTTTATTCGGCAGTACCAGGCAGTGGGAACTACATCTGGGATTCGAAAATGGATAATTGAATTTCAAATTGGGGCTTGGATCAACGATTCTTTAGTTTTTTTCTTTGACGTTTGACGTCTTTACAGTTAGTGTTAAGCTCCCGTATTAGATACATGTTTTTTTTTTCACCAGCAACGGTTCAGCATAGGGCACCATGAGCGGGTCATCAATCAGTAGCAATGCTCCACCTCGCAGTGAGAGGTGTTTTTGTTTTGAGCTAGGAATAATGCTCATACTGACAATGGGAGCACGCCGTGACCGGGATTCAAAACCAAGTTCGCAAGGTTGCAAGTCAAGTGTTCCACCACTGAGCTAACCCGCTGGCCCCGATCCCAGTGCACTACCAGTGAGCTATCAGGTTATCTCTAAAATCACTTCAATTTCAGTACTCAAAAACAAAAGATCATGACAAAATGCGTGTATAGTCGCATGTCGCCTTGTTCACGTGTCAGAAAGTAGTGTCCAATTACGTAAGAGACTAATTTGCCACATCGCGGATTTTCATTGGTTGCCCGGGGAAACGGCACGTATATTACACCCAATCCGGTTCCTAGAACCTAGATGGGCGTGGCGTTCATCAACGATGCATACGAGACACGGAGATGATTAATTGGAGTTTAGCCTGGAAGAGGCCTGTCAACCTATCTATTACTGATACTCATTTCAGGCGAGGTTTAACCCAATTCACAAATCGCAATGTTTAGCGTTTCCTCTGGTGAAGGAGCGTTGGGTTAGATTGCGAAATAAGTGTGACATCACATATTACGTGCGAATTGATAGATGAATTACGGCTACGCGCATAATGTGACTCTACCTACCAGGGGTCTGGGTGTTTTGCCCAGTAGGCGGCGCTGCAACTCCGGCCACCTCAATCGTCACATTGGTGATGGAGAACAGTGAGTTTGGCTTGCCACTCCATGCTTTAATTGAGAGGCTCTCTACCGGTCGGGCATCTCTTTTGCGACGTATGTGTCGGACGGAGTCTTCGACGCTTCTCTTAGTAAACGACCTCTCATCAATGAGCTCATTTTTGACATAGATTTTACCACTGTCTCTCTTTACGCCTGTACCATAGAAAGGGAGCATTAAGTACGCACACCACCCACGGAATTCTGGGTTTCATTCTGTCACCACCATGATTAACCATCACCGACCCTGCCAGCGACGATTCCAATTATTTGGTTAGCGGTACAAAAGGATTTGCGGTGCGAAATGGCAGGAGAACACTTGCCAGAGCTAATCCTAAACTGGCCAATGAGACGGCTTGGATCTGTTTATTGCAGGAATTTCTACCAATCCTGGTCAGGCACCTCTAGGTAAGGTCCGGGTTCAGTCGAGTCATGTGACTGGTAAACGTGAGCAAAAGAAAAAAAAAACTAGTCAGCCAATGAGATTGAGACGCCCGAACAACCAACAGAGGAAAACTGAGACCGTCTTGGGTGTAGGAAACGGATAGTGTAGTTGGTTTAGTACGCTGCCGGTGTAGGAAACGGATAGTGTAGTTGGTTTAGTACGCTGCCGGTGTAAGAAACGGATAGTGTAGTTGGTTTAGTACGCTGCCAATGTATTTAACTTGGAGGGCTGATAAAAAGAGTGAATTAAACCAATAGGCTACATGGAACGACGCGGAAAAAGACATCCATCAAACAAAAGCCAAAAGAAATGCAGATGGGGAACCGGATTTGTTAGGTGCTGATTATCAAATTTACTGAGAAGGTCAATAGGATGCCCAACTATATTATTTATTCAATGAATTTTTTTCAGAAGAATGGCATGAGATAATTTTATCAAACAATTTTTCCATTAACCAATTGCAACACTCAACTTGCATATTTCCTCCTGCCCATAATATCCTGACAGACCAGGCCTCTAGGACATGATGACAACAGAGAAGACAACTCTATGGTTTGGTCTTTTTCATTATCCGATCCCAATTTCTCAAATCAACACAAACAAGTCGTATGACGCCCTTCTTATATTCTGGCACTTGGCCATCCTATTTAACGGACCTCCTGAGGGTTGTTGGAGCAGTAGGAGCTAGAATAAATGTGAGAAGTTCATACTCACAACGGGAGCCCGTCATGGTCTGGATTCAAACCCAGGGTCTCTCGACTGCAAGCTCAGCATTTTAAGGACTGCACTATCCCGCTACTGGAGTTATCCCAACGATACGGACCAACTTACCGAAATAATACGAGTCGGACACGTCAGTGTAGATAACTATGCCATCGTCACCGTCATCTCGATCCATCGCCTCTACTTGCCCGATCTCCTCGCCCACCACTACTTCCTTAGCGTTCACACTCAGTTTGTAGTACGGACGTACGAAGGTGGGATAATACTGGTCAACACTGCAAAAACAACAGCTACTGTGTTATTCTGTACATCCGGGCTCACTTGAAAATCGTGAGGCGGATGTTGGAAAGGTGAGGTGAGCGAAAACAAATAGCGATTTTCTTGAGTTTATGTGCGCGTATGTAGTTTTATTCTGTCAATGTCTGAGGAATAAGAAGTGCCTCCCTGGCAATGAAGTTGGCTCAGTTGGTTAAAGGTCGGATTTGCAATCTATAGATCGCAGGTTCGAGTCTCACTGCCGGTGGAGTGTTTTTCTAGTATTGCTGTTGTGGATTCGGATCAGTACGGTACAAAATGGAGGTCCCAACCAGTGGATAAGAGTCAAAATCATTCCACGGTTGTTAAAGATCCACCTCTCCCTTCTCGTAAAGAGTAGCCGAATTTCGGCGGGTGACGTGAAAACTGACTAAGGTTGACCGACCCCCAACCTGGAGCGATAATACTGACCTGCACATGGTGCTCCATGGTAAGCCATAACTAGTGAAAAACAAGTATCTAATCCGGGAGCTTTGCCATACGAGAAGAGGAGTCATTGATTACGAGTTCAGATTCGTTTTGTTTTTATCGCAGTCGGTGAAACAGTGGCTTGGTGGACAACGTGCGGGGCTTAGAATGAATAGTTCCTCATTTATTTCATGGGTTGGACACCATTTCGCCCTCTTCAGAATCAGATCGTGGCGTTTTAAAAGGGAGGTACATCCCTAGAGTAACCCCCTATCCGGGATTTAATGGTGATACCCATGTAAAGCAAAATGCTTGCATTCTGAACTGAAGTATAACTCACCTTGTGACCTCTACGTTGACTTGCACCATAGCTTTGAGCCCGCCCGTATCCGTCGCAGTGACATTAAACTTATAAGTTTTCTTCCATTCATAGTCAAACTTATCCGTTGTGGTCACTTCACCACTGGTGGCATTTATGTTAAACTTTGCCGAATCTCCGCCTACCAACTCGTAGCGAAGAATGCCGTATCTGATAAAAAAAAGAAGACATCTGCTCTTGCTTCAAGATCAACAGACCCAAGGTTCGAGTCCTTGTCAAGCCGAGAGGCCACTGTGAAAATGAAATAAAGTAGTTCGCTGAACAGGATGGCCAAGCATTCAAGTAATAAACAAAAGATCAGAGAGAACTCAGTGGGTGGCTTATATTTTACACTACGCATCGATTTGTGTTCATACTAAATAACAGTATCGTCTCCCCATGGGTTTTTATGTTCAACGAGGAAGTTTGCATACTCAAGTAGTTTGCTCTCACACGCGGTATAATTCATTACCACATGTACAGAGATAATGTTTCGAAGGCAATAAGATCGCCAGCACGCGAATGCAACAGTTTCCGAAAACGTAAACAAGGTGAGAGAATCATCCAAATCCCAGAGGTCACCAGTGTATGTCATGGTAGTGTGTGTGATTGTGTGTGTCATGGCGATATTGGCCGTAGCTTACATTCCAGCATCTCTATCATAAGCTTGTGCGATGAAGATTGAAGTTCCAATGGGTCGACCTTCATTCACGGTCTCCAGGTACATATAGCGTCTGAATGTAGGCGCATTATCATTCACATCCGAGACTTTAACTAAAACTGTCGCTAAAGCCGTCTTTCTAGGAACGCCATTATCCGTAGCTCGAACCTACGCAAATAAATAGCGGGTGAGTAAACAGAACACAAAGGATTTAAAATATGCCACAGATTCTTGGAGTCATAAACATAAGCTTCTTTGTCTAAATAGGATCTTTGTACATTGAGAAGCGTATTATAGATCACCATATAAGATTTCAAAGGACCCTTAAGCCCAAATGCAGTGCGCATTTCTCTGTTTAGCTTCAACTGTGGGATCTTTTAAACTTTAAGTCAGGTCATGCCACACCAAGATTAATCCCTGGGCACACACAACACCTCAGGGACTTTTAACTCCAAGGGAAAAACGAATGCGGGTTTCCAAAAATTCTAGTTAAAAATGATGCCGTTATTTCTTTGGCTGACACTAGATTATATTTTATTTTCTATCCAATGGGAGCCAGGATTACTTATGATTATACCTGCATGCGATGCTCTTGTTTCACATCATAATCCAATGATTTGCTGGCAGCCAGTTTGATTATTCCGGTTGTTTGGTTTATTTGGAATAGTCCGTCATCATTGCCAGATGTGATCATGTAGTCGATGTCAGAGTTATCTCCTATGTCCTGATCTCGAGCTTGCACTCTGACTATGGTGGCACCAGCTATAAACACATACAATCACACGGATATGAGCCATGGTCGACAAGTAAAAGTGAGAGGATATGGTGTGAAAAAAACAAAAAACAAGACAGTCATAGCAATATTTAAAAAGTCTGACATCATGGAAAAACGATATCGCAACAGATTAATGCTTGACTTGAGAATGTTCTGACTCAGTTAAACTCAGTAACAGCCCTGGGTAGTAACAGCCCTGGGTAGTAACAGCCCTGGGTAGTAACAGCCCT
>Ga0224501_10005318_pt1 | contig 10151 bp, 9 predicted proteins | sample SF_Oct11_sed_USG_4_FD_169105 | JGI IMG/M metagenome (GOLD analysis project Ga0224501, IMG submission 169105) | Sediment microbial communities from San Francisco Bay, California, United States - SF_Oct11_sed_USGS_8_1 | ecosystem: Environmental > Aquatic > Marine > Sediment | place: USA...
CATCCCCTAAATAGAGACCTACGAGGTACCCCGCGGCCAGAAAGAGAGCCGTCAAAACTGCCATAAGCGCGGTTTCTCTAACTCTAATCATCGTTGTCGCTCAGGAGGTAATCTCTTTGCACCTCGATATAAACCTCTCTGGTTCCGCCCCGCCGGTAGCTCACGCGTCTCTTTCTGTCAAGCTGCTTTCCCGGTAGAAACGCTTTTAATTCATTGGCAGATGTCCCTTCGGAGGCTTGTTCTCTGAAGAGGCCGAGAGAATACTACGACCAGGTTTTCCAGCTTCTCGAGAAGCATCATCGCTGGTTGAGTGAAGCTATTCCACTCATAGCCAGTGAGAACATCTCTAGCCCAGCCGTCCATGAGGCTGTGGCCACCGATTTCGCGCACAGGTACGCCGAAGGGTGGCCCGGGGAAAGGGTGTACGCAGGATGCAAGTACATAGATCAGGTGGAGCTGATCACGATAGACCTGGTCAAAAACCTGTTCAACGCGGAGTTCGCCGATGTGAGACCGATATCAGGAGTCGTGGCTAACCTAGTAGCCTACACAGCATTCGCTCAGCCCGACGACTACATGTATGCCCTTCCAATTCCTTGCGGAGGCCACATATCCATGGGAAAGAAGAGGCTGGGAGGCACAGCGGGCGCGGTTAGAGGGCTGAACGTGGAATACCTAGCCTACGATCACAGGAAACTCAACATCGACGTGGATGAAACGAAGAAGAGGGTGGAGGAACTTGTGAGGCAAGGTCATAAACCCAGGATGATAGTTTTCGGTGGCAGTGTTTTCCCGTTTCCTCATCCCGTCAAAGAACTAGGAAACTACTTCCATAGCCTCGACGGAGTGGTCATGTACGACGCGGCGCATGTTGCGGGCTTGATAGCCGGAGGAGTCTTTCAAGATCCTCTAAGGGAGGGAGCTGACGTTATGACCGCAAGCACCCACAAGACCTTCCCTGGGCCACAGCATGGTATGGTACTTTCGTGGGAGCGGTATTCAGGCCAAATCAAGACCGCCACTTTCCCGGGTATGGTCAGCAACCATCACCTCCATAATGTGGCAGGTCTGGCCGTGGCAGCCTGCGAGATGACTGAGTTTGGAGAAGAATATGTGAAGCAGATCGTTAAGAACGCCAGGGCTCTGGGGCAGGCTCTGTACGAAAGGGGCGTTAGAGTCCTGGCCGAGCACAAGGGATTCACTGAGTCCCACGTGCTGCTCTTGGACATAACAAAGCATGGAGATGGGGGAGAGATCGAGGAGACCTTGGAGAAAGCGAATGTCATTGTGAACCGTAACCTTCTCCCTTGGGATATCAAAGAGGGAAGACACTTCATGCATCCGGGAGGTATCAGACTGGGGACATCGGAGGCGACAAGGCTCGGGATGAGAGAGAGAGAAATGGACGAGATAGCTGATTTTATCAAACGAGTGATAGTGGATCGTGAGGATCCCGCCCGGGTCAAGGAGGATGTGGCTGAGTTTCGGAGGGGTTTCCAGAAGATACACTACTGCTTCGACACGGTGAGAGAGGCGTACGAGTATCTAAGAATCAGGTGAGGGAGGACAAGGAACTATGCATTCTAGGAAGCCTCATCTCTGGAGTTTTCACGAGGCTCATGGGAAGCTGACGCAGTTCGCCGGTTTCGAGCATGCGTTGTGGTATGAGGGAACCATTCCTGAGCACTTTGCGGTCAGGAACGCCGTGGGGATTTTCGATGTCAGTCACATGGGACGTCTTCTGGTCGAAGGGAAGGACGCAATTAGGTTTCTCGACCACATCTTAACTAGAGACATCTCCTCCATGAATCTGAATCAAGGGCACTACACCTTGATGTGCAACGAACAAGGAGGGATAGCTGACGATCTAACCGTGTTTCGCCTAGGTGAGGAACGCTTCTACCTGGTCTACAACGCTGGCAACAGAGAAAAAGATGTGAAGTGGTTGAGGTCTAATCTGTCAAACTATGAGGCGAAGCTCAACGAGGTTTCCGATCAAGTGGCGATGTTTGCGGTTCAGGGCCCCAAGGCAGTCGATACTATGCAAAGGCTTACGGGATCTGATCTACAGAGTATTCCTCGTTATTCATGTGCCTGGGTGCCGCTGGATGGATTCGAGGTGCTTCTTTCGCGCACTGGGTATACCGGAGAAGACGGTTTTGAGGTTCACCTCTGGAATGTATCCGTTGATAGGCCTCAGCGTGCCGAGGAACTTTGGCAGAAGATCTTGAAAGCCGGGAGTGAGAACGGGATGAAGACATGCGGATTGGGGGCGAGAGACACCTTAAGGCTCGAGGCGGGAATGTGTCTCTACGGAAGCGACATGGATGAACGGACCACGCCATTAGAAGCGAGGCTCGGGTTCACGGTGACATTCGAGAAGAAGGACTTTGTGGGTAGGGGGGCGATTCTCCGACAGAAGCAAGCTGGGGTTGCGAGGAGACGTGTTGGACTGCGTGTTCTCGAGCGCGGCGTTCCTAGAAGTGGAGACAAGATCCTTTCCGACGGCAAACAAATAGGAAGCATAAGCAGTGGTACCTACTCTCCGCTCTTGCGCTGCGGGATTGCGATGGCGTACCTCCCAATACAGTGTGACTCCCCTGGAGTGAAACTATCCGTCGAGATCAATCCAGCGACACACAGAAGAGTCGAGGCAGAGGTCGTTGCGATGCCGTTCTACGATAGCAAGAAGTATGGGTGGCGTCGCTCCGAGGGTTGAGGCGCTTATCGCGTGGAATGGATGGTTCTCTCACTTGTTTTGTAGGATAAAGCGCGCGGTGGAATGGTCAATCTGCAACTGTCTTACGACGTAGACTCAGATGATTCAGAGTTGTGGGTAAAGGTCGGAGACCGCGCACCTCGATGCTGGATCAATGGCGCAATCGATCCGATCGATCCAGGCCGACTTACTCTTGAGCCGATCCTTGTCGCGTGATGATCTAGCTTTTCGATTGGTGATCAACACCAGTCCAACTGCTGATCGATCGATCTTTCTAGGAAATACATTTTCAACTCGTCTTCATTATCTTGGTCATGTAGGGGTACAGAGGTCCGAAGTAGAGGCATTTCTTGGCAGCTATTTTCATGGTGCGAGACAATCTCTTATCGGAGGGCTCTAGTCCGCTGTTTCTACAGATGACGAACGGAGTCTGCTCGTCTGTTTCCCCCATCAGAATCTGAGACGCACTACATACACAGTCAGCTATAGCGCGTCTCGTTATCTTCATGCTATAGCCGAAGATGTCCTTTTTACCTCTCTCGTCTGTGGTTGGCTTCACTCCGGCCGTCGCCAAAGCCATCCCTATAGTCCCTAAGCGCATGGGTTGGGTGTGACTGTCGCAGATAATAACTCCAATTTTCTTGCCGGTTTTCCTCTTCAATGTATTCCGAAGACTAATGGCTATGTCTTCACAATTCTTTGGAAGTAGGACAGCGTGATCTTTAGGTGAACCTGAGTTAGATCTGTCTAGGCCTGCGTTTGCATATAGCCCGTGTTCCGTTAGGGTGAGTATCGCTCCCTTGACGTGTCCATAGTACCTGCCTCCGCATTCGTCGATCACCATTTGCACAAATCCCTCGGGGAGACCTGTCTTTCTCGCAAGAGATCTAGCTTCCTTGCTTATCGCGCTGTCTTTGATTCGACGCCTGTAGCCGAGGGTGGTGCTCACGACTTTGCTTGCTACGACTACCACATCTCCGTTTCGCAGCTTCACACCCGCCTTTCTCAGGGCGCGGAGCAAAACCTCAGTTAAGTCGTCCTCCTCCGAGATGATCTTCGTCCTAATAGGAATGAAGATCAGAGGTGTTCTTTTCTTTCGCTGCGCCATTGAAGTGTGGTTGTAGCTTCTCCTATATCAAGCATGTAGCTAGAGGCTGTTAGATAAAAGAATCCCCCGATACTTCCTCTCTATCGCGGTGGAACCCATTTGGCAATGAAGATTCTTCGGACCCCCAGCCTTCACGTCGCTTCCAACGAGGAAGACCGCTTCCATCTCGAGCTTCAGGGCTGAGATCGATCGTGAAGGAGTCTGGCACTTGAGATCGACCGATCGGTTATGTCTATCAGCCTTCTTGTTTCGATTGTTTGTGAAACATCTTTAAGTACAAAAGCATTCCCAGAGAACTCTGAGGTGGCGATGGCGGCTTGCGGAGAATATCTTATCCACTGATTATAGTGAATTTTAAGACTTATCTCCAAGCAACTGGGGATCAGGCCCTGAGTTTATCAAGAACGGTTGAGCATGTTAGCCTAGAAACCGGCGCAGCGATTGGAGTTGCGCCGCAAGCCATCAACTTGATGGAGATCGCCAACGCTGTCGATGTCCCTGTGTTTGCGCAGCACATAGATCCATACGAGCCGGGAAGCCACACCGGAGCCATGCTGGCCGAAACAGTAAAGGCATCTGGAGCGGTTGGGACACTCATTAACCATTCAGAAAAGACGATGCTCCTAGCAAAGGTGGAGAAGGCAATACAACGGGCCTCCAAGGTGGGGCTGGCGACGGTAGTCTGCACCAACAACGCTGCGGTAAGCCAGGCTGCGGCTGTATTGTCACCAACAATGGTAGCGGTGGAGGTCCCCGAGCTGATTGGGACGGGCCGCGCGATCTCGAAGGTTAGGCCCGAGGTTGTGACAAGGACGGTTGACCTCATCAGAAAGACGAATTCTTCTGTTCATATATTGTGTGGTGCAGGGATCTCTAGTGGGGAAGACGTCTCAGCTGCTTTGAAACTTGATACAGAGGGTGTGCTGCTAGCGAGCGCCGTGGTCTGTGCAAAGGATCCTGAGAAGATCTTGTTTGAGATGGCCTCAGCGGCAGTCCGTGAGAAATAGTTGCTCATTCGATCGATCATTTCGAGCTGAGCAGATTCATTCAACATAGTCATACGCACACAAAATTGAATCAGGCGCTTGGGGAGGATTTGGCCGCCGGGGGCGTCGTTATCTTTGATTATGCCCAGACCCAAGATCTCTAGGCCGCTATGCATCAATGTGATAAGCTGATTGACAGAGGACTAATCAGAATTGAAGCATTGACTTGATCTCCTATAGACGAAAAGATATCGAGGCCTGGTATGTGAGCTGATCGGGAGCAACAGCGTCAGTTCTTCGACGCAACCGGCTTGAACAATATCCTAGAGTAACGCTCTGTCACTTCGGGCGATTTATAGGCAGGGAGAGGATCGATCGAGAGCTGAAAACCTGATAACCTAGGAAAAGAGATATACACTCAATGTTTGTGCTTCACGATCGTGGGGAGTATTCTTGAAGAGAGTGGCTCGTCCTCACCCGTTGGTGCCTAACTCAGCCTCGGACAACTGGGAGGAAATGCTGCGCGAGCTAGGGGTTGAAACCGTCGAAGAGCTCTACTCCGATGTTCCGGAAAAGTTCTTGCTCGGGAGACACCCAGATCTTCCTGGGCCTCTCTCTGAATCAGAGGTTTGCGAACACATCTCGAAGATTCTCGATAGGAATACGTCCGCGAAGGAGATGCCTATCTTCCTAGGCGCCGGAGCGTGGTCCCACTATGTACCAGCAGCCGTGCCGGAGATCGTTTCCAGAAGCGAGTTTCTGACGTCCTATACTCCATACCAGCCTGAGGCAAGCCAGGGAATGCTCACAGCACTCTTCGAGTATCAGAGCCTTCTGGCAGAGCTTCTTGAGATGGATGTCGTCAACGCCTCCATGTACGACTGGGCAACAGCCCTCGGAGAGGCGGGAAGGATGGCTGGCAGGCTCACCGGTAGAAGCGAGATGTTGGTGCCGGAACACATGTCTCAAGACCGGAGAGATGTTCTTGAAACGTACTTGAAGGCTGCGGGGATGAAGATAGTGGAAGTGAGTAACTCATGGGAGACCGGTCAGTTGGAGGTGGAGGAATTGAAGAAGAAGGTCTCATCTGGGACGGCGGCTGTGTACCTCGAGAATCCCTCCTACTTCGGAACGCTGCAGAGATATGTTATCGATGTTGAACAAGTGTGTCATGACTCTGGAGCCTTGTTTGTTGTGGGGGCAGATCTAATTTCCCTCGGTGTACTGAGGGCACCAGGAAACTACGGCGCCGACATTGTGGTGGCTGAGGGCCAGCCGCTTGGCAATCACGTCAACTTCGGTGGACCTCTGATAGGCGTGTTGGCTTGTAAAGACGATATGAACATGATCCGCGCTATGCCTGGCCGGGTCATAGGCATGACAAAAACTGTGGAGGGGGAAGAAAGAGCTTTCGTCATGAGCCTGCAAACAAGGGAGCAACACATTCGAAGGGAGCGGGCCACCTCCAACATATGCACCAACCAAGCTCTCTGCGCCGTGGCTTCGGCTGTCTACCTTTCTCTTCTCGGAAAGACGGGGATGCGAAATCTTGCCGAACACATCCTGGCTAAGACCCGTTACGCTTCTGAGAGGCTAAACAGCGTAGAAGGTGTAGCGGCTCCTCTGTTTAACGGTGTTCACTTCAAGGAGTTCACCGCGAGCTTCAAGCGGGTTTCCCTGGACAAAGTAAGTGCAGGCCTACTTTCGAGGGGCATGCATGGTGGTAAGGATCTTCGCTCTGAGTTCCCCCAGATAGGGGAGTCGACTCTCTTCTGCGTCACTGAGACTCATTCGAAACGTCAGATCGATGCTCTTGTGGAGGCAGTCGCCCAGATAGTCGGTGAACACTGATGTACAAACAGAGTCGTTGGTCTGAACCGTTAGTATTCGAGCTTGGGAGGAGGGGTGCCGTAGGCCACCTACCTCCGTCAATGGAAAAGGAAATCGAGGATGGGTTGGCAGCAGCATTGGAGAGCATCCCTCCTGTGCTTCGTAGAGGGGCTCTGAATCTCCCAGAGTGCAGTGAGCCTGAGGTGGTCCGACATTTTACGAGGCTTAGCGAGATGAACTATGGAGTCAGCGTCGGCAGCTATCCCCTAGGAAGCTGTACGATGAAGTACAGCCCCGTGATAAACGAGCGGCTGGCTTCCCTTGACAAAGTGAAACATGTTCACCCATTGCAAGATGAGTCCCTTGTGCAGGGAAGCCTCGAGGTTCTCTTCAGACTGGATCGGATGCTTTGTGAGCTAACGGGCATGGACAAATTTAGTTTCACGCCAGGCGCAGGTGCTCACGGCGAATTTCTCGGATGTTTGATCATGCGGGCGCACAGCGAGGAAATGCGACAGAAAAGAACCAAGGTGATAGTGCCTGACTCAGCTCACGGAACAAACCCTGCCAGCGCCGCGATGGCCGGATTTGAAGTTGAAGTTGTAAAAAGCGACTCTTCCGGATGTGTGGATGTTCAAGAACTAGAGCGGCTCGTCGACGAACAAACCGCAGGCCTCATGCTCACGAACCCTAACACGCTTGGTGTCTTTGAGAGAGAAATCGAGAGAATCGTAGAGATCGTGCACGGAGCGGGGGGTCTCCTCTATTACGATGGAGCCAACCTCAATGCTCTAATGGGAAAAGTCAGGCCAGGAGACATGGGCTTCGACATCGTGCACTTGAACTGCCACAAGACTTTCTCCACCCCGCATGGTGGCGGAGGACCGGGTGGCGGCCCTGTTGGGGTCAAGAAAGAGCTTGAACGATACCTGCCCATTCCTACTGTTGATTTTGACGAAGGCGCTGGTCGATACTTTCTGAACTACAACAGGCCCAGGTCCGTTGGAAGAATCAAGATGTTCTACGGCAATTTCTCAGTCTACGTGAAGACCTATGCCTATCTGCTGCTGATGGGTGGGGAAGGATTGAGGCTGGCCGCTGAAGCAAGCGTCTTGGGGTCCAACTATCTCCTGAGCAAACTTAGGAAGCTTCGAGGAGTTTCTCTTCCGTATGATCCGGGTCGGCCCAGAAAACACGAGTTCGTTCTCAGCTTGTCAAGATTGACTAAAGAGACAGGTGTCAGAGCTTTGAATGTCGCGAAGCGACTGCTAGATTTCGGCGTTCATGCACCGACTATCTATTTTCCTTTGACTGTTGATGAAGCGTTCATGGTTGAGCCCACGGAGACCGAGTCGAAGCGTGAGTTAGACATTTTCGCTGGGGTTATGGAGAAGATATTGGAGGAAGCTTACAGAGACCCTCAAAAGGTTCTGGGAGCACCTTACAATACTGCCGTCAGCAGGGTGGACGAAGCTAGGGCTTCTCATCCTAGAACCATTTGCCTCAGCTGGAGGATGTGGAGAAAGAAACGGGAGAAGCCGCTGAGCTAGCGAATCCCAACGTACGGCGATGTGTTTCCAGGGCAGGCGGGGACGCAACGGGTTGGAGTCAGTGTACAATTTCTCTATCAGCTTTAAAGGTGCCCGCCATGACGCGGGGGCATGAGTGAGTGAAAACCTTGAACCTGAGCGAGGCTGAAACGACTAAGCTGATAGAGAGGGTAAAAAGACAACTGGCCGCGGAGGCTCAACTTCTGGAGATATCGTCGAAGAGGGTGGTGATCGTCGGCGACACCCATGGTGACTACGACACATCGAAGAAAGCAGCCGATACTTACTTAGGTACGGAGGACACGGTCCTCCTCTTCTTGGGTGACTACGTAGACAGAGGGCCGAAGCAGATCGAGAACATCAACTTCCTCTTGAATCTGAAGAGCAGGTTTCCCAATAGGATCTACCTGATCAGAGGGAACCACGAGACACCGACGGCGAACCTTAACTATGGTTTCTTCAATCTTGTATCGTCGAAATACTCGATTGAGCTCTACAGGAAGTACAGCGAATTGTTCGCGCAGATGCCCTACGCAGCGGTGTTGGGGTCCAGCATTCTATGCGTTCACGGAGGCCTGGCTGAAGGCCTGAAGGATCTGGAGCAGATAGCCTCTCTCCCAAAGGGAGAGGTAGATCCTGTCTCACCCTTAGTGGTGCAGCTACTCTGGAACGATCCCAGAGAAGGAATCTCGGGCTTTGAGAAGAGCCTCAGAGGGGAAGGAATAAGATATTTCGGGAGAGACGTTTTCGATATCTTCATGGAAGAGAACAAGCTCAGCCTGATGCTTCGTGCCCACGAGGCTTATCCGGAAGGATATGCATACCTCTTTGAGGGTAGGCTGCTAGGACTTTTCTCCTGCAGATACTACGGTGTTACTTCTAGGGCAGCGGTTCTAGACGAGGCTACAGGGCAACGAGGTTTATCCATAGTAGACCTAACATAGACCTCGCCAGCTAAACTGCACGCATTGGGAATTCGGAGGCAAAAGCTAGGATCACTGACCGACCGATCATCCTACCCTGATACCTGTTATAGCCTGTCAGCCAGAGCGCAACTGTCAAGAGGGCCATCAGGTTGTACGCAACTCTGAGTATGTTGGCAAGCATCGATTTTAGAATTTGGAACATTTCATCGAGGAAGGTGGAGACTTGTTCAAGAAAGCCTCTGAAGGAATTCAGCATGCTTTGCCCCAAGGTCCCCGGAACTATGATTCCCGAGATCGATCGATCCCGCGGCTTCCTGAGATGTTTGGGAGCACGTTGAGACTCTACTTCCTCGCCGTGACATATATGCCAGTCAAGGTCAGGACGGCGCCGAACACCGTTAGTGGCGTGGGGTATTCGTGAAGTATGACTCCTGCTAACGCGGTGGCCCCAACCGGTTCGCCAAGAAGTGAGACGGCCACAACTGACGCTGGAACAAATCGAAGAGCCCAGTTGTACAGGGTGTGTCCAAAGATTGTTGGAACTATCGCCAGAGCCAGGAAGATCCAGTACTCTCGCTCTTGATATGGGTGGAGAGGCGTCTTGAGAAGCACCGCAGCTCCTCCCAGGATTAGTGAGCAAATGGCGTAGACGGGAAGAACATAGGCAAGAAGCCCTGTGGTTCGTCTGATCATTCTGCCCCCTAGGACATAGACTGCGGCCGCGAGGGCTCCCACGAGCGCATAGATGTCACCTTGGACATTGACCCCACCCAAGCCAAGATCCGCAAAGGCGATAATCGAGCATCCAAGTAGCGCCGCGGCTATTCCCAAAGCCATCCTCGGTGTTACGCCTTCTCGAAGAAGGTAGCGGCCTATCACAGCTACAAATACAGGGGATGAGTTGACTATGACGACCGAGCTAGTCACGGAGGTCAAGCTGAGTGACGATATCCAAGACGCGAAGTGAACCGCCAGGGCAGCACCGGCGAGGAGAACTATCGCGCTCTCCCTCTTCGATGCTCTAACCATCTC
>Ga0224501_10005319_pt1 | contig 10150 bp, 9 predicted proteins | sample SF_Oct11_sed_USG_4_FD_169105 | JGI IMG/M metagenome (GOLD analysis project Ga0224501, IMG submission 169105) | Sediment microbial communities from San Francisco Bay, California, United States - SF_Oct11_sed_USGS_8_1 | ecosystem: Environmental > Aquatic > Marine > Sediment | place: USA...
GGGCGTGGCAGACGATTTTCGCGGTAAACCCTCTCGGCGCCAGGTGACGGTTTTATCTCAAAAGGCCTGGCAGGAGACCGTATCTGAACTGGGAACTGATCTGCCCTGGACTGCACGGCGCGCCAATCTACTCATTGATGATTTGGACCTGGAACAGACCGCGGGACAAGTCATCAGAATTGGCGATGTAGAATTACAAATAACCCAGGAGACAGACCCCTGTGAACGCATGGAAGAAGCAGCACCGGGTTTATTGAATGTTTTGGATAAACATTGGCGGGGTGGGGTGTGTTGTCGTGTAATTCGAGAAGGCGAGGTGAGGCTCGGTGATGAAGTGCTATTGACTGATAAGGCCTCAAAATGACTGACTCCGCGAACCAAAACAAGATTGTTCTTCAGACCAAGGCCTGGTTACAAGGCTTCGTTATAAAACACTCGCTATGTCCTTTCGCTGCAAAGCCTTTTAAGGAAGACCGTATTCGTTATGCAGTTAGTGCCGCTAACAATGTAGACGAGCTTGTCGATTATTTAATTGATGAAATTCTAAAGCTAAAAGAGGCCGATCCAGAAGAACTGGAGACTAGTCTTGTTATTGTTCCTGATATGTTTAATGATTTTCTAGACTATAACGAATTTCTTGATGTGGCAGACGCGCTCATCGAAGAATTACAAGTGGACGGCATTATACAAATCGCTAGTTTTCATCCGCAGTATCAGTTTGCCGATCTTGAACAAGACGACGTTCGTAATTACACCAACCGATCACCTTATCCCATGTTTCACTTAATACGTGAAGACAGCATCGAAAAAGCGAGAGGGCAGATGGATGTGGACGCCATACCCGATAGAAATATGGAACTGTTGTTGGAGTTGGGTTTGGATGGAGTTAGACCCACAACGGTAAAATAAATTCACCCCGACTTATCGCCGGGGTGTAGACTAAAACATGCAACATACCCGCTTTTAAAATCTACTAGGTTCCTCCGCCAGGTGGGTATTGTAATGTGCTGGGTGTAATGGTGTAAGTGCCTGCGTCGGTGCCATCGCTTCGATAAAGGGCCCACGGGAATTGGTTGGCGTCCCAGAAGTAAATCACATTGCCAAATGCCCAGGTAAAAGGAGGCGCATTCGAGTCTTTCAAGCTTCGCAAATTGAGAGCGGTAGTGGTGTCAATATCTTTCACCAAAACCGTACCGGTCTCTGTGCCATCGGTCTTCCACAGTGCCTTGCCATTGGTGGCATCTGTTGCAGTAAAATAGAGATGCTCAGAAGCTGCCACAAGCCCGATAGGATTTAGAGTAAGAACAGAGTCCACAAGCTTCACCATAACAGTTCCTGCATCAGTGCCATCTGTCTTCCATAACTCAATACCATCGGTCAAATCTAAGGATTTAAAGTAGAGTTCGTTACCGAAGGCCGTCAACTCGCCATTAGCAGACACATCGCCATTGGTATTGGTGACATTGATTAGAGTGGTAGTGGTGCCGTCGGTTTTCCAGAGTTTTTTATCCTCACTGAGGTCTGTCTCGGAAGCCATCAGGTAAAGTTCGCCATTGACTGGGGTGAGATCGGAAATAAAGTCACTGTTTCCTGCGTTAAAATTTTTCACCACAGTCGTGCCTTGGGCGGTGCCATCGGTCTTCCAAAGGGCGGAATCTACTACGCCGTCTATGTCGGCCACAAAGTATAGGGTGTCTCCCACCTGGGTGAAACGACCCGGGTTTCCGTATGCAGCGCCATCCACCAAATCGGCTAACATAAAGGTTCCGTCCGTGGTGCCGTCGCTAGTCCACAATTCCCAACCAGCGACACCATCACTAGCCTGGAAGTAAATGTTGTTTCCCATTGCAGTGATAAATCCGGGTCCACCTCCCCCAGTACCTCCCATCTCTTTTACCTTGACCGTACCGGCAACTGTGCCGTCGCTTTTCCATAGATCGCTTCCATTAACGCCATCATTCGCGCTGAAGAAAAGTATATTGCCCATTGGAGTCAACTGTTGTGGAGTAGAATATCCCGATGGGGTGATGTCCTTGAGCATCATAGTGCCGGCTGCGCTACCGTCACTTTTCCATAGCTCAATACCATCGACGCCGTTATTTGCGGTAAAAAACAGCTGATCGCCCATTTCGGTGAGTTGATCGACCCCGCTGTTGGCGCTTCCGCTATTGATGTCCTTTACTATATAGGTGCCCTCCACGGTTCCGTCTGTGCGCCAAAGCTCTTCTCCTGCCGTCGCATCGGCCCCAACAAAATATTTTGTCGTTGTACACTCCACAGTAATGTCAGTCACGTCAGCACCACTAACGCTAGTGGGTCCACCGACATCACAGCGTTGAAACATGTTTTCGCTGGCGCTGATATTGATGCTGCTACCGTCCGCCAATGGATTGGCAAAAGCAAAATCGCCGTCGGCCTCTACCTGGATGGTCTCGCTGTCTAGGGTAAGTGATACGACGCGGGACAGGCCAGAGACGGTGCCACTAACTGAGTATGTCTCGTCTTCGGTCTGCGAGCAGGCTACCAATATTAGGGAGGAAGAGAGCAAGCAGACGCTTGCCGCTCTGGAAAATTCCTTGTTCATAGCTACGATCTCCTGATATTTAAAAAAAACAAATTCACGTAGCTTTATTGCGGCAAGGAGGTGAGTTACATCATTGGTCGATCACGCCATACTATTGGCCGATAACGCCAATGATGAGAAGTATTTTGGAGAGAAAGCAGGAAAAATTAATTTGACAAAATTACGGAAAAAATCAAATCTAATTGTTGGTGAGTCACGCCATTCTATTGGCTAATTGCGCCAGCTAGGATATCGCATCACACTACGAGAAAATATAATAGAGGTATAATTTAGGCATTCTCATGTTCGGGAACCGTGTTTTTCTGACGGTACTCGCTTGGTGTCATACCAAACCATTTTCGAAACGCCACCGTAAGCGAGCGGTTATCTTGAAAGCCGAGTAGGTAAGCAATTTGTGAAATACTCAGTTCCTGCTGTTTAAGGTAGTGGGTGGCGAGTTCTGAACGCAATAGACGAACCTGTTCGTTGAAACTGCTTCCTTCATCGGCAAGCTTACGTTGCAGGCTGCGAGAGCTCATTGCGAGTTGCGAGGCGACTGAATCCAGATTTGGTGTTCCGTTAGGCAATTGTTGACGCAACACCTCATGGATTTTTTGAAGAAATGTAGCTGATGGAGAGCTACATTGCATATGGCTATGGAGTTGATGCATCAATAGCTGTTCCAGGTGCGGATCATGTGGATTGCGTATATTCGGCAAGTCTAAATTGCTGAGTGGTGAACAAAAAGCGAGCTGAGGCTGATTGATGAGCACAGGCGTTTGAAAGAACTCTTCGTAAATGTCTGCCCGGTCGTTAAAAGGGGCACTTAGATGAATTTCAGTCATTTTGTACTGTTCACCGGCAAATAGTGTCGAGTACAGTGTGCTGATGGCAAACCACCAGTCCACCCGATAGGGTGACACCTCTGGCTCTGGATTATAGAAGTTCGCTTGGTAGATATAGTGATCATCCATCATACGATGAGTCGGAGCCAACTCATCGGTGAAATAATTGTATAATCGTTCGGCCCGTAACATAAATTCCGAGAAAGTCTTGGCCTGGAATAATATGTACAAGAACAGATTGTTCGTCGACACCAACTCAGGCCGGGCCGCTTTCAACCAGAAATATTCGTCGCCACTGTGTTCCACGGCTTTTTTAAGCAGTGTCTTAACCACCGATGCCGGATACGTTGTTTCATAGTCATACAAACGCGATGGCTCCAAGCCAGCGATGGCACAAAGCTCCTCCATGGGTAGACCTGCCTGATGGGCAGGAAGTATGAACTGGAATAAGTTGGCTGTAGAAACTACGGGTGCTTGTGTCATACTTGCTTGTCACTTAGCTTTTGCAGTAGATGTCAGTGCGTACAACTTCATGAAGGAAATACTAGTTAAGGTTAAACAGGGATGTCAAGTTGACGACAACTGGAAAAGATGGATTTAGAACTTATATGCCACATATTGCAAACGAGTAACAGAATCGCTGATGTGACCCATTAGGTTGGACATTATAGAGCAAAGTAATCGTCAGGTATGAACCCCGGTAAACAATATCCGGCTTTTAACTACGCTCATCCACAAAACCAAATGCCTTGTCGTGCACGTAGACCAGCTTGCAGTCTTCCAGATATTTTGCATCGTGGATACGATTTGCTTGTATATATCCGGTTTGACCTTGGTTGAGAATGATCTTCTCGCCATCTGGGACCAAGCCATTTTCAGTTTTAGTGAAAAACTGAATGGACATCTTCCCTTCGACCACGATGGTCATATCGTCTCCGGGATGGGAATGCGGCGGTTCTTCAGAGCCTGCTTCCCAACGCTCCAACATCACCTCAACACCGTTAGGGTTTGTTGGATAAGTGGTGCGAACCGTGAACCCGGCTGGAGTATCCGGAACAGAAACATGGTTGCTCCACACCTGACTTGTTTGGCTATTTATTTCGCGATGATTGCTCACTTCCCACTCCTGCTACGCCTTTTACGAAAAAAGAAAATACCACAAAACACCGGGCTGGTCTTCTATATCAAGAATCCCGGCAGCTCGTATTGGCCACAAGATCTACATGTAGAATCGAACCTATAAAGAGGCTCGTCTTGCCTGCCGTTATACATTTCGCGAAGTCGGTAAATGTTTTTCAGGTAGGCAAGGGAGAAGCGCTAGCACACGAAACGTGTCTGATGATAGTGATACACTGAGCTGGTTCCCCGTTCAAATCTCAGCCGAAATTTTGCTGCCTAAAAATCAGATTTATCCATAGATATTAATATGTTATAATCACTTCGTTCCTGAGGGTGGTGAAATGGTTTCACAACACTGTTTTAATACAGACAAGGCCGGGAATTGCTCTTGAATTTGTGTATTCACATTGTACTGGAGAGGCTTGGGTGAAACTTACGCAACAGCAGATAGATGATTTTCACGATATAGGCTGGATTGCCATACCGGATGTTTTTAACCCGGCAGAGATTGAGGTGATGCGGAACTGTTTTGATGATCTGTTCGCCCGAGCTCGTAAGCTGCGTACTACCCAACTTTCCGACGGTTCTTATTTTGTTCTGGCAGAAGGCAAAGACGACATCATTGTTAAACGGGTCGTCTGGGCAGGGGGCTGTCAACCGGAGTTGCTTAAAGTGGGAGAAGATCCCCGGATTCTTGAGCCGGCCCTGCAACTGCTGGGTTCGGATTCTGCTGACCATCTTTTAAATCAGGCCCATTTCAAACGACCGGGTGACGGTGTCCGTTTTGATTGGCATCAAGATATTATTCACCGCGACCGCGGACCGGGCACCTGGCAAGATCTGAATGGCTGTGGGAGCTATATTCAGACTGCATTGTGTGTAGACGACATGACCGAAGAAAACGGGCCACTCATGTTTGTAAACGGTAGCTCAAATTGGGGAAGGGTCGATTTTGGGCAGCATGACTATGATGAGGAATACGATTCTCATATTCCTGAAATGTTCGAGAACGAGAAAATTGTTACGGTAACCGGGCGAGCTGGCACACTCCTGCTTTTTGGCCCTTATACTGCCCACGCCAGTTTTGAAAATACCTCCAAAACACTACGCCGTGTTTTAATTAACGGCTATGCGTATCCCGGGGCCAATCATTTTGTCTATCCGGGTGAAGGTAGCGGTCGTACGCTTCGGCTCAGTAAGTAAGAGACAAATCTCGTCTCAACCTTGGGTAGCCCTGACCCTGCTCAGGCTTAGCTAACATCGAGATACAAGGAGATCGAGTGCCTCATATCGTAGTTGAATACGTCGAATCTGCACTAGGTGAACAAGAGCTAAAAACTGTCTTGAGGCATATACACGATGCTGTAAGCAGTAGCGGCCTTTTTGAGGTGAGCCATATTCGAACCCGGGCCTATCCATTTAGTGAATTCACCAATGGTATAGAAGGTGGACCCTATATTCACGTACAGGCCAGAATCAAGTCCGGTCGGGATGCAGATAACAAGAAACGTTTGGCAGAAACCATACTCGTGAGCGTATCCGCGCTTTCGCTTCCTGTCTCGGTGATAACAGTGGAAATAGTAGATATGGATAGAGATAGCTATTCTAAATGGAATAGGACGTGAAACAGGCTTCGTTAAAAAGCCTACACTAGTCGGGTCGGTGCGAAGGAAAGAACAGGGGCAGAACTGCTAGCCCCATCTAATCCTGATTCTGCGATAGCTAAGCGAATTTTTAGTCTTCAACGTACATTACTGTCAAGCCATAGGGGCCTAAACCCGAAGGAACGGTTTCGATTGAAGTAAGCTCGCCACTGCGGTTATTCATTTCGTAAGCGCTGATGTTGGCTGCGCCGTTATTTGCCACATAGACATAGTGATCGTGGGGATCAACCACAACTGCATAGGGAAACCAGTCTGCCTTATAAGGTGAACCTTGAATCTCTATTAATGCGCCAGTTTTCTCATCGCGGCGAAACGCACTCACATCGTGGCTTCCCCAATTTGCTACATAGAGAAACTGTTGGCTGGGATCTACCGTGAGTGAATAGGGTTGCGACCCTGCCAGAAACGGAGAGCCTTTAATGGGAGTTAAATCACCGGTGCGCGAATCAATGGTAAAGGCTGAAACGGAAATATCACCATAGTTGGCAACATAGGCAAACTTATTTTGCGCATCGACACGAATGTAGATAGGTCTATCTTCGGTCTGCGCAAAATTTTTCGATGCAGTCATTTCACCGCTGACCTCATCAAAACGATAGGCGCTAATCGAGTGCGCGTAAAAGTTAGAGACATAGACAAATCGACCATTGGGCGAAACCGTAACACTTATGGGATGTTTACCGGTATCTACCGCTTTAACCATTTCACCGAGACCATAGGATTTGGGGTCAATTTTGTAGATCCTCAGCTTGTTCTCGTCCTCTTTGGTGATAAATGCCCAACGACCCTTGGGATGAATTGCGATTGCATCAGGGTGTACACCTACATCATAGGGCGATCCAGGAATTTCATTGAGTGTGTCTGTCTCAGAATCGACGGAAAACACAGAAATGGTGCGTGTTCCTTGATTTACGACATAGACGACGTGCCCGTTCGGGTGTGATGAAATTGAAACCGGATATCTTCCCACTTTTATCGGAGAACTGGATATGGACTCCAAATGCCCGGTGGCTTCATCGAGTCGATAGGCCGAAAGACTATCGCTCGCTTGATTGGCAGAGAAAACATATTCTTTAGAAACTTTGGCTTGGCCAGCAGCAAAGCCCGAATGAAATGCGAGCAACAATCCAAAACTCACAATTGTTGTCAGGACAAAGCGAGATAAGCCATCAAACGAATGCATTATTAGACCCTCCCAATATAGGTATTATTTTCTATAAAGGGCACTATCCTATCTCACAAATCGCTTATCAGCTATTTATTTAAGGCCCTATATATTTTAAGTGTACTTGGTCCCGGTGAAGATGGTGTTAGGTAAATAGGGTGGGGTAATGCTAAATGCTTTTCACTATCTCTAATACCGCTTGCGCATGTCCGTCGGCTGTTACTCCGTATTCAACATCGACCAAGGTTCCAGCTTTGTCGATGATAAACGTGGAGCGCACAATGCCCATTTTTTTGATTCCGTTTTTTTCCTTTTCCTGCCACACGCCATATGCCTCGCATAGCTCACCCTTGGTGTCTGCCAGGAGTTCTACATTGAGATCATACTTTTCGATAAACGCACGGTGACTGCCACAGTCGTCTTTACTCACACCGATAATAGCCGTGTCTACCTTGGCAAATTCGGCAGCCAATTGGGTGAATTGCTGTGCTTCGATGGTGCAGCCAGGGGTGTCGTCTTTGGGGTAAAAATAGAGTACCACGTTTTGGGAGCCCCGATAGTCACTGAGGCGAATGGTCTTATCGTCTTGATTTGGGCTGGAGAATGACGGCGCGGCTTGATTGACTTGTAACATGGTTTGTCCTTCCGGGATGCATATTTTAATAGATTGATAAATTCGCGCAATTCAGAAAGAATTTCAACAATAGATCGTGTAGGGGTATCTGGCTAGCGGACTCCCAACCACATGATTAGGATGGTTGAACATGTGGCAAATAGGCAGGTAGACTGCGCCTTCAATCTCCTGGTTTTACCGCCCACTATGATTTTTACAAACCGTTATCTTGAACTCGGTGAAGAGTTCTATCAGCAAACCTCCCCCCAGCCGGTTGCACAGCCTAGTCTAATCATTTTCAATCACGAGTTGGCCAAAGAATTCGCGGGCTCCCTAAGTACCTTTGACGAGCACATGCTAACACAGATGTTTTCCGGTAATCAGGTCCACGAAAGCAGTGTGCCGCTTGCCATGGCTTACGCAGGCCATCAGTTTGGGCACTTTAATCCGCAGCTAGGTGACGGCAGGGCTATTTATCTTGGTGAGCTGACACGCCTTGAGGGTGGCTCTATGGACGTGCAACTGAAAGGATCGGGGCGCACCCGTTTTTCACGCGGAGGAGATGGACGATCTGCCCTGGGGCCTGTTTTGCGCGAATATCTACTCAGCGAGGCCATGCATAAACTGGGTGTACCCACTACGCGTGCCCTGGCGGCGGTGAGCAGCGGTGAGCAGGTGTGGCGTGAGCAGAAAATTCCTGGGGGGGTAATCACCCGCATTGCGTCAAGCTTCATACGGGTAGGTACATTCCAGTATTTTGCCGCACAGCAGGACTTGGACTCGCTCCAAAAACTGGCGGACTATGTTCTCGAGTGCAATTATCCGGAGCATTCTAACGGGGAGGACAAGTACCTCGCTCTTTTCAAGGCGGTGGTGACTAGACAAGCACAACTCATCGCCAAGTGGATGTGTCTTGGCTTCATTCACGGCGTGATGAATACCGACAATATGTCCATTGCCGGTGAGACTATCGACTACGGTCCCTGTGCGTTTATGGACTATTTTCGTTATGATCAAGTCTATAGTTTTATCGACAAACGTGGGCGTTATGCCTATCAGGAACAACCCTCTATTGGTTTGTGGAATCTTACCCGTCTCGCCGAAGCCCTGTTACCCTTATTTAATGAAGACGTGGACGTGGCGGTGGAGCAGGCGACGAGCATCCTGAAGGGGTTTGCTCCTCACTATGACGCAGCCTGGCTTATCAATATGCGCAGCAAGTTGGGATTAACGGCGAGCGTTAATGATGCGGAGGACAAGTCTCTAGTAGAGGGCCTGCTTAATACAATGGCTGAGAGTGAAGCAGACTTTACCTTGGCTTTCCATCACCTGTCTCAAATGGATGCATCAGCCAATGAAAAAGACGAATCCTTCCATGGGCTATTTTCCAATTCCGAAAAAATAAAAGACTGGCTACGGCAATGGCGTAAGCGACTCGAATTGGAAACCCAGACCGATACAGAAAGACAGGCGCAGATGGGAGCAATCAATCCCGTATATATCCCCCGAAATCATCAAATCGAAAAGGTCATTCGTGCGGCGGAAGACAATAACAATTTTGAACCGTTCCACGAATTACACACGGTGCTGGAAAACCCGTTTACGTATCAACAAGGGAAAGATACCTATATGCAGCCACCTAAGCCTGGAGAGGTAGTTGTGAATACCTTTTGTGGGACATAACGATTAGTCCAGAAAATTAAACTGGCTCTCCACTATAGGGAACAGCGAAATTAGAAAACCGTCATTTAAAAGAATTACTCTCGCTATAACTTCCAACAAATGACCATGATGACCTATTAAAGGTTACCCGATTTCGTGGACCGTGCTAGACAGAATGCTAACTCAGCACAGCTTTTTCCCAGCTCTATGGTGGGTGTCACAGTTTACCCCCCCTTCCTTGGAATTTTCTAGCTTATCTAGGCTTGACAGCGTCTAAATTAATATGTGACTATATGGTCACATATGATATCAGCTGAATCTTCCTTGGTATGGAAGGCATTAAACGACCAGACACGTAGAGATATCCTGGATCTGTTGCGTCACAAACCGCGCACAACGGGAGATTTGAGTGCCTGTTTTACAACAATGACTCGCTTTGCGGTGATGAAGCATCTGAATGTGCTGGTGGATGCAGGTCTGGTCATACAAAAAAAGAAGGGGAGGGAACGTTGGCACTAT
>Ga0224501_10005320_pt1 | contig 10148 bp, 7 predicted proteins | sample SF_Oct11_sed_USG_4_FD_169105 | JGI IMG/M metagenome (GOLD analysis project Ga0224501, IMG submission 169105) | Sediment microbial communities from San Francisco Bay, California, United States - SF_Oct11_sed_USGS_8_1 | ecosystem: Environmental > Aquatic > Marine > Sediment | place: USA...
AGTAACCTGTTGTCAGGAAAACGTTCGATTGTAACTTTGAATGCAGGCAATGACCTATCGGGGATTGACATTATTGCTGTTATTAGTAATATTATTACTATTACCAATATTTTAATTGTATATTTTTATTATTAGTTTTTATAATTATTATCTGTTGGTTGTTTCCAGTCGTTGGTATTCCCGCTGCAAAGCCAGCTATGAGGAAGGTAAAGACTAGTAGTTTTAGTGACGACGAGCCGTGCTATGACACGGTGGCCTCTGATGAGGATTACAGCAGCCTTGGAGACGCCGCCAGTGTCAAGGACAGAAATATGGTTATGGATCAAGTGAATGATGAAACAGAGGAAAATCATGTGGTAATATTGATACACCAATTCCACTGTGCAGTACGCTCAGTTGGGGAGGTTTTACCTGTAGGGTCAGACCTTGGTTTAGCGGATAACGTACGATAGGATAATTTTATTTTACATGGATAACATCAAGGTCCATACAGGTTGTAAAATCAGAGGGCTCCTGTTCAATTCTCTATTTACCCATCACTTTGTTATTTCGCCCTCATTGGATTCCGTGAAGCGCGGAGGTACCTTCTCTCCGGGGCACACCATGACCCATCCTGCGAACAAAGACCCTACTACATAGTGATGCTATCCATGTACGTAATCGAAATAACCTCCGCTTCACACACCTGTTAAGCTATGTATCAAAGTGAAAGAATACGGATTTTCATGCTGTCAGCTTCTCAAATGAACCGGTCATAGAAGGCCATATCTAATTTTGTAGTCAAACGTCATCACGCAGGATTCATGCACATCACCAGTCTCCACAGAGTACTCCGGTATGGAGGAACTGAGACAGGCGCTAAGCCAATCCCAAGACAGGATAGAGGCACTGGTCAAGGTTAACAACCAACTGCTGCAGGAAACGGCCAATCTTAAGATGATGGTATGCGTTAGCAGTTTACTTAATCCTTCAATAAAATGGAAAGCCTTGCCCCAGCCAATCATTGGTATAAAAGGTTAAAGGTTGTCCCATAGCCAACTCCCTTTCTTTCCTCTCTTTTTCCTCACCGCCTTCACCTTCCCCAGCTATGAAGAGAGCGTTCCCATTCCCTCCCTGCTGGTTGAACAGAGAGGTTTGGAAAAAGTCCACGTATAAGCTGCCTTGGATCCGGCATGCGCAGCACCAGTGCCGAGCGCTCTAGCCACTCAGCCACAGCGCCAACCGCATATCAGTGTTAGCCAAAGTAAATTATTTTATGCCTGAATTGTTGTAGGTTCAAGCTCTCACCAAAGAAAACTCTGAGCTAAAAGAGTTGAAGGCAGCCACCCGACTACCCAACCAATCTGACTTGTCAGCAAACATTGATACACCCATGTCTCGCTTGACTACGCCCGGATATACAAATGAGGACCGAACGCCTTCCTCATCATTACTAAATGGAAACCCGGCAGCGGTAACCAAGGCTCCGGTGACCGCTGCAGCAGTTACTCCCGCTGTAGTCACTCTGCGATCGGGCGGACGCAACCGTCCACAGAGTATGATTGAAACATCTCGCAGCCGCATGGTGAGTCGGTGATTTGATCCGCGACTAGCCATCTTTGGCCTCCAGCAGAGGTTGGGCATCAGGGCTCTATGTTATCAATGTCTGCGATTATGATTTTTCACTCACGGCATGTCAACAGGCCGATATACAGGCTGTCTTCTCGTTTCGTGCACAGTTCTGCTGCTTCCTGTCTGTGCATGCCTCTGTGAGACCTGTGCATGCTTGTAGACGGCTATACCTATTGACATTGGGAGTAATTTGACCACTACACAATCAGGGAGTCTGAGTCGACTCTCAGCTAGGACCAAGCAGGTATGGGCATATTGCCAGCATAGTTACAGATTGAATCCATTCCGGCGTCTCGTCTGCTTCACTTCCCCTCGTGAATCGCCACTGTACCGTTATCTGATCGTCACGCTGCCAATCTGTGCTTGTGTAATGTATTGAATTATTTGTGATTTAATCTGTGCTTGCCCCTTTTTATCTATTGTTTTACATGGGCTGTCCAATTTAATAGACTTCCTAAGCGTGGGGTGTGTTATGAAGCGGTAGAAGCTAGTAAATATATGAGGACCTCCTTGTCACAATAGGCACTCAGCATGACTAGGACTTGGACTCGAGATCTGTTGATCTTGAACCAAGTGCTCTAGCCATCAAGCTATCTTGCTATCCCCTTTTAGTAGCAACACAGCAGTGATTTTCCAGGTTACATGTATTTTTTTTGTCAAACATCTCTAGCACTATTTGTAGGGACGACAAGTTGATGACATAATGATTGAGTCAGATAATGACGGCAGTTTATACGATAATGATACAGTGTAAGTCTATTTAATCTCAATCTAAAAAGTTCCACATCTGCTAGTGCGTAACTACGACCTGTGAACATAATGCTTATAGAAAAAGGCTTGATTGATGGTATTAGTGAATGCTTTTACACACACTAAAATCGCAAATATCTACTAAAATGAGATTTTCACACTATTCCGGTTGATTGGAGGGTGGCCGAACGTCTTTTTTATACTATACACCCCGTGATGACCTGAGCCACGTTTCTGTGTAGTGTCGCAGACGTTGGGACAGCTCCCTCATTCCCGACTCAGGAAGATATCAGTGCCAACACTGAGAACATTACAAGGAGAATCCAGGAGCTTCTCACCTGTGCCACCAAGAACAAACACGACAGGTAACAATGCCCCGTATTCCTGCGATGATGAAAGATTTTCGCTTTCAGTCCAAGAAGAATCCATGGACTGCGGAGTTGTCTTTCCTTTTCCCACAAAAATGTGCCTCTAGTCCGCTCAGTACATACTAATTTTTGACTGTAAATAATTTCAAAATGATTATATTGCGAAGGCCTAATTAAGCTTTTATAGATGTTTTCCATTGATCAGACCAGACGGTGTTTTACTTATTCAGGCTAAAATTAATTGTGTACATGTGAGGACCCAAGATTCTGACTTGTTCATGTCTAATTGTGTACATGTGAGACCCAAGATTCTGACTTGTTCATGTCTAATTGTGTACATGTGAGACCCAAGATTCTGACTTGTTCATGTCTTCTGAATTACTGAGCGGGGACTGCACGCCCTGTGGGATGGAAAAATCATATGTTTGGTATTGGTGGTATAATGAATTTAGGAATCGATTTAATTTAAAGTGGAATCACTTCGTACTAAAAATTGCCATGAACCTTTGGAATACCTAGTCCTGTTATTTGAAGTACCCTTTTTAGAAGCTTGTGGAAACTGTTACTTACTCAAGTTTTTGGTGTTTGTCCATGTACCTATAGTTGAATTACCGGATTCCGTATCAGACACGCACCTTGAACCCCAGGATTTCTGTTGTAGTTATGTGCCATGTTCAGATCGTATAACGGAGGCCGTGGATAAAATGATAAACTTGTTCCCTCTGGTGAGTCCTTATCTGGCTTTGCATCTTCGTGTAGTAATTGGAAAGGGTTTTAGACACGCGAGCATTCGTTGCCCTGCTGCGAATTAGATATACTGCTCCCTCAAACAGATAGATGAGTAGACAACTCGGCCATTGGTCGACAATGAAACAACATGTCAGTTAGTTCTGACCAATGCATCGGGCTATCAATTTTGATTCAGCCACGAAATGCGAGTTTTCCTGTTGGTATAATATAGGTTATGCATTGGACACTCGCTTCGACACGAATGCGTCAGGGCTACATTCACTTGTCCGAAAATGCTCTCTGTCCACCAGCTGAAAAATTGTTGATCTACCGCCGCAGCACTTGTCACAATTTATTATAGTGGATTTTTTATGGTTGTAGGAATTGGAATCCGAGGCTATACAGAAGGCTTTATCCGGTCTGAAATCTGGTGCAATGAAACTCTGCCAGGAAGCCAAAACGCCTGCTATAGAAGTGAATGGGGCGGTGGATTATCGCAGCAAAACGCAGCAAATTATACAGTGTGCTTATGACATTGCCAAGACTGCAAAAGTGCTTGTTACATCAGTAAACAATACACAACGAATAGGCTAGCTAGAATATCTATCTAAGTCAGTATTATTACGCTCCACAATGAACCAAAGGGCTTGACATACTCTGTCCGCTTTGCTTTAGACTGTGTCAGCCATTTTATTTTTTTGCAATTTCTTTGAAGTCTTACTCATTCTAGAAACTAGTTGTCCCACTAACTTCATCCTAAAGTACAATAAATGGTATAAACCCAGATTTTCAAGTCAGTGTTTTACGTGCTTGGGCATCATGGTGTATTCAGCAAAGACAGACTGATGTGCCCAACATCCAAGTCACTTCAGATTTACCATCTGTTTGTGTTTTGGGCTATCAACATGGAGGAGAAACTTTCTCTCAGAACACCCCTGCTTTAACAACAAAGGCATTATTACTAAACTTATTTATTATTCGTGTTTGGTGTAGGATTGTGTGAATATGTATGCACTCCTCGCAAAATTTTGACTCTACTGTTCCAAAACAAGCCATAGGCTTAGAGGGGTCTCTGCATACAATGGCTTTATGTTCGCAGGGGCAAATAATGTAAAAAGAAAACAATTCAGTTTTTCTTGGGCACTTGGTCATCCTAATCAACAGACCTCCTAAGCTTGAGGCTTATTAGGGCAGGAATCAATGTGAGGAGCTCACGCTCTCAACAGGAGCCCTTCATCAGCGGTCTACCACTGGACTATCCCCAAATCTATGACTACATACACACTCTGTATTGATGGAGAATGAAGAAAATAAGCATACTCCCTAGCTATAACAGACTTTCTGCATGATTGGGGGACACAAGACCACGAGGTCTAACATTGAGCGAGTACGGATTATTCTAAAGGGGCAGACACCATTCTGGCTGCAGAATCCCTATCTTATCACCGTAATGGGTATTCATAGGTATAATCCCATCAATCTCTAAAAGAAAGTCCCTAATAAAGTAATAAACCACATTACTGATGGGCCCACCATTGTTATAACAACAATATGAGGTAAAAGCTCTGATCATGTACTGATGTACTCAGATAGAGCTAGAATTAGCCAATCACAGCAAGGATATAATCAGTTAATCATCCAATCAGACTGTTGTGTACTTACACCCGGCTCCTTACTGATATAGAAACAAACCATTTCGGCTTGACATCTGTGGATCAGTATGACAACTCTCACAGCAGTGCACATGGTAATTTTACTCCTACAGATCGCATACAGCGGATCTTTATCAAACTGGATGTAAGTATTATAAATTCATTATCATGTTCATGTTCATGTTCATGTTCAGATGTCAAGATTCCACTGCTGGATGAAATCCTTCCTCTTTTTCGACCAATGCTTCAATTCCTGGCTGTCTCGGGCCAGTTGATTTCACATTGTCATGTTTCATATCAGTAGTCCACGTGGTTTTTGGTCTGCTCCTATGTCTTTGACCTATGGCATTTCAGCATAATATTTGTCCAGTTTCTTGTATCTTACATCAGTGACATAAAGGACATTACTTTATCTCACTGCTTACATGTTATACATCTAGCATTGTGAACTTGCGATTTAACACTTCTGTTTCAAATTGAATCTATGCAATGGTATAGCAAAAGATTGCTACCTTCGCTATAGGTTTTGGGTTATGTCTCTCACAAAGTAAAATCGGCTTTACGAGGATTTGAAATTAACATTCAGCACGAACTCTAGCATATGTGAATGGAACTATCCATGTTTCAAGCAGTCGATCCTGAGCAAGCACTTAATGCAATACATGCAACAAAAATATAGGCTATAGGAGGTATAGGCTAATAATATAGGCTAATAATATAGGCTATAAAAGTATAGGAGGTATATGACACGCTATTTAAAACCTCGTCCTCATAACACAGCTATAGTTAACATAGCAATGATAAGTTTTAATCTAATGAATTAGCAATAGAGTTTTGACAGCTTGGCATTGTACTCCAAGGTCCGTGAGGAGGGAAAACATTTTTTATTGTGTCGTTGACGCTCATCATACCAGTATTAGTCTGTACGGTGCTCTATACCAAGTAGACATGTGACACATGACAGCATGTTTTGGCAGGGGGTGCAGAATTGTGGATTGTTGCCCCCCCCCATCAATTAACCTGCATACATGGCATAGTGACCTTGCTTTCAGATGTGCAGACCAGCTTTATGGTACAAATTTTTCAATAAAAAGATCAAGTTTATCCTCAAAGAGAGGCAGCACCACTAGTTGGGAAAATGTGGTAGTAAGCTAGCTCAGTGGCCGAAAGACCCTGGGTTCACCTCTGGCCTAGTCAGGTTCTTGCTGTAAATATGAGTTCTTCACATAGTTTCCTGCTCCTACTACTCTAGATAAAGCCCCAGGCTTAGGAGGTCTGCTAATAAGGATGGTTGAGCATCTGAATGAAAATAAATCGAATGCATCAGTTATATATCCTGCTATACACATTGGTCTTGTGCTAAAATAGCCTCCTTAGGGAGCTGTCACCTCCACAAGGCTACCAAATATTACCATGATCAAAATAATCACTGGTTGATCGCTGACAGATCGTCAATACATTATGGGATTAGGGTAATCAACTTCATGACCATTAAGCCAGACTACCCAAATTAAACACGGCTTTTTTGCCTTGTTTATACTCCCGATATTCCCTGTACGGGGTCGTGGAGTTTGCTCCATGATTAACAAGGTGACTTTGTCGGAGCACAGGAGCGAATTAATGTCGGAGGCCTTTCCTGCCACCACCGTTGATTTTTCTGGGATTTGAACCCACGACTCTGTGTGCAAATCATGCATTCTAACCACTAAGCCACGGCTGCTCCCTCCCAAATTAAACACGGTACGGTACGTAATTGTTGTATCGTTTTCCCCAGTAGATAACATCCAATAGATAAAACATGAAAGTGACATTATAGTTATGTACATGTACATGTAGTTATGTTTGAAAGTGTGTAAATTGATGATTTACAAGCATTGAGCAAACAGGCTGTAAGAATCCAGATGATGGTCAAGCATGCATTCGTTTAGGTTTCTGTACGGGCAAAGTCGATTACGTATTATAAATTACGCTCACCATGCACCCTAAAATATTTTCACATCGTCATGTTGAATGATAGCCCGGACCACTCTGCACATCAGCAGAACTTTTATTTTCTAAATAGGAGAGGATACTGGGGAGAGCACTAGTCCTGACATCCTGGGTTTAGTTTGATAAATATGCCGACTAGTTCTCATTAGATTTCCATGCATGTCTGTTTCTGTTGGTGCATGTCTAAGATTAGCTCCATAGACGCAAATTCTGTATAAATTTTATTTTGCCTACAGGGACATTGTTGATGCCAAGTTCAACAGATCAGACCCATGCGATACCATTCCTCGACTTAATCCCCTGCAAAAAACGATGTGCCAACAAGACCCAGCAGCACTCAGATTTGTGATACAGGCGATAAACATGTCACTCGCGCAGTGTCAACAACAGTTTTCCAAAGAGAGATGGAACTGTTCTCTGCGATCGGTCAAAGCTCTGACCCCAGTTGGTGAGTTGTGACAGTCAATTTCAATTCTGACATTCAAATCAACCATTCGATGGTGAGCACTATATGGTTGAGTTTCACATATGATATGACCCTTATGTGAGTATTTGGTCTCTATGCGTGGTCTCCACAATGTTTATTCATAGAACATTCCAAACACAGAACAAGAAATGCAAATTTATTTTGTTGTTTTCATATATGTGGCCATATAGTGGGGACCGAATCAGCAATGACGCTGATCCTCTGCCATTGTCCCATTGTGGGAGACGAGTATTTTATGATAAGTTTGCGTATGATTTATGGCTTCGCAACTTTTTCATTTGCCAAAAGGAAATTCTTCAATTTCTATAGCGTTTATGGTGCCAAGACTAGACTTAAAATGTGAGCGATGTATCATAGCACCATGCACCAATACTGAGAGTTTGTAAAAGGAACAAAAGTCCCGCTCTCCTCGGTAAACTGCAAGGCCTACAATTTCACTGATCTTTTACTGGACCATGATCCTGATCTATACAGACAGTTTTTGCCTTGGTGTGGGTTGTTACAGCAACAAACAGACAGCTTTTTTTAATAAATCTCCCCAATAAAATAAATCTGAGCTGAGACTCCATTGCGAATTTGTCTCTGCAAATGAGTAGCTACCAACAGGCAAATGGTAAACCCTATGCTTCCGGGCCCTCAAGCCCTTTAAGGTGGGAGTCTGAATAAGGACCCTTCAGCCCTTCGCTATTGATGGCAGAACCGAATAGTGCTTCCCGCAATCAGTGGCCAATTTATTTGCCAATTTCATAGTTTCGAAAGTTCATTTTATAATTGCTGAGATTTTAATGATGAGTGACACCCATGCAGCGTCAGGCCACCATTGCTAATCACAGGACAATTCGAGTTTAGAAGAATGTTGTTCTAGGCTCACACTTGCTACTCAAGTCAACAATTCTATGAACATGAAGCGTGTAACAAATAGAGCTACTGTATACTTAGATAAGACCAGTATACAAGTCTAAAGCGTGTAAGAGATATCTGTGGATGCTTCTGAAAAATATCTTCGAGATGACAGCGTAAGACCATAGCGAAGTAGCTTAGCGGTAGACCGATGGTCCTGCAATCGCATGAGCATTTTTATTTCAAAACCCAGTCATGACGAGCTCCTGCTGTGGGTTTGAGGTCCTCACATCAATAATAGTTCAAAACAAGCTTCTTGAGGTGAAGTATTGATACTGATTTGCTTGTGGCACTCCATGCTATACTATCCCTGATGAACTAATATGTAAGCTAGCAGTTTCAATATTAGTGAAAAAGGCCTGAAGAGAAAGTTCCTTGATTAATAAATTAAAAAAGCAATACTTTTACTACTTTACAACGAGGTGGCTTCCGCCAGACTTTACCTCCACTTGCTAACTTCATCCGGTGACTTCATTGGTTATAGGAAGGAGGGAGCTGAGGAGCTGTTAATTACCACTTTCTTGCTAACGCTGCTCATCGCAACCCGGTGTTGACATCTCCACCATATCATTGGTTTAAAAGCAGTAGGATGCATTCTGCGGGTGAAAGTAACTGCAAGATCGTATTTTTCAGGCACAAAGGAGACGGCATTTATATATAGCATAATGAGTAGTGCAATGGTAAGTCGTATAGCGAGAGCATGCGCGACTGGTAACCTCACCGCCTGCTCCTGTGGCAAACATCACGCCAGGAAACGGCGGCGCCGGGAGGAAGCTCCGGACACCGAACCCTCGCACGCTGACTGGACATGGGGAGGATGCAGTGATAACATTGAATATGGAGTTAAATTCAGCAGAATGTTCGTCGATGCTCCGGAGAAGATAGTACCTGAGTCAAGCAGAACTACAAAAATGATGCTGAATCTCCATAACACAAAACTGGGACGGAAGGTAAGTAAATGAGCACAGGTTGAGTGAAAAATAGTGCATGCTAAATAGTGCTTCAGCGTGCGTGCAGCTTGGTTAAAGTGATATATCCTACAGCCGCTTTATACCTTATAGAGAAGATCTGACAATATAAATCCATGGGATTAATTGAAGTTTATTATTTGTGACTGCTCGGCAGCAAACATCCGATGTAATAAAAGTGTATAGGTGGTCTGTCAAAAGATATTTTTATGGACTCTATATTAGATTGCCTATGCCAGCTGTATAAAACATTTATGTTTCGTCTGCTGTTTTATGCCACAAGGTAGTCTTCCTTTACATAGGTGATTGGATAATGACAGCTCGGGTACTCAAGGTATTTTTGGCAAATTGTGCGTGGGTAGGGAAAGTTTGACTAACCCAATGAGTACTTAGCCTTCTGTGTCACAGCACCATATGACACGGTCATCCTAATAAGATTGGTAAATATAGGATGGCTAATTACCTATCAATATGCTGCTACTATGCAGCGTATGTAGGTTCAGGGAAGCTACATTCAGAAATTAGCTTGATTAGGAAGCGACGGGATCATTTGCCACCTTGTGACACTTGGCTGATAATGTCTTATCTATGATTTTGTCCACATAAAGTCTGTGAGGGTGTTGGGGATAATAACATGTATACACCCAACCTAGCTGAGGATCTTTGGACAATGCATCGCGGATCACTGATTTAA
>Ga0224501_10005321_pt1 | contig 10148 bp, 5 predicted proteins | sample SF_Oct11_sed_USG_4_FD_169105 | JGI IMG/M metagenome (GOLD analysis project Ga0224501, IMG submission 169105) | Sediment microbial communities from San Francisco Bay, California, United States - SF_Oct11_sed_USGS_8_1 | ecosystem: Environmental > Aquatic > Marine > Sediment | place: USA...
TCCATGGTTGTAAAACATCCACCTCTCCCTCCTCATTGAGAGTAGCCGAATTCTCGGCAGGTGACGTGTAAACTGATTTAGGTTGACTGACCCCCAACCTGGAGCGATGATATTGACTAGGACGTGTTGCTCCGTGCTAGGCCATTACTGGTGAAAACAAGTATCTAATCCGGCAGCTAGTAGGGGGCCAGGATAGCTCAGTTGGTAAAAGCTTGCATCTGCAATTTAAGGATTGTAGGTTCTTTTCTGGTATGGGCCTTTAGCAAGCCTCTCACTCCAAATTCCTAGTGTGGGTTTGGATCACCACACTAAAAAAATGGAAGTCCCAACCCGTGGATTAGGATCAAGAACACTCCGCTGTTGTAAAAGATCAACCTCTCCCTTTTCATTAAGAGCAGCCGGGTGAAGTGTAAACTATCGACTGACCCCCAACCTCACAGGACCATCTGTTCAGTTTTGTAGCTGGTGCTTCACACCGAGTGTGAGTTGGCCCGGGCAAGCTAACTTACACTATAAACTTCCTTCGTCCCAGCTGTTATCTGCCTTGCCAGATAAACCCCATACTCAGTAATGGGTAGGCGCAACTTTACTAATCCGGCAGCTTTGCCATATGAGAGATAGCCTCCCTATGAGGGCGAGGATTAATACCTACCCGCTCGTGGTGCTCCATGTTACGCTGTAACTGGTGACAAACATGCATCCAGCCAGTTTCACATAACAGTGAAGACACTATATTAGAAAAAACACATGATATTAAAGAGCGCATAAATATGTTTACTGAATTTCCCAAATGTGAGTAGTAAGAGATAGCGTACCTTCATAAGCTTACTGGCCAGCTAACCTGACCTTCCAACATGGCGGTTGGCAATCATATAGAGTTGTTCAGAGCTCTATTGGCCAACTCGTAAACTCCCATTGCATCATACTTACTGGTTACTCAAACTGATCATACAGTTAGGGATGCACACAATTTGTTTTTGTAGAATCTTTCAGAGAATAACTTAGGGTCAGCAAGTGCAGAGTTGCTTTCAGATATCATGCAGACCACGACTACTCTGACGCATGTTACACTCTCTAACAACAGGTTTGATGATCGAGCAGCCATATTCTTCGCTGATGCCATAATGGTAAGAAATCACTTATCGCCCATAGCATAATGCTCCCATGGTGGACAGGTGTTTGTATCCAAACAAAATAAATGCTGTTCGAAAATTCTATATTCTCAAATCTATGACACTTGATCATGTGTATGTACAATACTTATCCGTCATAACAAAACATCTGGCTGCTCATTTGCATTGAAACATAAATAACGTGTATGAGCAACAACATCTGAAATCCTGCTAATTATGCTAGTTCCGTGTCTTGTCTTCAGAATACAACTAAACTGGAATATTTGAATCTGAGCCATAATCAGCTAGCAGAGCTCTCGGGAGTGGTACTAGGGCCAGCGATTGCTGAGAATTCCTCCATTAGGGAACTAGACCTCAGCTGGAACTCTATACGTCGCAAAGGAGCCGTGGCAGTTGCTAATGGTATCAGGGTAAGGAGCTAGTCAGTTTAGTTACTACAGATGTTATTTAGCTGGCCATGCATGTTTCTAATTCTTTGGACTGACTCTGGCCCCGGGGCACAACATTTAGAACAGGTACAAAGCGTTACAAACTGAAGAACACTTTGCAGCACAGACATATAATATTGCGAACTGCACTTGGCAGCATGGACATGTAATATTACGGTTCACCTTCGAGTCCCAGGTGCATGTACGGCTCCATGCCATCTATGTTCAGAGAGAGAGGGTCTCATTAGTACTACGTACCAGCGCTATCATCAATTGTCAGAGGCATTCCTACACAATGCAATCAACAGGATTAACTGTGCTACTACTAGAAAACGGCAGTTTCTTTGAAGTAGTTGGAAGATTTTATCCTTTTATCATTCCATGTTTACAACTTATTTAACTTCAAAAGATTCAGAGTTCACGTATGACACGTGACCTCCTTACATGCTTTAGGTAGTGATTGTATTTAGGTCCGACATGAATTGGGAAAGTAGGTACTGGAAACTGCATCCGGCTTAATTTTTCAAACTACTTTGGTCCTAGGCTCTACACAAAAAGAGACAATTGAAAAGTATGAATATCTCTAGAGAAAATATTTTTTACAGAATAACATAATGATAAAGCGATTGAATATATCGTGGAACGGCTTTGGTGTTGATGGGTGCAGGGAGCTTGGAAGAGCTTTAGGTGAAAATTCTACTCTGGAGGAAATTGATTTAACGTAAGTTGCCATTGTTTTGTTAACTGGCAATACCACCCACGCAGCGTATGGAGTTTATAATTTAAGTTTATATAATTATTCTACCAATGTAGAACCTTAGGGTCTGGGCGGAGCTCCCGAAAGGGCTCTGCCTCAAAATAGTTGGAACCATATGTATCAAAAGTTCATATTTATTATTCTCTGGGAGCCAGGGTGGCTCAATTGGTAAAAAGCTTGGATCTGCATTCAAAGGATTGCAGGTTTTAACCTCAGTGCCAGTGAGTTGTTCTTTTTTTGGTATGGGCCTTTGGCAAGCCTCTCAATCCAATTTTTCTAGCGTGGCTTCTGAACACCACGGTAAAAGAAATGGAGGTCCGAACCAACCAACCCAACCATGATCACTTCATGGTTGTCAAAGATCCTCTCTTTAAGAGTAGCCAAATTCTCGGCGGGTGTCTTGCAAACAAATGGCTGAGGTTGACTGAGCCCAACCATGCAGGAACCTGAGGAAGGCATTGGGAAGCCCACGAGTCCATGAAAAGTTAGGTCACGAGAAACCTATTTTCGGGCAGAATACTCAGTTACATTTACAATTTATTTCCTGTGGTATAGGAAGATAGCTCAATGACTGGAACATTTGACTGAGTTCTAGTTACCCTTAGCTCCCGCTGTGAGAGTGTGCTCCTCGCATAATTCTTAGGTCCTATCGCTCAACAAGCCCAGGCTTAGGGGGTTTGCTGAATCAAACAGCCAAAGGCTGAATAGTACAAAACAATGTATCTAGATAAATGGACATTCATCTCCTGAGTATGTGATAGGTATATAGTGGCCCATCACAGATTATTGTTATTATTGGCATGGTGATTCATAGAGTTATCATCCCCTGGTTAATGTTACGGAGGGGATCGATGATACCACAAATCATATCAATTCCTATTCTACCAATATTGTAATGTTCACATAATGAGTTGGGATAAATAAGGAGTGAGCTGTGCAAATCCTGTGTTATTTAATGCTGACCTTTTCTCCGAGGAAATGTTTTTATTTCAGAAACAACCGCATAACCACTGAAGGAGCGGTGCTGTTTGGCAAAGGTTTACAAGTCAGTGAATCAATTTATAAAGTTCGGGTAAGCTGATGCACTGCATGATTCTACCTGCGTGTTGGTTATGACAGCTTGGATAGAGCCGAATAACTTTTCTGGGAGAAGATTCCCGATGGAATGTATGGAGCATTACAGGACTGGAATGTGGATTCAAAATCCAATGGAAATTGCATTGCATGGCCCGTCAAGTCCTTTTCATCCAAATTTGTGCTGATTACCAGCTAGTTATGTATGGTTTCAGGATTGCAAAAACCACAAGCGCCACAGAAATGCTGCCATTTAATAATTTAATAATTGATTCACTCTTTCCATAAGGGGGAGGGGTACAAAAGTCAGTGTTGTTGTAGATGGGTAAGAATCCTATGCAGAGTGCTGGATGTTGGGCTATCTGCTCAGCAATACTAAAAAATCCAAACATGGTAATGAAAGAGCTTGACTTTGAGGTGAGTTTGCAAATGCGTATTTAAACTAATTGACCAACGTTTACAAGGCCGCAAAATGTAAAGGTAAATGATACAAAAAATGCAAAAGTAAATAATAACTTATGGAATTTCTAATTTTATATGTGCTGTTTGACAATGTTAATGCCACATGATCAGCTTTTCAAGCATGGTGGAAACAGCTTTAAAATGTAAATTTGTTGTAGGACATTCTGGTCAACAAAGACTTCCATGATATTTTCCAAGAAGTGACGAACCTCATCCCTGAAGTGAAAGTCAACTATGGTGGACTCGCCCCGCCTCCAAAGCCAAAACCGAAAATTCATCCAATGACAAAGCTACAAAAGTACATCACACGACACAACCTCAAATTGATCGATTTCTTTCAGAAGTTTGATGCAGATGGCAGCATGAGTGTTAGCCACGAGGAATTCAGGATAGGTTTAGAGGTAATGATTGAAACTTGTGAACACTATATTAGTTGATGAAATATGCAGACAACGACTGTCAGTTTGTCTGGTCTATTAGTCAGATTGAATTGATTTGATTCCTCCTTCTTAGGCGCTGGTATTAAGGGCCCAGGGAGAGCAGTGACATACTTTATGTCACTGGGGAGAGTTTTTCTTGAAATGTCGCCCATTCATCAAAAAGATCGATCTAACAAGCTCTACACCATTCTTTCGGTTCTTTTGTCAGATATTTTGTGTCTATATTCCTCTTTATTATTTTCTTGGTTATGGGGTTAGCTTTTTCGTTCATGTGGGGGTTATGATTGGGGTTAAGGTATAAGTAGCAGTCTGATGATCTCGGAGACTTTTGTTGGATGTGAATCCTCAACTCGCTGTACACAAATCATATTCTAACCACTACAAATTCTGTAATACTGGAAACAGCATCATCCTTGATTGGACATGGTGTTCAATCTGTTGCTCAGCTTATATGAAGCACTTTTTAGTCAGGGATGGAAGGTTTGTATACTGTATCTAAACAATGTTGTTTACCTGGCGCAAAAACTCAGGTCATTCAGATGTACATGCTTGCTAACTTGCATTTTAATCCACAGGAATTGGGCATCGCATTAACAGAAGATGAGGTGGAACTCCTCTTAGAAGAACTAGATAAAGATGGGGATGGCGAAATCAACTACAGGTAAATTACGAGTATAATATGGATTGGAACATCATAGATATGTAAAATAAGGCATCAGTTACAGCAGGAGCTGAGTATGGGATATCCTACAGGATCAAGCGATGGTTTGGCGGAAAGTGCACTGGGATTATAATTAGGGGTCCCTCGATTAATTCTCAATTTAGGGCAACTTCGGCGGATTTAGATACCACGACATTGAATGAAAGTCAACCCACTTTACTTTCTCTATGGGGCACAACATGACTGTAAAAGCTGGTACATGTAGCTTGGTAATACTTTCAAAGCGAAAGAAGATTGCGTTGTTATATCTCATACCTATTCTGAGAACTACACCTCCCCTTCCGAGATAACCAACACAACAGGTTGAATACATTGAAATGCCATTCCATGTTGAGATTCCTTACAATAACCTTATGCCTGACTGTTTAATACCCAGTGTGAAATTTATTTACATCCAATCCTGTTCTACCCTGCCACCACTGTTGTGACTGTTTTTGACACATCCCCACCTCTTCCCGCTTTCAGGTTAATACAAGACATACAACCAAGGTAACAAAAGGTTTAACTAGCTTCGCTCCCTAACATGTAGAGCGCATTTTAGATTATTGTGAAGAGGGCCTTGTCATTTACATCCTGCTATCTGCACGCATACAGTAGTGATCCGAAAACAAACACGGTTTTTCATCACTAAAATTATTAGAAATATTAGCTCTGTAAAGTGTCTTGAGTAATGACTTGCACACGGATTTTGATCTGGGCTGCCTATACTCTGTTTCTGCCTGGCTTCTGGTGTTATTTCTTTCTCTGATTCCCATGGTCATATCCATGTAAATGTTCACATCAGATCAAAGGATCATCTAATGTGTGTTTGGAAGATCAGGCGAAATGACAATCGTAGACTCTTTCACTCTACATCACATATAAATAGTTCGGGGTAACTTTATATGTGTGTTTCTCATTGTATACTTCAGAATACTGTTGACATCACCTCTTTTCACATTGTCTTACTCTTCTAAAAATAAAGGCTCTGAGCACACGAGAGCGACCAACAGGAAGAGTAATACATTTGTGTTTGGGGTCAAACTCACCACTATAGACTTTCATGTGGTCTTCGGTTAACATATTGCACTGGGCCCTTGCCGTCATACATATATCAGTGAATTATATCTTTTTCAAAAATTGACCACATTTTTCTGGTAAAAGAACCACTGTTTAGAGTTTCCATTGCAGGGATGGAATTATTTATTATTCATTAGAGTTTTTACCTTACAGTGAGCTTGTAATTGGAAACCAAGAGTTTAGTGATAGCAAGAGACTCGAAGCTCAATCCGTCAATGCTTTCCGCTCAGCAGGCCTCAGCACCACTACACCCACACTGCGCGGATGAAACAACTGTCCTCTCTTCAGTGAAGAACGAAGAATATCAAATCAAAGGGGCCATAGCAAACTTGAAAACTGTACCAACTCGAAGTTTACACCGAGGACCAGGCACAGAGGTAGCTCGGATGTTAGGAAACCGGGGTTCTAGTCATGGACAAATTGATTTTATCAATTGGTGTATTCTTCATAGGAATGGGGTGTTCTAGCCAGGCGGGGCTAATATACACATCCAGGTTTAGGAAAACCAATTTGTGCATCAGAACTTCCTTTTTGATCAATCTGAAAAATCCAATACTTCCTTACTTACATGTTCTCAAGTCCTAACCACAGTGCTATTTGTTGCCATCTTACTATTTTAATTTTTCATAAGAATTATGAATAATAAATATACTAACAACCTCTAACTCATAGAGAAGTAAATACGGAATGATTACACTAAGTAAATGCTAATAGATAGCATTGGTTGGGAGGAGTTTCTCTTCTGACGGAAGAGCTGTGTGTGCTGCCACGCGCCATCACCTTGACCTTTTGAGAGGGTTGCTGTCAATGTCAAGTCTCCATATCCAGCAAGGTCAATTGATTGCTGAACTCCAGCTACAAAATTTCAACTTCAGGTAATTGTAAAGACTTAAATCTACTCAGGTAATGAAGTTATTTTCTGCCAAATATAATAGGGTTTGCGTAGTTGCATTTCCATATACGTTACCAGAAAACGGCCCGGATCGGCGTCATTGACGCACAAATGCAGATGAGTTACCATGAAATTTCTTCTGAATCTTGTACGATGGGACCTAACGCGTTTTTCGTTTTCTAGTTAAATCAAATACGTTTGCTGCAGCTTGTAGGCAATCACTGATGTTATCACCCCTTCGAAGGAAACGTAACGTAGTTAGTTTCTGAGAAGGGGTCTAGTTCTACAGGGGTGCCAAAACCAGCCCATGCTTAGCCTTTCGCAAGACGTACCTGGCTACAGCGGCGCGTGCCACAATGTCCGATGTGCGGAGTAGTTGGGAAAACGGATTACGCTACACCTGGGGCTGCGCGCGAGCGGGTAGATCCCGCGCATCGTGGCGTAAAGTTGGTGTGCCGTTAGTGCTTGCTTGCTCGAAGTAGGTCCAACACCGGTGTGAACCAGTCAGCAGTTGTGGCGAAGTTCGCGTAAAAAATTCTTCGCGAGCGCTGAATTTGCAAATTCAGCCAGCGGCCTTCTCCGCTAGAGGTCGTTGATAGCTGTAGGAACGCAGCACCATTGCTACCGACAGCCGGTGGTAACAACAGTCTGAGTTAGAGGTCAAGGACTAGAACCAATTGGCTAAAGCTAAAGCCCGCAGGCTCAAGCTAAAGTCCACGGGCTTAAGCTAAGGCAGCGCGTGCGCCGTTTCACATTTCCGACTGTTCGTTTTCGTAGCGTTTGGCTGGCCCCGTAGTTTCCTTCGAAGGGGTGCTCTCTTGCCATACACTGCCAATGGTGCCCACTTTTCGTTGAGGGGGTAGTTGCTCTATTTATATATTTGTGCCAAGATTGTGTACTGAATCCCTGGTAATACCAATCCAAATTGAGCAATGTTTTCACTGAGTGAGCGAACGGCTCACCGAGGGAGTCATTATACATTAGTAGGTGGAATCACTAATTCCGGTTCTGCAGTGGGGTACACACCTCCGCAAACTCTATTTAAAAAGAATGCCTGTATTACTGGCACTGTTTCTTCCCAATGTGTTGGCTTACGTTTGATCGATCGTTGGTTATTGTTCTGACTGAGGGTCCATGTGATTTCGCCATTGTGAAAGGTTTCTGAATTCACCATTATATCCATTCGACTGCCAGTACGGCCTGAAACAGATTAAATATGAGTAGTGTGGGTTCCACCTTTCACTACATGCTATAGCTTGACGACAGACATTATTTGGTACCGGCACATCTGGTCATGTGGCTACACAGCCAACAAGCTATTTGGCTCTCAACCTATTCGGCTATCAAGCTATTCGGCTATCAAGCTATTCGGATATCAAGCTATTCGGCTATCAAGCTAACCAGCTATTCGGCTATCAAGCTATTCGGCTATCAAGCTAACCAGCTATCAAGCTATTCGGCTATCAAGCTATTCGGCTATCAAGCTATTCGGATATCAAGCTATTCCGCTATTCGGATATCAAGCTATTCGGCTATCAAGCTATTCAGCTATCTCACCATCTTGATACCAGGCTATGAAGCAAGCAGATGTATTTGAGGCTGAGATTTGATATGTACAGGTTGCGAGGTTACCTACCACCAGTACTGAAGACCCAGCTTATCTTGGCTTCATCAGTTCCTTTATCTCTAGCCAGGTAGACCATATTCCAGTCAACCTCCACATTTCTTCTGATGTTTTTACTCTCAAATATACCTTGATACCAAACGGCAACTCATTAGGTCTACGCGTGTGATTTCAGTCAGTCGCAATAAAAAAATTCCAGTCACGCGAACCACACGGTTGCAGTCAGAAAACTTAAAGGGGTTATGAGACGGTCGGCGGCAGACGCACTTTCGGAGTTGTGTTACCCATTCTTAAAGGGAGGCGACTCCGCATTTATTGCAGCGATAGCGAGTGGTCTTTTTCCACAAACCGAATATCGGTCACTCGAATAACTACGACCCAAATGTGCCAAATAGAAACAATTTCTTTTCTTTTCTATCAGCCATCGTCTGTCCGTGGTTGGACTTCAGCCTTCCTCCTCGCTGTCCACAGGTTGTGTGGTGTCATTGAGGGGAGATTGAGCCATTTTCTGCCACGCTGGCTCAGGACGGGTTGGCAGAGTGCGACCAGCCAGAGAAAAATCTCTTGAAATACTCCGCCGTGGCTGGGAAACAAACGGGGATCTAATTACTAAAACTCAGTAACCTAGTGATCTTCACCCCCTTATAACACCCGAGTAGAACTTAAAATTGAGCGTAAGAGTGGAGAAAACCTAAGTAATAAGAAGTGCTTTGTTGGTTTTCCCTAGCCCTAAATAGAGGCTGTTGAGTTCGGGCCTCTATCATTTTGCAATAATGGTACTGACGCTCGCTGACAGAGGTGACAAACTGCACTCTGAAACCCTATTTCTATATTTTTGTTGAACATTTTCTCTATATAGACTTGTGTAACTACAAGTCTAGTGTACACCTGCAAGAGAATTTTCCAAACATCAGTGCGTAAATCGAGAAATCGACGCAAACACCACCAGCTCTGTGTTAATTTCCCATCTCGAGGCCAATTCTGGTGCATTGGATAGGGCTATATCTAAGCTTCCATTTGAACTGGGTATTGGGACCATTTGTACATGGTAGGCTTCAGAATCTACAAACAAGTGAAGCAACTTTTGCCCATGTCATGACCCTTTTAGGAAAATTTCGATCGCATCAGAGTTATCCTCTCTCAACATTAACTCCTGGTTAGAGCAGAACAATCGTTCGCAATTTGTTCTCCCAGCATAATAATCCAGTTTCTTTGCGGTAACCTCAAAATTTGCCGAAACTACTGCGTAGTGCCTGCTTTCAGTTGCAAAATTTTGCTCGTGTGATTTTGATCGCAGACCGCGACCGAAAGTGAGTTCCTTTTTTAAATAGCACATTTCGGTCACAGTTGACAGTTTAAAGGTTGGATGACAGGGCAAATTTTTTTTGGCTGATCAGAATCAGCATGTCTCAAAACCTACCTGAGCCAAGCTACAGTGCAATAGACACAGCAGAAGTGCCCTTAAATCTGTGCTAAAGATGGCAAAATTGGCACCCTCTGAAAAAACGTTTTTAAAAGGGCGGAGCCTAATCGGCCATTTATATGACATATAATATCG
>Ga0224501_10005322_pt1 | contig 10146 bp, 5 predicted proteins | sample SF_Oct11_sed_USG_4_FD_169105 | JGI IMG/M metagenome (GOLD analysis project Ga0224501, IMG submission 169105) | Sediment microbial communities from San Francisco Bay, California, United States - SF_Oct11_sed_USGS_8_1 | ecosystem: Environmental > Aquatic > Marine > Sediment | place: USA...
TCAATGCTGCCGTTTACTCAATGCTGCCGTTTCAGCAAACCAGTTTGGTCAAATAACACGAGAGCAAGCAACACCTACCCAGGACCCTGTGTTAAGAAGTCATACAAAACCAATAACTTTTCGTTATGCAATTAAATTTTGTTAAAACACTGGTGAAATAATGTGTTGCGTGTATGTCTATGGTAGATTCTCTTTGAGACTCGATCATGGGTTATTATGGGTTATTTGACCAACGCAACGCGCTTACACAACGCCTCAGATTGGTTTTTCTTGTGTTTTTTGTGTGTTTAAAATCAATTTGTCCTTCGGCCAATTAACAAACAAAGCCTGTAGCTATCTTTGATTTGTAAATTGAGCCATTGTTTTATTAAAACATTGGTCTCCTACTCAGCTTCATTGCTGAGTTATTGAATTGGTAAGTTGACAGGTGTCACAGCTCTCTGTACTTAGATGTAAGTTGCAGCACTAGTGAATTGTATTATAAACATACATGTAAGTCAATGAGCTGATAACAAAAACTTAAAATATTCTCATAGCGTTGTTATTACATGTATTTTTCGTGTAAGCATGACTCCATATAGCTGTCACAGCAAATCCCCCTGTTTTCTACACGATTACATACATAGATGGCTATCACACAGGATTTCCTTAATTTGTGTCAAGTATCATACTTGTGTAAAGTCTATGCTTTAATATCTGTACTTGAATCTCATCGATTAACTGTTGAGCGTACTGTGTTTAGTTTATTCCTAGTTCCAGTTGACCAGTTCAACTCAATCTGGCAATCAGTCATTCTAACACATTACATGGCTCACACCTTTTAGTCTAAAACTGCAATTGGCTATTATAAGCTTTGTAAACTTATTTCTTGGCCATTAATGTTTCCCATGGTCTTTTTCTCAGCGTGTATATTTTTGTTTTTATGATCATGTGCAGCATTGTTTAAAGTTTGCATAAAAACTTAGCCATACGGACCATTTTATTTTATTTCATTTCAGAACGATCAAGAATACAAAGAGCTTCAATCAAAGAAGAATCGCCTGAGCTTCCTAGAATGTTTATAGTAGTCAAGTATGCGGATAACCAGTCTTTGGTCTGTAACCCTATGTGCTCAGTAGTTAACTTGCTGTCCATGATCAAAAGCAAGACAGGGCATGGCGACAATAAAGAAATGCTCATAGACCTTTCTGATGAAACAGGTAAGTTCTGTAATATCAGATGTCTTACATTGTTCGATTGAGGGTTTTCATTGGTTTTTACTTCACTCTTTCCAATAAAATAATTGAAATAGTCGAAATAATTCCAATTAGTATTTGGGACTTCGCCCCTTAACTTATCATTCCCAGTGCATGTGTGAGTCATGTTTGCTGGTTAGCGAGCGGACTCCGGGAAAGAAAGGTCAGAGAGCCAAATTGTCTTGCTATTGAGCTATCCCGGGCACGCTATGAAATTTCATTGGTAGGTTGAAATATGTCTAAACCAAGCGGTTTTGATTACCACCATGCATTGATCATTTGACCGGTTTATCTCAGCTTAAGACGCATGCATGTTTTCACCAATTTGTTTCTCTCTGGGCTTGTGTTGCTTCCTAATGAAAACTCCTTTCATTTATCTAAGATTGCTTCCGATAGATTCAGTAGCTTTCTATACAGGCATTGTATTACAGTATCCTATATACAGCACTGTCAATGATTGGTTTAGACTTTAGAGAGTTTTGGTTGGACATTATCACATTACTGAGGTCGATAGTAACCCGAGTAGAATATAAATTACTGATAATAATCAAGTTAAAGAAAGTCAATAATGGTCAAACAGCTTAGTGGCACCCAAAATGAGGATTATTGTAACTAAGTACTCTACTCAGTATAAAATTAGTCAAATTCCACCCCCAGTTCAAACCAGTGTACGCCCAATTATGGTACGGGGAGGACAACTCTGCTAAACGTGTTTAACTGACGAAGGATAGCAAGTTTCGGTTTCTGAACCAAAAATGACTGAAGTATTTCAACTCCATTGTTCCAACTAGTATAGTGCATCAGCTCCTCACTGGTTATTTGGGTCCCGGGTTCGATTCCCAGTCCGGGCAAAAAATTTGTCCTTCACAATACCCTCATCAATTTCGGATCACGGCGTTCAATAAAGGAGACCCTCCCATGGAGTTAACTACTCTATGGGGCACACAGGTGCAAACAGAAAGTCTCCTAATGACACAATCTGGGAAACACTGAGCCTAAGACTCAGTAGGCCAATTTTTGCACCACTTCTGACAGCTATTCTGTCATGGAGATAAGAAGAAGCAATTGGTTGTTCGCATGTCACAGTCTTTTTCTAGCTATAATTACAATTTTAGTTGTAATGGGACTCTCATAGTTTTGACATATTTAACAAATAACCATTGTCCGACTTCCGATGTCATGTAAAGAGGGGGCAGGTCCCTGTTGAGCACTGATATCGCACTGTACAACAGTTAGCTAATGGATTGAGTGGGTGGTGTTACGCTTGGTGACTGGAATGGTCTTGTTGACCGGTTGTGATCATTCGCGCTACAGCGGACATGGGGTTGGTGCCTCGCCCACTCTTGCTTTCATAGGAGGGTAGTGAGGCAGGAATAATTTTTCAGTTCAGCAGCCATCACTGTAGCCTGGTACTGACTATCAGGTTGTCCTTTTTGCGCTTCTGCTATCTACCAGTTCTGTCAATCTGTAACTATTTTCTTTGGTGCAATAAAATATCATCAAATCAGGTGTGAAATATTTTTGGTAGGCTTGGTGCAGGATTTGGAAGTACATGGCCGTGATTATGCCAACAAGCACCTGAGCTCCCATTCGACTTATATACTGATGGAAAAGAAACCAGAGGACGACTCTGATGATGCAGCCTCTATCTCAGCTGCTATGCAGTTTAACTACATTCCATTACTAGAAAAATATGCTGAGCTATATCCAAACTTCAGGGTACACCTCTCAGAAACACAGAAAAAGAAGCTCAAACCGCTGAGAAATGTTGCCAAAAGTCCATCACCGGCCGGCAAAATGGGCACCAAATCTCACTTAACGGCGAGCAAAGCTCCGGCTGCAGGCAAGCCACCCCGCAGCAGCTCTAGACAACGCAGCAGTTCAAAACATTGATCACAGCCAATGGTATTTAGACAATCACTCATTCAATGCACTGCCACCCTAACAGCCACACAGAATAATTGGGTCACGGATTAATCAGCTGTATTAAGTATCCATATTACAATCGAACACCACAAAAACATGTAACAGCTACGTTGTGATATGTTTATATTTTTTTACTGATGCATGTGAAACCCTATGTCCTTCCATAACAATCATACATAGCATTTGCCATGATGTTTTATGCTCTACCGTCCTTATGAAAAACGAATGATGATAGCCTAGTTTTGCTACTTGGCCATGTCTCAATCTTCTATATCTCAATACAGATATCCTTCCATCAGTAAGCCTATTCGCTGATGATAACTAAATAGCATTAAATGCTCTGTTCTAACACATAGTAAGAGAAAGAATAAGAAAATCATTACTACCAAGTGCTCTTGTCTGGAAACAGTAGCTCATTTCTAAAAATTCTCAATCAATAAGAATAAGGTGCCGCAGTAATATAAACAACTTCCTACTAGTCACAAGAATCAGTAAAAATTCAATGTATAGCGATATGGAGCGTTATGGTAGAATGGCAGCAAGTCAGAATTATTTACAGTATCTATCAGCTTTCATCTTCTCTCGTCTGTCCAGCATAACCTCATGCAGTGTGCCATCATGTCTGGCTCTCTTCAGAGCCGACTTATCCTCCTTACTCACTTTAAGTTTCCGATCCTGAAAACTCTGGAATTTTTTGCTACAATGAAAATGATAAAATTACTCATAGAAAAGCTCAGGTCAAACAAATTGGCAGGCACCTAAGTCGACATGATTTTGCTTACTTGTCATCTCACCAGTTCTATGATATTTGGCTCGCATACCCCATGAGATATAATACAGTTAATGTGTTCACAGGTACTGAGCTTCGATTCTGGTCCATTGTGAGAGGATACTTGTAACATTAAAAAAGCAACTTGCACTATGTGCACAGACATATGGGATTGGGAGTGAGCCAATCAATTCTGATAATAAAAAACACATAGAATCATGCTTTCTTTTAAACGAAGGTTGCTCAAAATAAGGGGTTGTAACAAAAACAAGTGGACTGTTTAAAACGTTGACTACATATTCAAGAGTTGTTCTCTCCTGTCACTAAACAGTATAGGGAAGATAACTCTGAACAGAATTTCCATTTTTGGAGTTCCAATGCCCAGCACTTCAATTCCATGCAATTCTAATTCAAAGAAAACAGCTTTTATGTAGTAAACAATTTGAATGGTCATCATGAAACCACTATGACAGAATGGGCCCTTCTTTTAAAAACTGTTACAACAAGATGTCGAAGAGCACTTGGCCACCTTAGTCTTTACAACATTTGATTTTGGAAAAGTCAGGGGCCTTATTTTAAATGATATACTGCATACGTATCATAACCCAGCAATAAGTCATCAGTTTAAATCCGCAAAAAGGTTATTGGGATTTGTCTTTTCTTACCACTAAATAGTACCGAGAAGATAACTCTTTATTTTACAACCTTGAAAGCGCAATAAACTAACTCGCTGTGGCAAAATTCTCACGGAATGAAGCTGAGAGATAATAAGCACCATTCTTAAATTGTATTTCTTTATTTTTCTGTCACCAATACTTACACATAATTGACTTCAGTGTCATACACTTTTCCTCCTTTTTCCTCAACGGGCACATCCGCGAGAGGATCTACTTCCCTGTTCAAATTAGACCGTATCTACAACAACAAAACAACGCAACTACATAATTTAGCCAGGCAGTACAATGGGCAGAGTGATAGCATCGGAGACAAACCCTTGGCAGAGTGGTAAAGTATTAAACAGTAATTACATTGAGATCTGGAAGACTACGATTTTAATTGCTGCAATTGTCTATTGTGGAGTGCAACAACCTCGGTCAGGCTTCATTTAAATAAGATAGAATTACATTTCAAAAGGGCAGAGAAATAAGAAAATGATTAGCATTTTTATCTATTTACAGAAAACCACTTTGATGAGATATAATAGTTAAGATGTTGTGTATTGATAACACTAACCATTGCCATGGGGACGAGGTAGATTCTTACCTGGACATATTCAGCTGGACCAGCAGTCTTACTCTTACATACTATATCTCCCTCCTCATCTACTCCCAGAAAGCAGCCATTAGCCCCAAGCAAAGCGGTCCTACCCTAAAAAACAACCAAAAGAATATTTTATTGTTCAAGTGAGCAAATGGTAATCTTATTTAACAGAGGCTTGCTCTAGCGACAGAAGGTTGAATTATGTGAGGAGCTACCACCTACTACAGCTTGCACCCATGATCTTTCAATCTCAAGCCAAGCACTCTAGCTAATGAGCTATCCCGCGATCCCAAAGAGCTAAAATTGTGTTTTTGCTTTTGTGGGTATCTGAAGCGTAATAACAGTCCCGTGACCATGTTATTGGGAGCCTCTTTCAAGGTCAAAACTTTCATTGAAATTGCCTCCACAAGGACACCGAACAATTTTCGCTATCCGGCTCCCGTGTCATCACGTATTGGAACTGGTAACCTGATCCAGTTTCTTCCAATGGTACTGTTTAACATTGCATATTTAATTCACACGTCTAAGTATATTAAAGGGGTAAAGACCAGACCAAAATTGTCTTCACTTGTTTTCATATTCTGAAGCCCCTCATGAACAAATGTGCCCAATACCCAACCCAGCTGAACTAGAAGTTTAGATAGAGCCTTATGCATTGCGCATACCTAGAGCCCTCAATGACGCACTTTTCAGACCGTCTACATAACACAATCGGCCTCGCAATAGAAAATTAACACAGAGCTGTTGGTGTTTGTATTGAATTCTCGGCTTGCGTGCCGATGTTTGGAAAAATCTCTTGGAGGCGCATACTAGACTTGTGTAACTACACCTCCAGAGAAAGGATGCAACAAAATATAGAAATAGGATTTCAGAGAGCAGCTTTTCACCTCTGTGAGCCAGTGTGGGTGCCATTATTGTACAATGATACAAGCCTGAACGCAACGGCCTCTATTTAGGGCAAGGGAAAACCCAGAAAAGCACATATTATAACTCCAGTTTTCTCGATATGGCGATCAGTTTCAAGTTGCACTTTATACTCCAAGGGAGTGAAGATCATTAGGTTACTAAGTTGTAGTAACTGGGTTTCATTTCTTTCTTTGGTACATTCGGGCAGTAGTTATTTGAGTGGCCAATTGCTTTTGTAAAAAATCGCACTCACGATCCCTACATTGAATGCGGAGTTGTCTCCCTTTAATAATGGGGAACACGATTCCAAAAGTGCGTCTACCATTGACCGTGGCGACCCCTTTAATAGCACATACATCTTGCCATATGGGTTCCCACTGTTCACGAGGTCCAATGGCATCCGATCTTCCAGCAACTTTTCCCTTGTCTGTGACAGCCAAGTATTTATCAAAACCAGATTTTAGGGAGATTTTATCCGTGTCAAGCACACGCAATGCCATCAGAATTTCCTCTGGAGCTGGTCCTGAACCTAAAATAAGAATAGGATCGGATGGCATGATCTCACCAAAATTTTAATGCAGTAGCGATTATTACCATGCTCTCACCATTGAATTTCATGACAGGAAGCTTCACATGGGGTGAAGGCAGCAAAATAGACGATTATTACTCCATCACCGCCTGATATAGATACAAAATAAAGACTGTAGAAACAGGGAGTGATCACAGGGGACCCATGAAACATTCATTCATGTGCAGGATGCGAAGTGGTACTCAATGGCTAGAGCTCAAGTCCTAGTTGTGCTGAGCGCCCACGGTGGGAATGAGCTACTTGCAGGCCTCATACTTATGAGATACAGGAATAGGATGGCCAAGTGCCTGAGTAGAACAATGGAAAAAGGCATCCAGAGCCTGATCAAACTGGGGGATCGGCATATAACTCGAGCAATTGTCCACAAAAATAAACGTCTGAATTTTTCTGATATAACATCTTACCTTGGTCTTTGAGAGCCCCCACTGTGAATAAGCCATTGTCTAGAGCGGAGACGAACGAGTGCGGACCGATTTCTATGCAAATGGAGCCAGTGATCTCTTCTACCTCAGTACACTTCCACCAGCCACCTGGTCATAATAATAAAAGCAATATTTGGTAAAAGTAAAAGTACCATCATAACCGCAAGTGTCAAAAATGCAACCGATTGTTTCTCATAATTTTTTTTACGGAATGGCAAAATCATCCCGGTATATTAAAATCTATTTTATTGTTGAAATTTGGAGATTAGCTAATTTTTTTGTTATCATGATTTTGGTCAACTGTGGCTAATGCGATGGAGAACAACAAAGAAGCCACATATGTTGCAAAAGTCAAAGAAACTATCTTAGAATTCATGCTCAACAAGTGGAATTATTTCTCCCAATCCATAGACTACTACATCATAATCTACACCGAAGAATCAGGATAAACCAGCCCCTTCTACCAATAAGGGTCAGCTGAAAAAAGAGGTAGTTGGAAAATCTCAAAGGACACTAAACGAGGAATTTATTTGGACAGACCCACCCACCACCCATAGGTTCGTCAGTAGATTTACACCACTCACCATGATCTGCTGTATCTTTTGCGGCATCATCCAGCTGTTTGGAGCTGCTCGCGCCAGATAACTCTTCTTCGGCCTTCCTTTTCTTTGCCTTCTTTTTCTTACTAGAGTAGGGAAGTTTATGTATCATTTTGACCATTGACCATTGATCAATAAATTAGCGTGCCATTCACCGATTCACTCTATCATCATAGACTCTATGTATTGCACACTTGTTTGACACTCACACTGATCTAATCTAGTCATTCAATCACATTTTTTTAAATTAGAGTTAGACTCCAGTCAAGTCAATACCAATTCCACTGTAAGTGTAACACTACTAGTACTAGTAGTAGTACACTCAACACTGTCTAAACCATAGAGTTAGGGGAGGATAACTCTACCGTCTCAACTCATTCCTTTATGCAGTTCAGCGACTCACTGGTTGTCACGCACCTCAGTCACTGAGTGACTGACACCAACTATTGCAGTACTAGTACTACTGCTGCTTCTACTACTTAACTACTAGTAGTACTACTACTAGTATACTAATACTGAGTCGAGTGACTGACTGACTCTGAGTACAACTACAACTACAAGAACACGAGGACACAAGACAAGTACAACACTCAACACAACAGTCAACACTCAACAGTCTACTCGCCTACACTCTACACTACGTCCTACACAGTCTTAGTAACTAAGTTGGTTAGTCCACTACAGTACACAGTGCAGAGTACACACTCACAGTCACAGTCACCCACTGACTCAGGTCTGTGAGTTACTCAGTTACGTTAGTTAATTTACTTATTTAACTTTAACTTTTAACTTTAAGTTATTATTTAGTAAATTAATAATTTACTATTTTATTTTTAGTAAATTAGTAAATACTATTTTTATTATTTTAGTTAGAACAGAATACTACTACGTATCAGTCGTGAGCCCCTGCCCGACACCGACAGTCGTGTCCAAAGTTACCTTCTTCCTTTGTCGCCTTTTAACTTTAGTTTTCCACCTTTAACCATGCTATACTCCATTGCGAACCTATAGACGTTATCTGTATTGCTTCAATTTCAGTGTGGGAGACCGCACAAGTCTTTCAAAGTAACAAGCGGATATGGAATTTTAGCGGAGGTGTTCTAAATCCGATCTTATTGGTCATTCTCGAGGAGTTTATCCAATAGAACGATGTACGCATAAGCTTCATTGCGATTTCATTCACGTAGTTCTATTGGTCAATCATACCGAAATTATATAGGTCAAATGCAGACAGAGCTGATTTTGTTGACCTCTGTATGAGGTGAACTTCAATCTATTGATTAGGGTGTAGGAAAATGAATGAATATCTTTGGAGACCTTCCTGGATTGCGGAATAATTAAGCGGAGGTCACAAGCTCGTAATAAAGAGGTACGTTTGGGTACTAGATAGTCGATGATTATTACTACCTGGTTATAATCACCTGATTTCCTTCTGACTCGGAGTCGGAGTGCATTCCGCTTTCAATTTCATTCAATCATTCGATCACTCAATGACTCATTTCAATTCACTCAGTCATTTCATTGAATAGTAAGTTACTAAATGACTTAACTACGCTGGATTGATTGATGAATCAAACTCAAACAAGAAAAGTAAGTACCTCTGTTTAAAGCACTAATGCATTCTACCGGGTTTCATTTTCAACGTACTTCATCTCATGATTAGTAATAGTTAATTCTGAAGTTAATGTAAATGTCAATGTGTTTCTTGTTTCTGCTCCTTTTTCTTGACCAGTGAGTGTGACATCGAATCAGTGACTGTGAGTGTAAGTATCTCTGTTGTCATGCTAGAGCTCAATCACTGACTCACTGAGTCAGGGACTAAGCTGGATTATGATTATACAAAAATGAATGCAAAGATGATGACATATCATATCATATCTCACTTAGTTGGGTCATTCATGCAGTAATATCCAATATAATAGCAAAGGTTATCTGAGAACGAACCAATTCGATACTCATATTGAACTGATATTGTGTCTTCTAAACTTTAATCATCTGATATGATAGATAGCAAATGGTTTTCAGTAAAATTGGTTATGGTAGAGTCCTCAGCCTGGCCGTCAGTTACTCAAACACCGCATGTTTTACTTGTAAAATCAAACTAATTTGTTGCAAAACCTATAGATAGTACAGAAGATAATACCTGTCTAAATGCATGCATCTTTTTCTTCACTTAGACTGAAATGGCGTTATACAGATTCTAAGGCTGGCCATGGCAGCTGTAGGCTTTGCATTTTTTTCACCGATACATGAAACGAAATGTTCTAGATAGGCTCTCTTGTTTCTGAATGGAGTGGAACGGAATTTAGCTAGTTTTTTAACTATTTGTATTTTCCCAAGAGAATGAATTTGTCTGTGATTGGACCATGTGAACTCATACGTGGCCATGTCAATGGAATCAGACAGTGTTTGCGCAATAATCATTGTGAATTTTGGCTCC
>Ga0224501_10005323_pt1 | contig 10146 bp, 7 predicted proteins | sample SF_Oct11_sed_USG_4_FD_169105 | JGI IMG/M metagenome (GOLD analysis project Ga0224501, IMG submission 169105) | Sediment microbial communities from San Francisco Bay, California, United States - SF_Oct11_sed_USGS_8_1 | ecosystem: Environmental > Aquatic > Marine > Sediment | place: USA...
TGGCAGGGAGGGATGGTAGGGGGAGGGAGGAATGGTGGGCAGGGATGGTAAGAGAAGGTGTGAGGAAGGATGGGGGGATGGTAGGGAAGGGTGGCGGAGAAGTGTGAGTGGAGTACGGTGTTAGGCGAGGGAAGTAGTTGACCTGGTGATTGTAGAGCTGACTCCGCTATCTACTTCACTCGCCACTTCCTCCTCATCATCAGAACTCTCAAACTGAGTGTGAGTTCCTCCGGGGGCCGCCAGAGCTGCCGGGTCTAGAGGAAATAAAACTTGTCATCATCCACCGAGTCAGTAAACGGATTCAGTAAACGGATTAAGTAAACGGATTCAGTAAACGGAGTCAGTAAACGGAGTCAGTAAACGAAGTCAGTGAAGCTTAGGGGGTAGGAGAAAATCACTGACGCCTGTGCTGAGGTTGTGCGTCATCCTCATTCCACAGTTTATGTATGGAGTGTTTAGGAAGATATTGCGTTTCACAACTTAACACAAAATCCCTTAATTAAAAAATGTGTATTATTTAAGAGATATCTTCCTCGGACTGACACCCTATGTGGTTTACTTGTGGGCCATGAGTCGAAATACGCCGTATCCCACTCACCAGTCGGCGGGTCTTCAGATAGACCTTCCAGGACATCATCGGGGAGACGCTCAGCCTCTAACTTCGCTAATTTCTCTTTCTAAATGAGATACCGAGAGAACTGTTACTCGTCTAACGATTCGGGGCGACTTGGACAGAGTGGTGGTGAGGGGTGGGGGCCCAAACTGGGTGTGTGAAGGTGTACTTCTTACATTGCACTCACGGAGTGACAATTATGGCGTGTTTAACAAAGTCAGAACTGATATGTTTCTAATTACACTAGCCGGTACTGAGGACATAAAGAAAAGTGTCTGAGTTATTTGCGAGCAGTTCTACTACAATGAATACGCAATCAACAAAAAAACTTCTCGCTTCACACGACATTGCCTCCTATCCCAACAGATTTCAACCAAGAGTTTTTGGTGTCATCTGTGATTTAATCGCTCCGAAATTTGACAGTGGTCTTATATGAAGGGCTTAGTTGCTAAAAAGCACATGCAATCAGGATCAATCTGCTGGAGTATATACAGCGGCGCAGAGACCCAAGAAGCAGTCTTGGCTTAGTTAGTGGTCCTGAGTGCCTAGAATACCTAATTTGCACGCAACGAGTCGTAGGTTTCAATCCCTAGAAAATTCAATGATAGTGATAGGAGGGCATCCAATCATGGGTTGTTCTTGAGCATCCACAAAGCCTCCCTGTTAACCAGTGAGCAATCTACATGACCCGACCCCGTATAGGGAATAATAATGTGGCGCATGAACGAAAACAAAAAGAAGATAGCTCCATGGGAGAAACAGACACCTACCTTCTGTTGTTTATACAGTTCATCCCGGGCTTTATTCTGTCGTTTCCTCTTCTGCTGTGCCTCATTCTCTTGTTTAGTCACTGTGAAGACTCTCTCCTTCGTCTCAGAGAATGCCACCTCCTCCGGCGCCTCGTCCGAGTCAGACTGAGCTAGTTCTTCCGCCGTAGTCATGGTTAACTCACAGCTTTGACCTACGAAAGGACAGTTACTCACTGATAAATAGAGATCCACGGTCAGCACTCTCTGTATATCATATCTGATACTAAACCGAAAATGTTTAGATTTATTCTAGTTATGACCTGTGATTTACCATTGATTGCATCACTGTATGTACAATTTGTCTTGGGGATCGAAACAAAGAGCCGATTCAATAATGTTATCCAAGTACACTGATTGCTGAAACCCAGACTGGCACCTGCAGGCTGTTGCATGTTGCATGGTTGACACACTCACACAGGCACAGTGAATTGCCTAACTTAAAATGAGTAGGTGTGATCTGTGAATCACAAACAGACAAAGCTTGACACTGAAAATGACTACTAGTAGTAGTAATAGTATAATAACAGTTAACAGGTGTGACTGAGTCAGTGAGTGAGTGTGGTCGTCATTGTGGGTATGACTACGACTCTATGTCTATCTCTTTCGTTTCTCATTTTGGTGCTGACTGACAGTCACATTGACATTCTGAGTGACTGAGTAGACTGTAGAGTGTAGTGGGTGTCAGTGTGACGGTGAGTGTGACGGTGAGTGTAACGGTGAGTGTGAGTGAGTCAGTCACTGACTGAGTGAGAAAAAATAAGGAATGAAACTGAAAGACGAGAAATAGTATTATGTATAGATAGACGATAGACTAGTCACCAGAGAGTCACACTCACAGTTGAAGTCACACCCAAACACGACGGCCACACTCACGTCACTGGGCCACTCACCCAAGGGCCAATGTCACTGAATCAGATTCACTGACTCAGTCGAGTCAGACTCCGAATCAGAGTCACCGAGCCCGATCATGACTAACAGTAACAGTAACACGAAGTCTAACACTAACAGTAACACAGTAGAGTAACTCTAACTCTAAGTCTAACTAACTCAACTGACTTCTCAATCTAAGTGAGTCTAACTAGTAACTAACTCTAACTTCTAAGTCTAACTAATTTAGTAAGTAATCATGTAATGTGTGTCCATCGACACCGTGATCATCCATCATGATCATCCATGGCATTGATTGGCATTGTGACATTGTCCCAATCACAATAACTGAATAAGTGAATCACTGAATGACAATGAATGATTCACAATGCCAAGCAATGCCATGGATGATCATGATGGAATCTTTTCTTTGCTGGATCAGTGGATGGATTTCAATCATTCCTTTATCATTGAATGATTGATTAATGTAAATTTACCTGATTTAAGAAAAGAATCCAGATAGCACACGAGCGGAGTTCGCTAGTATCACAAAATTCAATGCTTCCTGTGCCACCAGAATAACAGCTCAGTTCCCAAACTGCTAAATAGTAAATAGTAAAATACGGTTCAATTTAAGAAATTCTAACGCAGCATTAACTGTGCATGTGGGGTAATCTGACCTTGACCTGGTTTAACCAACGAAGTTTAAGAAGACTTCTTTGATTAGACAGAGTGCTGAAAATAAGCCAACCAACGACCGACGCTAACCGGATATTCCGTGTACCAAAATAAAGAAAGTTGTGACTGCAGAGACTGGTGACCGGTTGAACGAGTTTTACTGCTATTAGTTTCGGCGAAATTTGGACCAAAGGTTTATAGATCGTGACAATATCATCGCCACAATATGTGTAAGTAATGTGGCTACTCGTCAGTAGGTTTGCATGGATCCAAACTGGAACAAAATCGAATGAACGATTTTGCCTCAGGTCAGGGTTGACTTGGTTGGTACTATAATAAGTATAACTATAAGTTATACTATAAGTATAACTATGGTATGGAGTATGGTAGTTCACTAGTTGGTTGGTACTGGTAGGTAGTGGTACTCATACTGGTAGTGGTACTCATACTGATAGTGGCACTGGCAGTGGTACTGGTAGTGGTGGTACTGGTAGTCAGTAGTCACTGACTGAGACTGACCACTGGGTTAACTTAGTCAGTGACGCCTGTGTGTGTTAGTTAGTGTTACTTAGTGTGTAGTGTGTAGCTGTAAGTGTAACACTAACTAGTAACTGTAAGTCTTGTTGACCATTTATTATTCAATTGTCAATCAATGCCAGGTGACTGTGACTCATGGTTCACTGACTGAGGTGCTCCTATGCTCGGTACTCGTTGCTTAGTCAGGCATTGTCTCCATGAAAAGCGGGCGCGGGTCATGGATTGACTTGAGCTAGACTACAGTCGAGATGAAAATGAACCATTCATTTAATACAAATTCAACAATTATTCTCTCAGTCCAGTCAATTTATATCACTACTCAGTCAGTGACTGAGTCACAGTCAGTCTGTTGCTGAGGTAAAAGTGTTCAGCCAATAAGCATACATTCATAAATCATGATTGAATGACTGGTCCGTAGAAACCTTAGTTAATTAATTGGCTGCCGTGAATTCATATACGAGGTAGTCAGACTCAGTCTGTCATTGTGAGTCGCCAGTAGTTCATTCACTCAGAGTCGCCACTGAGTCAGTACCGTACCCCAGTCTGAACTCTGATTCAATTTTATTTTTCTAGCCTTCCGTGGGAATGGCCTCGACCTTGAAGGTCGTGTGGTGATCAAGGTCACACTGGGGAATGACATTCGTAAGATGTTGATACACAATGATGATATAACTTATGATGAGCTGGTGCTGATGATGCAGCGGGTTTATAAAGGAACTTTGCGACAAGATGATGAGATAACCATAAAATATAAAGATGATGGTAAGTTATCTAACCATTCAGAGTGCTGTGAGATGACAACGACTCCCTCAGTGATGACCACCTACAGTGACTCCCACCATCACCCAAAGTGAAAGTTAGGATGTATTAGGGTCAGATTTTTCCATCGGCTGTATCTTAAAGAAGCCTTCTCTCACTCCCATGAGCATTGGTACAGGTTTTCTTGGTCCGCAGTTTGAGCTATTGTGAAATATGCTTAAGGGGTTATGACACGGATGATGGTAGACGCACTTTTGGTGTTGTGTTCCCCATTCTTAAAGGGAAGCAACGCCGCATTCATTGCAGCCATAGCGAATGGTCTTTTGCCACAAAACGAATATCAGTCACTCGTATAACTACGGCCCAAACGGCCCAAATAGAAATAAAATGCGATCTAATTACTAAAATTTCGTAACCTAGTGATCTTCAACCTCTTATAACATCGAATAGAACTCAAAATTGAATGTAGGGTAGGAGAAAACATAAGTTATAAAAAGTGCTTTGCCGGTTTTCCCTAGACCTAAATAGAAGCTGTTGCGTTCGGGCCTCTATCATTTTGCAATAATGCCACTAACGCTCGCTGACAAGAGGTAAAAAATTGCAATCTAAAACCCTATTTCTATATTTATACACTACAAGTCTAGTGTGCACCCGCAAGAGGATTTCCCAAACATCAGCTCGTAAGCCGAAAAATCAATGCAAACACCAACAGCTCTGTGTTAATTTCCTATCTCGAGGCCAATTCTGGTGCGTCGACAGTCTGAAAAGTGCATCGCCTAGGGCTCTAAGTATGCACATTGGATAGGGCTATATCTAAGCTTCCATTTGAGCTGGGTATTGGGCCCATTTGTTCATGGTAGGCTTTAGAATCTAAAAACAAGTGAAGATACTTTTGGTCATGCCATAACCCCTTTAACTTTTCACCCCAGCCTGGTAACTCCAAGTGTTTGAAATAACCATAACTCCTCATCTATAAGCCCCTGTTGGGTGGCATCTCCAGAATGAACTATCGATAGTCGTCATCTGGTGTGCAATTCATATATTCATCTGGGTAGGCAGGAAACGTGTTGGTAATCAAGGTTTCAAGTGAGCTCTTCATGGGTAGACAAAAGTGATAACCTATGTGACTGCGGATCGGTATTCAAGGTCAACTCTGACTAGGTATAACACCGCAATAGATCGTTTTGTAGTGTTTGGTTACATTCTTAATACAAGCCGTCTCATCCTTTTGCAAAATACAACTGGCCCAACCGTAGTCGCACAACTCTGCCAAATCCAAAAAATGCGGGAAAAATGATGACTCCTGGCTAGTTGTTATCTGACTGACTTCTGCTTGTGTTACAGATGGTGATCTGGTGACTGTCTATGACAGCTCGGATGTCTCGTTCGCTATACAAACCTGTAACAGACAGCTACGCCTCGTTCTATTTGGTGAGTGCGTTTAAACCACTGCTGTCAGCGATACCCCGGAATAACTCCCATTGTCAACGATTCTCTGGGATAACTCCTAATTGTCAGTGATACCTTTATGAACATGAACCGTGTTAGAAGCTTGCACCTGTCCCGGGTGATGCTAGCAACCCTGTATTCATATGTGATAATTCGTGGGGACTAGAGATATTCTGCCCTTTGACTCTGGATTGTGATGAGATCTTCCCCACTGCAGCAGTTAATGAGATCAGATCACCTGTCCTCTGTCACTAAACAGTTGTTTCAGCTTTCAGTCGGGGCACTGCCCCTGCTTATAAGAGGGCGTGTTCTAATCTCTCTAAATCAGTGCCATAAAGGACTGCTCTGTGTCACTGCTCTAATGTAATCCGTAACTCTGAGTACATCACCTGCTTTCAGTTTCATATTGCTTTACTCTGGCACTTGGCTATTCTATTTAATGGTCCTCCTTAGCCAACGGCTTATTGGTGCCATGGGAGAAGAGAATCATGGGAGGAGCATTGATACTGACCCACTAACTGATACATTAAGGTGCATTCAGACTAGACCGATTATCCGGTCGGTGTGGCTTACTGACTCAGAGTAGAAAACTACCCGATGCAATGTCCCGATTGTCTTTCCGTGGGCTTTTACCTCATAGTTTATCCGCATCGCAATTGGTTGAACAATGACCAATAGGATCGCAGTAGGTCGTTTGTGCAGAGTACCGCGTTTCCGGTGTGACATCTCTAAGTTACTACGACTGTTCTTTGTTACGACACCCTGGGAACGAGGCAAGATAAAAGGTGTGCGACGATTAGTCCTTGTCAAGTCGCAGACTATTGGTCACTGCATTTGCTTGATTTTGATTGGCTAAAACTATACGGATCATCAGCAGGTTTTAAATTATCGCCGAGAAGTTCAAATCCTACCGATTGGCCCTTACCGATGAACAATTCGATCGGTAAGCCCTACCCTCCAGATAATCCGTCTAGTCTGAATGCACCTTTACCACGGTACTACATGCCCAATTGGTAACTAGTGAACCAGCATGTATCTAAATGGGTAACTCTACTGTAGCTGTACGGGTCATGGGAACATAGAAGTATATAGAAGGAGGAGATTATAATTATATGCTGTCTGATGTAGCGAAACACATCTAGGGAACGTTTTATTACCATTTTGACTCGGCAAATGCTAGAGAGGTTAAGAAGCTAACATCGCTAAAAAGCCATTCCACCAATCGCTTATCAAAAATTGTGATGGTCCGGCGGCCCCAGGGATCAAACCGAGATGGCCGTGCTGTTTTTCGCGTGATTGCTATCATTTTCACTCCGCATATAATAACTTCCTGACTCAGTATGTGATAACTCGGCGAAGGATGCTGCTGCGATTGGTTTTGTCACAGCGCGCTGTTTTATAATAACCACTATGACTCAGTATATAAATGGCTGTATTATGATTGACTGTAGTGAACGGTCTTGAGAGGAACTTTGATGACACGGAAGTGAAGATGGTAAAGCGAGGACTACAGGAAGTTAGAGACATGGTAAATACTCTGCTCGATAAACTGGATGTGAAGACGGGACGGGAAACAGACGAGGCGGCCGAGCCAACCGGTGAGTGCGGGTACTCCTCATACTCTATCTTACCATACCATCACCCCACTATACCATCGTCCATCACAGCTGGGCCAACCGGTGACAGCGGGTACTCATCATACTGTATCTTACCATACCATCACCCCACACCATCTCAGGTTCGTCATCTCAATCCCTTACTGCACCACTGTCCCCTAGCTACCACCTGTACTTAACCATCCTTTACCCCACCTTTTCCGCCCCATCATCCCCGCACAACCATCCATTCTTTTTCCCCATCCCCAGACTATCACCCCTCCCATCCACCTTCCCTCTCTCACCCAACCATGGCTCTTCCATCCGACCATAAGTAGGCCAAAAAGTACGCTTTCCATACTTTGTGCATGCGCCAATTCTGTTTGATCATATGGTCATATGCAGTGTTTTTACACTGCAAACAGTAATTCCCTGCTGACAGTTGCCGAGACGTTCCCGAATGATTACAGAGCAGGACGATACCAGCTCAGAGACAGCGGCAGTAGCCCCGCCCCAGCCGGAGTTCAGTAAGGAATTTGATCCTCTGGACTCTGGTTCAGCGCCACTCGGTGAGGAGGACGGACATGGCGATGATGGACAGAGAGGAGTGGATGCAGCTAAATCATTTGATCAGCTTTCACTCAGTAGCAGAGGCACAAACCGTGAGTTTCAAGTGTCATAACTTACCGTTTATAGTGAGAGGGGGAGATGGGTTATGGCTCCGTGTGGGCAACAAGGCAGCAGTCACCATGCACTAACCAAGAGTTGGCCCACGTGACAGGCCTTCAGTGCAGTCACCCTGTTCACTGTAAGATAAGTTTTCCTTTATACGGATGTTATGACGACGCCAATGGGTTGTTGCCGGGGAATTTTAGGGCGACGTTTCTCGATTCATGACTCCGGTGAGGGTGAAACATCAAAATGCAGCCCAAACGAGGCAGCTTTTGGTTCTATGCCCGTGCACTCTCCCTAAAGCCGACTTCACTCCTGTAATCACCACTGCTTTTAATGTGTGAGCTGTACATGGGTCGGTGGGGGAGGGAATATGGGACAGAACCTGAACGCGGCGGTGTTTGAACACTGTTCTTCCTACCATAAGTAGCTCTGGTTACTGGGGAGAGTGTGTGAGACTGTTCACTCTGTCATCAGTGAGCTTTGTAATGTAGTATATCACCCCGTCAGCCCGCTGAGGGAATGGTGAATGTGTTTCAGCCTATTGCTATCAGTCGAAGCACAGTCACCAGATGGCAGTATAGAGTTATCCTCCCCATAAATGATAACTCTATGGTTGGGTTGGATATCTCTGGGTAATTTTCTGGCTGCCCGTGGAGTTGCCTTCTCTGTTCATAGCCCCTGGCGGTGACTCGCACGACATCCGCGGATTCGTCCTTGTGGGTTGAGCTCTGAATATCCCTTATAGAGTCGCCTGTTCCACAGAACCTACACAACTCATTCGGTGTGGCGTATAACCAGCAGCAGCCGCAGCAGCAGCAGCAGCTGCCAGGAAGTCAACAGCAGCCCAACTCTTACTACCAACCGGAACATTTAAAGAACTCACCCTACGGCCATGGTAAGCAAATACAGACTGTGATAGGGAGGTATGACTCTGTGGAACGGATAGTAAACTGCTGGAACAAAGGTTCTGTTGTCTTGGTTTATCCGTCCATTTCCGTCTGTAGCTATCAGTCGCCGCCATCGAGCTCAGTGCTTCTACCCAAACCAGGATTTCATTGACAACTCCCTGCAGCCCTCCCCCCACGCAACCCATCACATATGAGCAAGCTTTAGGAGTTGTTACCCTGTGCAGGAAATAAGCCGAAAATGATAAGTACATCGTATTTAGCATGCATTACTAGGCCAATGGCTTGTTTTCAGTATGGTACATGGTTTGCCCCTGTAAAGATGATACTCAATGAGTAGGGTCTCCTTTATTTAATGCCATGGTCGTGATTCCACGAGGGGGCAGGAACTAAGTGATGTCTCATTGGGGGCTGACAACCGGGAATGGTGTCAAATCTTCCAGATGAGCGGATCACGTGAGCACCTGATAAACACAGCTATTGTAACGTCCTGTAATATATATAAACTGGTTTCTGATTGATCGGTTTTGTTTGCTTTAAAGTGTCTGTTTCAAACTCCTCAATGTCAACATCAGTCACACCATCCACTGGATTCGTCAGCTACGGACAGTCAGCACCAGGTAGGATTACATAACCATCTTCATATAGCGGGATAGCAGGATTGGTCAGCGGGTAGGTCAGCGGGATAGCGGGGTAGTGGGAGGTCACTGGTATAGATCAACGGGATAGCAGGATTGGTCAGCGGGATAGGTCAGCGGGATAGTGGGATAGGTCATAGTATGGCGGCATAGTGGAATAGGTCAGCAGGATAGCGGGGTAGTGGGATAGGTCACTGGGATAGATCAACGGAATAGCAGGATAGGTCAGCGGTATAGGTCAGCGGGATATTGAGATAGGTCAGCTGTATAGCGGGGTAGCAAGATTGGTCAGTGGGATAACAGGATTGGTCAGTGGGATAGTGAGATAGGCCAGCTGTATAACGGGATAGTGGAGAGTATGAGCTCCTCGCTTTAATCCTTGCTAAAAACAAAAGTAAGCCTCACTGTGAGGTGGAGTGATGATACTCACTGCTTGTGGTGCTCCATGCTAAGGTTTAATTGGTGAACAAACAAGTATCTAAACGGGCAGCTTCACCATAACGATGAATGCTACATACAAGTAACGGGTCTCCATAGCAGCTTTTCTCGAAATGATTTCCTTCAGCCACAGAATTGTCTTTAAAGGTTTTAGTGATACAGTGTCTCATCTCTGTGGGAGTA
>Ga0224501_10005324_pt1 | contig 10146 bp, 10 predicted proteins | sample SF_Oct11_sed_USG_4_FD_169105 | JGI IMG/M metagenome (GOLD analysis project Ga0224501, IMG submission 169105) | Sediment microbial communities from San Francisco Bay, California, United States - SF_Oct11_sed_USGS_8_1 | ecosystem: Environmental > Aquatic > Marine > Sediment | place: USA...
ATAAGGCTGCGCGATCACCAATCTCAAGCAAACTGATTCGTTTCTGCCATCACCAGTAGACATAAGCTACGCAGCAATCGCTACAATTATATTACATGTTGGCTGCTCTTCATGTTAAAGAGTAGATGACTCCGCATTGGCTTGCATTCAATTTGCGATTTTTTACCTTTTCCATCAAACTCACAAGTCTAATTAAATTGTTTCATTTTGATGGCGTCAGAATACAATGATACTGTCTGCAGGGTCAGCCTTGTTCCGTAGGCTGATTGGTGATCCATATTCATATCAATTACTTTACAATAAAGCAACCCTGTCTTTACCGGGGACATCATAATCCTCATTCATCTCACTGGGACATGTATGCTGAATAGAACAGTTCTTTTTCAGCTGGCCTGTGCCAAGAAAAAGTGTTGCTATAGTACCTCAAGTTTCTGATTGGCTTGGATATGTAGTTTATTTATTGATTATTGCCATGGCAACAAGAGCAAATTAGAACAATTAGATATCACCATATGGAGATAGTATTTTACTGAACTACATCCCTACAAAATCATGTGAGCAGACTGTGGCACTAGGTTCTCTATATTTCAGATCAGTGTGATGTTACCAAATGGCAAAATGGAACGTCACCTCATCACCAAGCGGGATGGATTGTGGCAGCCTATAGCCTTATGTGTCGATAATAATGGTCATTTAATAGTAACACAGGGTCTTGGGAAAGTAAAAGTTTTCCGATATGTGTGATTTCAGTTTTTTTGCTGACGATTGATGGAGGGTGTCTTAAGCTTTATTGCCTTATGATAGGCAAGATTGCAATAATTAATTTCATCCTTCCAAGACTGTCATACTGTAGGGTAGAGAATTGGTTTGCGAGAAGCTTAACTGACTAGTAAATTGCAGGAAGTCTTCTTACGATCACCAAGGTTGTCGAACAAGTGACTTTAAGATTTTAATATATGTGTATTAAATATGGGTGGATGTGACATTGACTTGTTTATTGCCCAGTTACACTTTATATGATCTGTTGATTGTAAAGCCATGTAGACCCACTCAAATCAAACACAAGTTAAATCAGTAGCAAAGATGACCACTTGGCCATGAGCCTTAACCTCCACACTGCGATAGTGTCTCCTGACCGTACCTTAGAATAAAAAAAACTTATTCCATTCTGAATGTTACACACATTCTCAGAAGTATCCTCACGGTATATGCAAGCACTCATTCAATGCTCCAAACTCAGATGCCAGTGATGTAATTGCCTAAACAGACTTGGATTTATCTCGGAGCTGCTCAGATGGTTTGCTCTTCTCGCCGATTTTCTCAAGAAATCCATTCATTTCTTTCTCCACGCTTTCGAATCGCCTTCTTTTTCTCTCTTGGTAAGACATCCCAGCGAAGGCTACAGCTGCTCCAACACTTGATAACAACAGAACCAGTTTTGGATTCACAGCCATCTATATTTATTGCTGCAAAAATGAAGAACGAACCTAAAGGGCAAGCCTAATCTTACAGTTACTCTCAGTTTGACTGAAGTCTGAAGCAATGGGCGACTTCAATTTGGAGACAGACACAGAGGTTAATTTTTAATTGTACTACAAATGCCTCATTAGTCATTTACTTAGAGTTAGTCTACTAGTACTAGTACTACTCCAGTTACCAGTAGTATAGACTATAGCAAATGGCTAACACAGTACTAACATAAAGCTAAGCAGTGAGTGAGTTGAGTGGTTATCATAACCATCATTACCATGATCAGATGATGATGAATTCAATCATCATCATCATCATCATCATCATCATGATTTGATCGCTCAGTCAATGACTGACTGAGTCATCCCCCTCGTCTCGTGTCAGCTGATCCAGTCATCCACTTAGTCTTACTTGAACTTTGAAGTTGATTCACCAAGCACTAGCACGAGCACGAATTTCGATTTGAGGGAATAAATACTGGTGACAACAGTGAGGTAATCAATGTATGTACGACCACAATGTATAACTCACCAATAATTTATGATCTGCAGAAATAAAAAGAAATTAAAAATCATATCAAATGTCCTGGCAGGTGATCGGATTTGATTTTTTTTAGCTCAATAGGAACTCAGTTGGACATTGTGTAGTCCCCCTTTAAATTCCTATAGATAGAGAAACATATGCATTGTCGTATCCGTAGTCAACAATCGGATAATCAGAGTGGTAAGAAAGCGCAAGTTTCCCAGTCGATAAATGCGAGAATAATGCACAAGCAGCTTTTCTACTCACGCTTCCTGTAAACAAATGGGCATGGCTGAAGGTGGACAGACTAGTTGTACTGCAAGTGCAAGTGCAGATCGCACCGGTGCTGGGGATGCTGGAAAAGATGAATGCGAAGGATTACCGACAGCTGTGATAGTGTTGGGCATGGCTGGATCTGGAAAATCTTCCCTTATGCAGGTTCTGATGAGCAACAACATTTTCCCAAAAATTAAAAAAACACGTCTAAATTCAAATTCAGAAAAATTGGCGATTTATTTGATAATTGATTTGATTTTGACGTTTGACTTTGAGTCACTCATTCAAATTCAACTCTGACAACTCTCATCATTCGCCTCAGTTTCACTTTCAGTGAAACCCAGGCACTCACTGACCCAGTGAAACTTTCAGTCCGGATCTGAACCAGAGACTGAGAGAGGGAATGACTGTGAGTGACTGCTGTAGTGTATTCAATGAATCACCAACTGATTCGCATTCGCTTCACTGATTGAGATTTGAGGAGACTGTCGCCGTCATCGTTATCATAATCATTATTTATTTATTTCGATGCCCCAGAGAGGTCATTATTATAGAAATATTGTTACACTATTTTAAATAGCGGCTCGTGCTGTTTTTGTATCTAAGTTGGAAGGAACCATATGCTTTCACTTTCAGTTAGGTTTGTTATCTGAAAGTGGGTTTGTGTGGGTGAGAGGGAATAATTTATGTGTGCGGTTGAATAAGATGTTTCTAAAGGCAGTACTTGTATGAGCCTGCTTCAGGTACTCTACTAATGTATAAAGCTTGACATCATATCACTGTCAGCAATTTTTGGACTACTTATTGACTTGTAACTTGTAAGAGTCAAATGATAGAGTTGATTAATATCCTTCTCTTTTTGTAGAGATTAACAGCCCACCTCTATGCTAAGAAGAAACCTCCATATGTGATTAACCTAGATCCTGCTTGTCATGAGTGCTGTTTCCCTGCCAACATAGGTGAGTTCTTTCATGTGCTGCAATATTATGGGAATATGGTGACTAGCAATCAGTCCGCAGTTACAAGGCTGACCGCCGGCAGTCACATTGAGTTCTAACATCATTACAATGGAACGGTATCAGAAGATAGACCACTCCATAAATTGAATTACTGTTATGTAGAGTTTTTCACTCACTTTACATAAAAAAAAGACAACTCGTAATATAATTGTAGCAAGTCCTGTGCGGTTAACATGTATTTATGACCCCAGAAGCCAATGGGTTTGTTTGACCGTCAGCTTGGTGATTGGCTATCCATATATTCACATCAATGGTTAAGCCAGTGTCTGAGAGGCGTTTCTTTTTATTTATTCATATAAGTGTAGTAGGGTTTTAACTTTGGACTATTGTCATATGATCACTGATTGTAGATATCAAGGATACAGTAAATTATAAAGAAGTAATGAAGCAGTACAATCTTGGTCCCAACGGAGGAATTATGACTTCCCTAAATCTTTTCAGCACCAAGTTTGTAGAGGTATGCATTGAATGGAATCTTTAGCCAAATCCAGTCGTTGGCTTTTCTACCTAGTACTTCCGTTCAGCGAAGATCCCAATTAAAGGTTCACTATAAAAGCACAGAACTTTCGAAGGGGTAACTCGTGCACTATTACATTGCCACATCGTTCTTTAATCCAGAGAAAAAAATTATAACCATTCGGCCATATTGAATTGAACTTAAAACTCTAAAATATTTGTACTCATTATCATCCCGTTACAAGCTAAATCTACTTCCACACCTCAATATATAAAATGACTGAAACAATATCAGTTCTCGGGCCATTGTGTTGTATTCGGTTCTCGGGTCATTGTGTTGTATTCAGTTTTCGGGTCATTGTGTTGTATTCAGTTCCCGGGTCATTGTGTTGTATTCAGTTCTCGGGTCATTGTGTTGTATTCAGTTCTCGGATCATTGTGTTGTATTCAGTTCCCGGGTCATTGTGTTGTATTCAGTTCTCGGGTCTTTGTGTTGTATTCAGTTCTCGGGTCATTGTGTTGTATTCAGTTCTCGGGTCATTGTGTTGTGTTCAGTTCCCGGGTCATTGTGTTGTATTCAGTTCTCGGGTCATTATGTTGTATTCAGTTCCCGGGTCATTGTGTTGTATTCAGTTCTCGGGTCATTGTGTTGTATTCAGTTCTCGGGTCATTGTGTTGTATTCAGCTCTCGGGTCATTGTGTTGTATTCAGCTCTCGGGTCATTGTGTTGTATTCAGTTCTCAGGTCATTGTGTTGTATTCAGCTCTCGGGTCATTGTGTTGTATTCAGTTCTCAGGTCATTGTGTTGTATTCAGTTCTCAGGTCATTGTGTTGCAATGGTTAGGGAAACCTTCAGGTTCCTGGGCACAACAAAGCTGGCTAAAAAAGAAGGGTTATACAGGTTTTTTCCTTGGAAGTTTGACTACAAGCAAGTTGTTGCATTGACAGAGAATGGCATGTATTTGTACAAAATTTAGAAATGTACATCACAATTCCTATCTAATACCCAGTGAGGGAGGAGGGGCGTGTGCACAACCAGCTCAGAATTATCCTTATGCATAATAATCCACAGAGAGTAATATCCATTAGAATAATCCTGAGTTGGTTGTGCAGACTATGGGATACCCGGGGATTTCCCTTGATTTGAGTGCGTAGTGTCAGTGTTTAGTGTTACGCACTGCCTCATAATTAGTGATAGGCAATGTCCATATGCTGAGGCTAGTAGCTGGCCTACTACAGGTGATGCCGTTATTCATCCATCAAATCATCTTGAGGATTCATTCAGCAGATTCCGGTGCATTCTTTAGCGAATTCCATCCATATTCGATGTACTAACCCAGGGGGAGGAAGGGGAGCCCATGCACACAACCAGCCCAGAATTATCCTTATGCATAATAATCCATTCAGTGTAATATCCATTAGAATAATCCTGAGCTGGTTGTGCAGGAAGCGGGGAGGGGGCCCTTAGTTTATCAGTGTCATATCATCTCCCGTGATTTCGAAGAAGGGGCTGAGTCTCCCGTAGTGTTCCAGATATTGGTGAGTATAATGTATCATTCTGCCGAGTCCTTGTGTTTAGTGATGGTTGTAATGTCTAACAGGGTTCAACAATGGTGAATATTCTGCATATCCGTCATGGATTCGGTTGAGTGTGTAGCAGCACCCATTCGGTCACTTAGTTATAGCCTTTCTCTACAAGAAAATGATCGACATGATATAAGTGTTGAGTTGGGCAAAACATGGCAATGGAAATGAATTATCAGGGTTCACATTGTGTCATAAATGAAATGATATGGTACAAACCTTTTGCCAGGACTATCCCCTCCTTCTAGTTCTACCACTACCAGTACTAGGAGCTAGGCTCACCATCTCATCAGCGTCTGTGAGGAGGTCATGATAGTGCTCTTATGCTTCTTGGTCCATCTGTTCCATTTTTATATGGGACTGGTGCCATCTGCCAAATAAGTTTTTCTGGCGGACAAAGCCACCAACTGTGCATCTGCCTCGTTGAGATCCCAGGTGTAGACTGATGAGGCTGGACTCATTGAGAATGCTAGGAATTACCGGTGATGTGATGTCACCGCACATTTCTAGTTGAGAATACTCTCCTATAGCAGAGCCCTACAAAGGACTCTCCTTTGCAAGAGCCCATTGATATGAATGCGCAACAGATTCTAGATTGGAATCCCTAATTGGGAAACCCCGGTTATGGTGTACAGAGCTAGAGGCTTATGGAAGACCTTTTAGCAAAACCGATTTAAGGGCAGATTTGAACAGTAAATCTTATGGCTAATACCCACGTACTTTCAGGTCATGTAAAACCTATCTCTAGCCTTTATTTCCAGGTGATGTCATTGCTGGCGAGTAATGAGAAGGACTGTAAATATGTTCTAATAGATACACCCGGACAGATAGAAGTCTTCACATGGTCTGCATCGGGAAATATCATAACAGAGGCTCTGGTACGTTGAGTTCACACCGAGCCACCCCTGGGGTGTAAATATAGTTACTACAAGTACTGCCCAGGTTGAAAAAATAGTAATGTATTATCTAGAGTGAAACGAGGACTTAGTGGGTAGTGCACTGCACCTCTGACGAAGCCGACCATGGTTTGATACCCGGTTTAAGCACCACGTTGTTCTTCCCACTTGCAGTGTAATCCTGCAGCCGTTCATTGTTGTTCCTTTGTACACCCCAATCAGTGACATAAAGGTTTATGTCACTGCCCCAATCAGCAATTCAGATCTATCCAATAAGCTTGACACTGGGATTCCGACCCATAGGAAACCGCACCATGATTCAATACTCAGTGCGTTTCACCTTACAGTGTAATGCCCTGACCACTTTAATTTCATTATTGTCATCACTTGCTCTTTCCACTGGTCGGCAAAGACCTTCCAAAGACTGCCCATTTCTGTCAACCTTTAGCAATGACAGTCAATTTACAAGTCCGTGCATGCAGGCATTGGAAACCTTTTCAGTACCATCCCACGACCCGCGGCAATGATATTTCATGATAAACCAGTTGTCGGAAGTTTACCTTATCATCATCATGTGGTCGGTCAGTCATCACATTGCTTGCGTTTTGTAGGCCACCCGCTATCCTACCGTCATAGTTTATGTGATGGACACACCGCGCAGTGAGAACCCGGTAACATTCATGTCTAATATGCTCTACGCCTGTAGCATTCTATATAAAACCAAACTACCCTTCCTAGTGGCCATGAATAAGGTGAGTATTGACACTTGGTGACAGCATTGCAACTAACCTGGTAATCACTCTAAAGATCCTCCACACGATGACGAATTTGCGACAAAAAAAAAGAATCGCAAAAATTTCGCGGATCAATTGACGCAAAAAATCGATTTGTGAATTTGTGAAAGCTGTTTCACGTGAAACTTGCAGTTTTAGCGCGCTGAATAAAATCGCAAATCTTGCTTACAATGTACCTACTGATTGGCTCCATCATTTCTAGACTGGGAATCCAAAGGCTACAAAGTCAAAATGGTCAACTACGTCTGACTTAAGACTTTATTTGAGCCAGTTTGAGAGCAGTCATCATCGCGGAGCAAGGAACAATCGCTATACATGAGAACTAGAACATAAGAGGCGATTATGAAATGAAATCTGGCAAAATTTAGCTGCGAGTAACGACTTCTAGCGAAATCCCCATGCAAGATTTCTAACGGCAGTCTGACCGGAAATAGAACTGTCTTGGTATTGCACTAACTACGCAGCCTCATTGGCTACATTCATGTGACTTTGGGGAACCCTTAATAGTTCCCAAGTAGTGATCGCGTTCGTGTGGCCAAAAACGCGAATTGTAAATTTGTTCGTATTAGCATATATCGCAAAATCGCGAATTCGCTATTGTGTGGCAGGTCCTTAAGAGGTTCTTGTCATATCAAAAATCTAGGTGATAATGACTTTATTCACTGTTAAGGAAACTAGAAAACAATAATATAAGAGTACGCTTACAAAAGTGCATAAAAAGAGAGTTCTCGTGTAGTTGAGTATGCGTTGATAGTAGAAATGATCACAGATACTTTTGGAATGCCTCTGTATGCGTATTGCACTGAATTGAAGAAACATTTACACTTTTGATATCTTATGTCCCGAGGTTGACTTAGGAATTAGACATACGGGTGATGCTGTGGCTTTTTAAACTGTACGAACATACTCCATCTACAAGGTTCTTCGATATTTCAGCATTATTGACTCGAAATTCCTCGTTATTGCCGTATTCCCTGCTGTCTTTACAGACAGATGTTATTTGCCACCAGTTTGCCGTAGAGTGGATGCAGGACTTTGAGGTATTCCAAGAGGCATTAGACAATGAGACATCGTACGTGTCGAATCTGACCCGCAGCATGAGTCTTGTACTTGACGAGTTTTACGCTAACATCAAGGTAGGAACACTGTGGGATGCTGAGAGGCATTATGAGGCTCTTGTAAGGCGCTGGGAGGGAAAAGTACCGTTCGGCGTTTTGAGATGTTGCTAGGCGTTGTCAGTCTCTGGAAGGGAGGGGCACTGTGAGGCGTTTTGAGGTACTGCGTGTCAGCATTGGGTGCTTTTCCAGAAAACGGGATATGCTAGTGATCATTTTTGGGTAAGAGTCCGACAAAGCTTGGGGCTATGGGGTCACTCAGCTTAGGGAAAGGCATTGTTCTTCAGCGTGGAAGATGCTTTATGTCCGTCTAGGACCCTTTGGGTTGTAACCAAATTACATGTTCTTCATAGAGTCACACCATTCAGTGATGAATTGACTGCACTGCATCACTCACTGTTGTAGAGTGTGGGGGTCTCCGCTGTGGATGGTTCAGGAATTGATGACTTCTTCAAGGTCGTAGATGAGCTGAGAGAGGAATACATAAGGTCAGCTGGTACTCATTCACTGTAGTTTCTTTTCTTTTTTTAATTGGGCACTTGGCTATCCTATTTAACGGCTTCCTAAGGCCGAGACTTGTAGTATGAGCGAGAAATTATTCTCGCAGTATGCGCTTAGTATGACTAGAACAAGGACTAGCACAACATCTATAGAATCTGCATTGTTGGTTTGATCTCAGGGACTATCGACCGGAGTATGAAAAGTTGGTACGGGCTCGTGAGGAGGAGGAAGAGAAGGCAAGACAGGCGCAGCTGGACCGCGTGCGTCAAGACATGGGTGAAGGCAGTGCTGTCAAACTGAAAGGTCAGTCTCCTCTCATTAGCTTATATTTTGGTAGAACGGCTGAAGCTCTTGATAAGATAATTCTCTTCGCTTTGTGCTTTCTCTCTTGTCAAATTCGGTTCGCGACATTAAATAAGAGAGAGGCCCACAGGTTACAAAGTCTATCGGGTAAGTTATGAATCATGTCTGAACAAGCTATTGGCTTTCCGGTGCCATCCATTTTAAACAATATGGTCCCATCTAAACTGCATCTCCTAATGATTTTTTCCTGCTCGTACAGGTGTGGTAGATCCCACTGACCCGATTCAGGTGCGACACAGGGATCTTAGAGATACGGGTATGGTTATAGCCCCGCATGATGAGAACTCGAGCGACAGTGAAGATGAAATACAAATGGAGGATGGTGGGTGCCGCATTACTTGTCGATGATAGATGAATTGTTCATTCTTGCCTCTCATTTAATGATGGTTGCGTGAATATCGCTTCACTATAGTTTTTGCATGATCATGGAGAGCGTCTATAGATTTAGACATAAATTTTACCTGGAACATTATTTGTTGACTGGTCACCCGCCAAGTACCCACCGAGCACCCGGCTTCTCCTAATGAGGAGGTGGGGATGGATTTGACAACCGTGAAGTGATTTCTTGGTTGGAACCTTCTTTGTTTATATTGTGGTATACCTAAACCAGACTAAAAATTTAGAATGGGACGCTTGCTCTATGGGGAGAGCTCTTTTGTTTAATACTAATGTATTCCGGTACTGACCAGTGGTACAGAGATTGAGTTTTATCTTTTTAGATGAAGCTGTGGATAGATTGGAATTTGAGTCCTTCAAGAGATTCATAGACAGTCAAACAAATAACCAATCAGGAGACACTTGACAAGATGAAGTTAGTATACCTATCAGAGAGACTAACATTGTGCTTGGCACCGTAAAACCATGTCCAGAACGTATTGTGCACTGCGTAGCACATTGCGTATTCATACCAGAGGTGGGCTTACATCACGGACCTCCTAGAATTCTTATACGGGGGTTTAATTTCTTGCTATGAAAAAATTTTTTTATACATGTTACCACATATAAAATGTTTGTATTTGATGTAAATATAAAAGTGTAAGGTTTTCAACTACGTGAATTATTTCAATTTGGGAACAGGACCCATTTCTTAAAGGTTGGATGACGAGGCAATTTTTTTCGGCTTAACAGGATCAGTGTGTCTCAAAACCTA
>Ga0224501_10005325_pt1 | contig 10143 bp, 9 predicted proteins | sample SF_Oct11_sed_USG_4_FD_169105 | JGI IMG/M metagenome (GOLD analysis project Ga0224501, IMG submission 169105) | Sediment microbial communities from San Francisco Bay, California, United States - SF_Oct11_sed_USGS_8_1 | ecosystem: Environmental > Aquatic > Marine > Sediment | place: USA...
ATAGTCCTCGCTAACGGCGAACGATCGTTGTAACCGGTGATTCGCTAAGCAAGATCAATCGGCGGCCATGCTGTGTCTAAATTATTTTTTTCACATTTTGTATTCTCATCAAAAATTCACAAAAAGCTGGCTTATATTATGACTACAAGGCACACTGAGTGAATTTTCGAACAAATTGCTAAAACAGCAAAACCAACTTCGTTTTCTGTTTAGGTCATATAAGTCTATATAGTGAGCCTGCTGCTTGACTACCGCATCTGTGTTAAGATAGGGTCGAATCCGACGGGAATCGCTAAACTCCGCCCACCATCGTATTGTGTCTTACCTTATCAGGCATTTGAGCAGCAGGTTTTGAGCAAGATCTTCCAAGAAATGAGATCAAGGGTAGATTGTGAGACCATGTTTTTCAGTACAGTCACATTTTAAAAAAGGGCCAGTGACCGGAGTGGATCACTTAAGTGGATGGTTTTATGACCAGTAATAAGGGCTAGGCCTGCTCTCTAGACCCTCCTACAGCCTGTACTCACTGTCTAAGACATGTTACAGTCGCATAGATAATTCCCGAACGTTGCGGGTTGAGGCGGGATATAAATCAACTGACCTGTCCTTTATCGTTAATGATTGAGAAGGAGGCTCCGTAGCTGAGCAGCACTGAAACAACCATATCCATGCCGTTCAGACAGGCGATGTGTAATGGTGTGTTCCCGGCCGAGTTCACAACATCCACTGATGCCTTCATCTCTAGCAGGAACTTGCAGATAGTCACTTGACCGCTGGCCGCGGCACAGTGCAACGGCGTGAACAACTACAACATCATGAAGGTCTAAACAACTTTAGCAACCACAGCATCAACAACTAAAATAGGTGCATTCGCGTGCTCGCGACCGAAATTTTTGGAAAAATTTCGGTCGCCAGTACGCAAACACACGGTCACGGTGAGGAAACGCAGTGGAGTTCAGGTTCAGGTTCAGGTCTTTGATCGGATCGGATCGCTCTCCCAACTTTAACTCGTCGGTTAGAGCCAAATGATCGTTCGCGATTCGTTATCGCAACGTAGTAATCAAGCCTCTTTGCGGTAACCTTGACATTTGCCTAAACTATTAGGCGAATGCCTACTTTCGGTCGCATATCGCGACCGAAAGTGAGAGATGCTTTTGTTGGACTGCGCTTTTCGGTCGCGTTCTTGGGCAGTTTAGCAGATTTTGCGGCTTTTTCACGACCGCAATCCATTTCGGTCGCAAAAAACCCGAGCACGCGAATGCACCTAATACCAGCAGGTGTGCTCATGGTATACATCTGAAATCTGGCCAATTAGATTCACAATTTTCTGGCCAAGATTCAGCAGCATAATGACTTGTGTACTGCACCAACTACAGCAGCAGATTTGACATCCTCAGTGATCACACACAACACCTGGCCAGAATTAACTGGTACAACTTCCTGTGGGAGCCAGGCATGAATGAATGCAGCTGCCAGGTTAGTATTGGCGACCGGCCAAACTCATCCCCCTTGACTCCGCTAGTGATCGGCCAGCCTGGCAACTGCTGGTGCATCTACACTAGCTCTAAATGGGTACCAAACTCTCTAGAGAGCTGGGAAAGGTGAAGACAGTGAGGAGTGGCACTCCACCTCAGTTACACAGCTGCTGTACAAGTTGGCTCTCTAGCAGCCACTTCCCCACAAGGCCATAATGGGCTATGGGAACAAACTTTATCTTTTTTACCTAGAACTGAAGTACAGTTTGTTAAAAGAGGAGTGTAGTTTTGGACAGGCGCTGAAGTACCTTTTTATCGACGCAGTTGAAGTCGGCGCCGTACTCCACGAGCACCATTACTACATCAATGTGGCCCATGTACGCCGCCCAGTGGATAGCCTGCCTCTCCTTCTTATCCATCGCATTTATCTTAGCTTTATGGTCCAGAAGTAGTCGCACCATCTGTAGACACGCAACCATCGATCAATACACACATGTCAGAGCATCGCGGCAGAAAAAATTTATGGTTCCAATTTTTCATAAAACCATCAGTGTTAAATTTTGACAATTCAGCAAAAATCACAGCTGTGACAAAGCAACTAGTAATGATTAGCCAATGGGGCTAGTGGGTGATCGTTCAAATAGCACAGCCAGGCTGAGTGCACACCTGGATCCATTGCTGCGATGGCTTAGTCAGTGAATGATTGATGGTCAGAGGAAGAGATGAGTCATACTACAAACCCCCTAGGGTCGCTTCAGCAATCCCCCTCCCCCAGGTCAGGGCTGATCCAGCTATCTCATCCCCTCCCATTTAGTCCTACTATCCCCAATCCTGGAGCTGGTACAGCTATCCCTACCCCGGGCTGGTTTGGCTATCCCATTCCATAGTGAGGGTGGCTCTGAGTATCCCTCAAGGGTCAGCTCTCAAGGGTCAGTTCCACTATCAGCACTGGACGGCAAGCTAATGAAAGGTATTAGATAAGTGGCTGCAATTACATCATCTCATTTCTATTTGCAGATAACCACTGACCGTACAGGAGCGAGTGATCTGACTGCTATGGGCAGTCAGAATCCTTACCTCGCAGACTGGGTCCTGGAACTGAACTATACAATCTATGCCATAACAAAATATCACCCAACCCAAGTAAAAACTAAATGTCACCCAACCCAAGTCAATGGGGTACGATCGGGCATCTATAATAAAATCGAACTCCAATGTAGGGTGCCCCCACGCCAAGACCCGCTTTGTGAATTTCCCCAAGGACACATATCGATCTTCTTCAGCCCCGAGGTATCAATACTTACCTCTGTGTGCCCGTTAAACGCGGCGTGATGGAGAGCAGATCGACCGGCCCTATCCGCTATATCCACCTTTGTTACTAGGGGCAATAACAGCTCAGCACATCTGCAAAACGGTGGCAATGAGTTTCCACTCGGCGGATAGAGGTAAGACGCAACCTATTGCTAGCATTTCTGAGACGCTCTTGACAGCATATTGGTAAAAAGTCAGCCCAGTAAAAACGTTTTGCAAATCCCCAAAGAGACTACTTAACAGAATCGATTCAATCACTGAAGTTGTACGGTCCCAGTAACCACTACTAAGAATTGCAGCGTTACGGCTAGTCGGGAGCTTTCACCGGAGGACCAGGTCCGGTTTGTGCAGCCACAGTTAGCCCGAAGGAGAGGGTGTGTTACCGTAGGGCATTGTTGCTGGCCGCCACATGTAGAGGAGTCTGCCACTGTTTGTCTCTGGCATTGGAATCTGCCTTGTGTTTCAGCAGGACCTCCACCGTGGCCTGTCGGGTACAAAGAACCCAAGCGGTCATATTGAGAATGTGTTATTATATGAGCAAGACAGAATCTAACCAGTACTAGTGAAACTTGCATATTTGCAGTGAACTGAAAGCCAGTAAAATCCCAAGGCTGGTCAGACCCGCACTAGCTTACTATGAGCTTAGATTGTTTTTGGGGTTTGACTGGCTGAGCTGGCATTGGGTGGTTACTTAGTACAGGATTACAGAGTAAAATAGTCAGTAATCTCATCTGTATTCGCTAATTACCAGTAGGAGACTGAGAGAGAGAGAGCTAAATACTCTTTAGTCATACTGAATGCCACTCCCCTGTCATCAAGACCCACTATAGGCTTTCAGTAACCCTGCAGTCTCCTACTTGTATTTGTCAGGCTCAGTCAGCTGAGGCGTCGTTGCCCCAGGGTGACTAAATGCACTCGGTTCAATCACAGTCAGGTCATTACAATGTAGTCCTACTGGGGTCACGTTTTCAATCAGGCATTCCAATCATAGCCTCACGGGTTTTGAAAAATCTATCAATGGGATTGTAATGACCCATTATACGGTCTTTGAACCCAAATACACAGCTAGGCCTGTATTCAGCTAGTAAATGTTTGCAGAAATCATGCGCACTGCTAGAAGCAGAACTTTACAGATAATACCAAGCTATAAAAGTGACTTGACACCTAGCCCAGTGAAACCTTTTAGTAGTGATGCTATTTGTGTTTGTTGGCAAATGGTAATGGCTGAGAGAACAATGTTATCAGGATCTTATCAATAATAGCTGGCAGAGATGCTATGACAACTGAAGCTGATAGTCCAGCTAATGGCTGCCCCCAGTGGCTAGTGTTTCTACCGGCAGCTAGTGGTACTCCCGACAGCTAGGGGATCTCCCAGCAGCCAGAGGTCCTGCGGGTGCCGGCTAGTGAAAAGGCCGGCAGCAGTTACCACTGAGTACACAGATATAATGGATGTCACAGCAGGAGTATTTGGACATTTCCTGCGCCCAACCCTACTAACATTCCCACCAGGACAGTCTGACTTTGACACTCAATCAGAATATAGGGCTTTCCTCACTGGTAGACATAACACAGTGCTGGGGGAGTAGGGGGTCTATATCATATTGCTCACCTCACTTTTGCTGCAACAGGCTCTATGTAAAGCCCCTCTCCATTTAAAGTCCTTATGATTGACATTGGCGCCGCTCAGGATAAGTAAGTCAACGATTTCGGCATCACCACAGTATGCAGCAGCGTGCAACGCTGTCCTCTTCTCAACATCCTGAAATGTAATACAGATATATACAACTATGTGAAACGGGGAGCTCTGCGGCTGGTCCGACACTTTGCTATAAGCTCTGCTACTGGGAGTTCAATTAAAATACTGAAAGGGCCTGGCGCCTTCTGCTCGACGCCAAGATTCTAGAATTGGTGTTCGGCACAACCCTAGTATGGATACAGTAGTAGTGAAAGTGGCTAAAGTATGTCCCAAGACCAATACCCGCATATGATCTTAACCAAGAATAACCACTCAAGCCAATTACGTGAGACACATCAGGAATTCCACATCCAGGAGGGCAGCCGGTAAAAGTGCACACTTGTTACCAATTGATGACTGCAGTGCCAACACCAACAGGTTGGTGGGGGATTGACATCAGTCAGGAGGTATCAGAACATGTGATGAAATAGATTCTTACCTGATAATTTACGTCTTCCGATTTATTACAGAGAATAGCTCTCACATTATCACTATCCCCATGAAACACAGCCTGGATGAGTTGAGGCTACAAAATGAATGACACGATTACAGTGAATCTCTGATAGGTGCTCAAGCTTTGTTCTATGCCTCTGAGTAGATTGAGATCAGGGGCCTGCCAGACAGGTCACTGGGTGCGAAGTCAGATGCCAGACCAGCCTTAGACCAAGTTCGATCCTAGCCAGACACAAATTGATCTGAAAAGGCACATTTAGTGATTTGACTGAATAGTGCAGTCTCAGTCTGCTCGCTATACCGATACTCAGTCTGTACCGTACAATGTTACGAACTCTCACAACTTTGTCTCTGTATACACATTACAACTACAACTAGCAAAAAACTATCGACTAATAAAATAATATCACACTACCAGTAACTCACTAACTAACTTGCTGAATGCTGAGTGAGACTACATCAGTCAGTAAGGGATTAACGCCTAACACAGATTCAATCACTAGTTAGTCACTCTGTGCCAGACAATCACTCAGTCTGACCAGCGATGAGCGACCACACCGATGACTCTCGTCAGTGAGTGAGTCCGTCTGACTCGGAGTCTCAGTATGTCGCTCTGTCAGTCTGTGTGAGTCACAGCAACTGTGTGTTGAGATCAGTCAGCAAATATTTAATATGCGGAACACTCACAGTCACATCGAGTGACTCACTGACTGGGACTGGGTCTTGCCTCGTTGCCATGCCATGGGATGATGGGTGATTCAACCAAAACTGGTATTACCAGTACTATTACTTATCTACCAGTAGTATTATTATTATTTACTAGGGACCTCAAATCAAATTCGTACTCGAATTCAAACTCCACGTCTAAGCCCAGCCTCAAGTGAGTCAAAGTGGTGTCTCTGTTAGACTTAGAAGTTAGTGTTACTGTAACTGTTAGTCTTGGCTCTGTCTAGTCTCTGGACTAGTCACTTACTCACTAGTCAATCATTCATTGATCAGAGCCTCAGTCAGAGTCAGGGTCAGACTAGTCTTGCTGGTGTGGTGGACTGAAGAATAAAATGGATCAATCAACTCAAGCAGTGACAGTGAGTGAGTGAGTGACTCACTGAGTGACGTTATCTTATGATTTCAGTTAAACGTAACTCGTAGTCGTAAGCTAAGTGGTCAAGTGATCAACCCAAGTTTAATAAAGTCACATCTCCAAATCACACAATGCTTTGATTTTACCATGATCCTACCTCATCCTGTAGCTGGATGGTGGCCATGACAGCCTCCAAGAACACAGAAGCAGCCAGCTATACGATCCGAAGGTTTTACTCTAAGTATGAACTGAACGCCCTCCAAAAACCGCCATGGAAATTGTAGCAATGAACAAATGTGAATACGCATTTTTGCACTCTCCAAAGCATTTACAAAAACACGAATGACTAATGATATTTTCCTCGGTTTCTTAACCTGAATATAGTAAACCCATAGATAATTTTTGAATAATTAGGATTTTAATCCAAATGGTTTAAGGCGATAAGCAAACCATACAGGAACCGGAAAAGGCTTGCCAATCCGTCCCGAGATTTTGCGTTCGCCTCCCGCTGCATGCCCCTACCTTTTTTCTAATTGACGCGGTTTTCTTTACTTCCAAACGTAGAAGTATGATTCAAAGTGGTCTGTTGTTTATAAACACGACCAGGGCAACATGTCGTTCAAGCCTACTCATTGCCTTGACTCAAGCAGAGAAACTGGTGAAAGATAATTTGTATGTGCATCTGTATGCTGAAAGTAGTCCAGGTGAGTTGTTGATTGCAGAGAGCAGTCAGCTACTCAAGGTCAAACTACTCTAAAACAATCTGTAACCCCAAGTCAAGAATTGGGACTCCGTGACATGGTGCTTATTACAGTGACACATGTCACTGCTTATGGTGATGGCTGTGCTCCTGCGCGGACACCATCGACAACGCCTAAAATCACGCACCAGCGTCTTCGTAAACTTTTCACTTTTCAGAATCAGATCAGGCTCATGATTTCCGGTATATTTTAGGATCTGCAGACTTGAGTCGGCGCCCACAGCTTAATTGTTACCTCACATCGATGTATGAGTGCTACTCCCTTGCCTCTTCAACTATACCTTTTTTGTCTGTGAACGTACTGCATAGATACAAACCATCATCGCACAAGCTCCAGCATCCTATCCAGCTCGTACTACTAGACAAAGAAGATGAGAGCTCAGTAGTGGAAGGGATGTCTGCCCTGTACAGCCTTTCCACAAATACACCAGTGAGTGACTCACTTATTTTAGTCCCAATTTGTTTTTTAATTCAAGCAAACGTATTGCATGAGTGTATCCCTTCCCCTTTCATTGGCCAGAAAGATTGGCTACTTCTGTGAAGTGGTGCAGGGCTTGCACCCTAAAAAAGTTATCAAAACATATAACATAAAATACTTCTCAGAGCTCAACAATTACCACCTTGATTCATCTTGGTCTGGACTCCCGCCGGACATCCCCTGAGTAACAGTGTAACTACAAACCATATTTACTCTAAACTCTATAAAAGCGGGCTCTGGAACACATTGTGTTTGGATGTGTCTAATGTAAATTTTCTAGATAGAAAGATTAGTTTTCACTTCACCGGCCGCCCAGAAGGAGAATGGACAGGAGCAATGCAGCTATGCTCACACTGCCCTTGGCGGTACCTTTGATAGCATCCACTATGGCCATAAGGCTCTATTAGGAGCAGCTATAGCCCTGACTGACCAGTCACTCACTATTGGAGTCACCGATCAGTCCATGAACCAAGGTATCGTGTTTCCGCGCTATCATAATGAGGGTAATCTGCACTTGGCTAGCTGACTCCCCCTATAGTTTGTAGTCTGTTACCGTACTTGTTTTGCTTCTCTTTATACCCCGTATTATTATTCCCTGTGTGGGGTTGTGGAGTTTATAACCCGCATTATTATTCCCTGTGCGGGGCCGTGGAGTTTATAGCCCGTATTATTATTCCCTGCCCGAGGTCGTGGAGTTTATAGCCCGTATTATTATTCGCTGTGCGGGGTCGTGGAGTTTATACCCCGTATTATTATTCCCTGTACGGGGTTGTGGAGTTTATACCCTGTATTATTATTTCCTGCCCGGGGCCGTGGAGTTTATAGCCCGTATTATTATTCCCTGTGCGGGGTCGTGGCGTTTATACCCCGTATTATTATTCCCTGCCCGGGGCCGTGGAGTTTATACCCCGTATTATTATTCCCTGCCCGGGGTCGTGGAGTTTATAGCCCGTATTATTATTCCCTGTGCGGGGTCGTGGCGTTTATACCCCGTATTATTATTCCCTGTGCGGGGTCGTGGAGTTTATACCCCGTATTATTATTCCCTGTACGGGGTTGTGGAGTTTATACCCTGTATTATTATTCCCTGTGCGGGGTCGTGGAGTTTATAGCCCGTATTATTACTCTCTGTGCGGGGTCGTGGAGTTTATACCCCGTATTATTATTCCTTGTACGGGGTCGTGGAGTTTATACCCCGTATTATTATTCCCTGCCCGGGGTCGTGGAGTTTGATCTTTGGTTAACAGGGAGACTTTGTTGGAGCTCAGCAGCGAATTAAGGTCGGATGTTCTTCCTGTCACCACCATTGACTTTTTTTGGGATTTGAACCCACAATGCACTGCATACAAATCATGATTTATAACTACTAGGCCATTGCTCCTTCTATTACCATATATTTACTACCAGTACCATACCTTTACTGAATTATAATCATATATATGAATGTTTCAGGTAAGACACTAGCCGAGCTGATTACTCCCATGGAGTCTCGAATAAAAGCTGTGCGTGACCTTGTCACTGACCTTCGCCCAGATATATCGTACAACATCGTCGGCATCTCCGATCCGTACGGTCCTACAATCACAGATCGGCAGCTCTCTTGCCTCATAGTCAGCGAGGAAACCAGACGAGGAGGCCAGAAAGTCAATGAGAAACGCAGGGAGAAGGTATGATATGTGATCTATAAATATCCGGGCTCGTTCTATCACAGGAACATAGTATGATGTGTAGGAAATTAACTCGTATTGCCTTCAAAATAGTCCCTCTGTCTATCAATACAGTGCTAGAGAAAGGTTTTCCATCTCCAGGCTATTCATCTAATTCTTGAAAACAGATTCTGAAATAATTTTGTGAGTTCCGAGTTACCTTCTTTGCATATTAGTGGAATGTCTGATCAAGGCAACAGTTTTCTTCTGACAGCTGAATGAATCGCAGTAAAAGTGCCCCAAATCAGGAAGTTGTGAGGTTTCTCTGAATACCACTGTGGCTTCTATGAATATCAATGTTCACACACTGACTATTTGTGCCAATGTTAATCATGCCATGCTTCCATAGAGTTATCCTCTAGGGGAGGATAACTCTATGCTTGCTTCACTCTGGTTCAGTTGTAGTCTAGAAATATGGCATCCAGATCGTAATAGTTTTCACAGACCATTTACCTATATATGAGTTACTAACAGAGATGCCTGGGATTACTATCTATATACTCTAGTCACGCCACCACCCCTCACCACCTCTATTGTACTGCTAGAGACTGCCCCTCACCACCTGTACCATCCTGCTCGTGACTCTCACTGATTTATTTTCCTATAGGGCTGGGAGGAAATGGATCAGTACTGCATTCCTCTTCTGGTGGATACTCAACGGAGTGATCATCAGGACAACAAGATTAGTTCCTCCAGTCTCCGCGAACTGAGGCTCGGCACCGTTATCAAACCCGTAGCGGTAATGCTCCAACTATCATGGGAAATTGTGCAGTTGCCACTCATTTTACGAAAACTTAGCCAGAAAAAATAGTCTGCACTCTAATTTTGTTTCGGTGTTTTATCTTATTCGCAAAACTGCCACTACCCACCAGGTGCCCCATCCATCCCTGTCTCCATCCCACCCATCCCTGTCTCCATCCATTGGAGGAATGCTTTGTCCACCCATGTATGTTAGGTAGGTCTTCCAATCCAACCAATGACACTCCATGGTTTAGCTCATGATGAAGCTATTACTTTACGAATACACCTGTTCACTCTCCATAGCAGTGGTTTCACTAGAATGCATAGAAAGAGAAACATTTTAGTGTAAACTAATACTCCCTTTTATTCATAGTATAAATCCAATGCGATAAAAATAAGTTTG
>Ga0224501_10005326_pt1 | contig 10142 bp, 9 predicted proteins | sample SF_Oct11_sed_USG_4_FD_169105 | JGI IMG/M metagenome (GOLD analysis project Ga0224501, IMG submission 169105) | Sediment microbial communities from San Francisco Bay, California, United States - SF_Oct11_sed_USGS_8_1 | ecosystem: Environmental > Aquatic > Marine > Sediment | place: USA...
CATCGACGCCACGCCGGACAGGGTGGCTATTTTAAAGTGCGTCAATCGGATGGAACTGAACATCGGGTCATTATACCACCTTACCATTGCAATAGCTTCATCGCCGAGGGGATGATATATTCTCAGGCATGAAAGCAGACTCATCACACCCGTATCAGATCGCAACTCCCGGGGAAGGCTCCTCCTCCGCCGGGGCGGGTTTCCAATGATCGCTCTGGCCCAGCGACACTGGCTCCCCCTCTTCGTGTTCGTCGTCTTGGCCACGGCGCTGGCCACTTATCGGGATTACGGGATATCGTGGGACGAATACGTACAGTCTGAATATGGCCAGCTGGCCCTGAGCTATTATTCCTCCGGCGGAGAGGACAAAAGCTGTCTTGAGTTCCGAAACCTGAGGTTCTACGGGCCGGTGTTTGAAATGGCGGCGGCGGCGCTGCATTCGGAAACCGGAATGGACAGGTTTTTCGCCCGTCATCTCCTCTCCGCCTTGATGGGTGTCCTGACGCTGGTGGGCGTGGCGGTATACGCCGGCATGGCCGGGGGCCGGGTGATGTCTTTCGCGGCCACTCTTTGCCTGTTGATGACGCCGGTTTTTTATGGCCATTGGTACATCAACTCCAAGGATATCCCCTTCGCCGCCCTGTTTGTCTGGTCCATGGTCTTCACCGCCCGCCTGCTCGGCTCCGGGGGCGCCACATGGAAAAACAGCTTGTCCGCGGGGCTTGCCATGGGCCTCACCGCCGCCATCCGCCCCACCGGAGTGGCGCTGTTGCTGGGCATGCTGGCCGTGGGGGTGGGCTACAGGATCGTTGCCGCATTCCTCCCCTCGGGCCACAAACGCCCCCTAATGCCTCTTCTGTTGATGGCGTTTTTTCAGGCGCTGCTGACAGTGGTGATCATGACCCTGCTGTGGCCCCTGGCCCATACCGGGCTGGCAAACCTTATGGCCGGGATCGGCGAGGGAATGAAGTTTTCCATCGCGTACCCCACTCTTTTCGCCGGACATGTGATCCTCAGCGACCGCCTCCCCTCGCTTTATGTCCTGGAATATATCGTCATCACCACCCCCGTGTTCGCCCTGGCGATGATGGTTGGCGCCATGGGAGCAGGCGCCCTGGAGATATGGGAAAAACCGGGATCAGACCGATCCACCTGCCTCTTCCTGCTTTTCGCATGGTTCTTCGCGCCCATTCTCTTCTTCATGTTCTTCGGGGCCAATATCTATGACAGGTTGCGCCATTTCCTGTTCGTGTTGCCGGCGGTGGCTATTTTCGCCGGGCTGGCCGCCCAACGGCTGGCCGGTCTTCTGGCGGGACGCAGGGCCATGGCGGCCATTTTTGCCATGGCGATCCTTTTCTGCCTTCCGTTGCCGGAGATGATCCGGCTGCATCCATATCAATACGCTTATTTCAACTTCCTGGTGGGAGGGGTGAAAGGGGCTTCGGGAAGATATGAAACCGAGTACTGGTCCACCAGCAACAGGGAGGCCATGGAATACATAAACGCGCAATCGGGCGGGAAGAAGGTCCGGGTGCTGGCGGCGGCCAACGATTTCAACAAAATCAGCGTCACATGGTACGCGGCGCCGAACGTGGAAGTGCAAACCATACAGGAGAAATTTGGCGACAAACCAGACCTGTCCAAGGCAGCGGGACCCGATGGGCTGCCAGAAGGATTCGACTATTACCTGGCCACATACCGGTTCGGGATGTCCCGCGCCTTCCCCCAGGCGCCAGTGGAATTTGCCGTGGAAAGAAGCGGCGCCGTTTTCGCTGTGGTGAAGGGGCGCCTGCGCTAGAATCCGCCTACCACACCACCGGCCCCTTGCCCAGGCGAATAACTTCCGGCACGCCGCCGGTGGCGTCCACCACCGTGGAAGGATCCCCCAAAAGCGGCCCCACAGATATAGCCATTTCTATCCTGGAGGAGAATTCCTCGGGGAGCATGGCCGGATCGGTCAAAGGCTCCCCCCCCGCCAGGTTCACGGAGGAGGTGAGTATGGGCCGCCCCAATTGCTCCACCAGCAGCTGGCACACCCGGTCGTCCGGAATGCGCACCCCCACGGTGTTGCGCTTTCCCAGCATCTTTTTCGGGATGTTGGTCTTCCTCGCCTCCAGGATGAAGGTGTATGGCCCCGGCAGGACCTTGCTCATAAGACGGAAGGCCCAGTTGGGGACGAAGGCGAATTCGCTGATCTGGGCCACGCTCATGCAGATGAAGGAGAATGGCTTGTTGGCGTCGCGCTTTTTTATCTCGGCTATGCGCCGGATAGCGTCGGACATGAATATATCGCACCCGATCCCGTACACCGTGTCGGTGGGGTATACGATGATCCCCCCTCTTTTCAGCGAATCCACCGCCGGGGTCAAGGGTTTGTAGCTTATCCTGTCCGGATCCACATGTATTGTTTCCATTGAGGCATTATCGCCGCAAAGCCCGATATCCGCAAGGAATAGGAAAGATGGAAACAACCTATTTTTTCCTTTTATTCCGCCGTTACCTATGGCATCATTTTTAATTTCCAAAAATTCAATAACCATTGCTGACATGAATCCGTTTTTATGTGGTTTCATGCGCTTTTTGGAGTTCCCCGATGGGTAACGGATACAAGATGGCGGTCCTCATCAAGCAGGTTCCGGACACCTCCAGCGCAGCGGGGGTGAATCCGGACGGCACCGTGGATCGCGCCCGGGCCAAAAGGATGATCAACCCCTTCGATAAATTCGCCTTGCAAAAGGCCATAGAGACCAGGGCCGCCCACGGAGGAGAGATCAACGTGATCTCCATGGGCCCGCCACCGGCCCTGGAAGTGCTGGTGGAGGCGCTGGAATACGGCGCCGACTATGGCTATCTGCTCTCCGACCGCCGCCTGGCCGCGTCGGACACCCTGGCCACCGCCTTTGCCCTATACAAGGCCATCACCTATCTTAAGGATGTGGATATAGTCTTCACAGGGCTGCAGACCACCGATGGCGACACCGCCCAGACCGGGCCACAGATCGCCGAGCGGCTGGATGTGGCCCAGATCACATACTGCGAGACCATGGAAATCGTCAACGGGCGCATCCAGGCCTCCCGCATTATTGACGGAGGAATCCAGAAGCTGGAGACCGCCCCCCCGGCGCTGATCACCATCGCCAATTCCGCCAGCCGCCTGGAGCACAAGAAATTCGCCAACGTCCACATGGTCAAAAAGCTTTCCCGGGACAAGGCGGAAATGGAGAGAAGAATAAAGACCATCACCCTGGATGATATCGGCGCCGAGCCGGAGAGGGTGGGCCTGCTGGGCAGCCCCACCGTGGTCGGCAAGACATGGAAGCTGGGGGAGAAGGGTGGCTCGTGCCAGCTGTTCAAGGGGGACAAGCCCTCCCACGAGGTGGAACTGCTGGTGGGCGCCATAAAATCTGACGGCAAGGGAGTGGAGGAGTTTGTGGCATGAGCCAGTATGAAGATATTGTCGTTATAGCCGACCAGATACAAAACGACCTGCGCCCCATCACTTTCGAGCTTCTTGGCGCGGCCCAGACCCTGGCCGCCAAGCTGAATGTGAAGGTGCGGGCCATAGTGATGGGCCACAACCTGGGGAGCATCCCCCAGGAGCTTATCCATAACGGGGCAGACTCCGTGTATGTGGTGGATCAGCCGGAACTGGCCGAATACACCACCCTCACATATCGCAGGGCCGCCATCTCTGTCATCGAGTCATTCCCTCGCCCCCCGCATATCGCCATCTGCGGCGCCACCACCCTGGGCCGGGACCTGGCCCCCAGAATCGCCTCGCATTTCGAGACCGGCCTGACGGCGGATTGCACCGAACTGGATATCGGGGATTACGAGCATAAAGGGAGGGCCGACCCCTCCAAGATGGGGACTTATAACAACTGCCTGTACGCCATCCGCCCCAGCTTCGGCGAAAGCCTGAAGGCGCGGATTTTGGGTCCATGGAAAAACCCCCAGATGGCCACCGCCAGGACAGGCGCCCTGATCCCCTTCCCCACGGACACCACCCGGACCGGGGACATCATCCCCATCAAGGTCAAGTTCGAGGATTCCGATTTCCGGGTGAAGGTGATCGAAACTGTGCGGGAAGTCTCCGACGCCCTGGACCTGATCCGGGCCAAGGTGATCGTCAGCGGTGGGTTCGGCCTGGGCGGGGCGGAAGGATTCGAAGTGGTCAAGGATCTGGCCTCGGCGTTCAAGGAGTCGGCGGTGGGGTCATCGCGCAAGGCGGTGGATTCCGGATGGATCCCCTACTCCCACCAGGTGGGACAGACGGGAAAGACAGTTCGGCCCGTGCTGTATATCGCCCTGGGCATCTCCGGCGCCATCCAGCATCGGGTGGGGATGAGCAACAGCGGCACGATCATAGCCGTGAACAAAGACGAGAAGGCGCCTATCTTCCAGTTTGCCCACTACGGCATAGTGGGCGACCTTTATGAGATAGCGCCCCTGCTCAAAGAGCAGTTCAAAAAAACCATGGCTTCCTGACGGGAGAAGAAGATAGTGAGCGACCGAATAGAATATGATGTGACTCTGGTGGGCGCCGGCCCCGCCAACATGGCCCTGGCATACCGTCTGGTCCAGCTGACGGACAGGCCTATCAGGATCGCGGTTCTGGAGAAGGCCAAGGAGATCGGGGGCCACCTGCTCTCCGGGGCCGTTTCCAACCCCAGGGTGATAGAGAAACTGTTCCCCATGTGGAAGAGCGACGGGTTCCCCCACAAGGGGATATGCTCGGAGAGCTATGTGAGCATCCTGGGCCCCCGCCGGTGGGAGAATGTCCCTTCCCTTCTCACCCCCCCCTATTTTAAAAAGGAAGGCTACGCCATCCTGAATATCTCCGATATGTGCGCCTATATCGCCGCCAAAATCACCGCCGAAGCCGCCCAAAAGGATGGCGTTGTGGTGGACTTCTATCCCGGCTTTCCCGCCCAGCGGATCGTGTTTGATGGCGACCGGGTGGCGGGGGTGAAAGTGGACGATACCGGCGACGAGAACGCCGACACCCTGTACTCCAAAGTCACCGTATTCGGCGACAAGGGCTTTGTCAGCCGCGATCTTATCGCCAAATATAACCTGCGCAAGAATCCACAGGTGTGGAGCGTGGGGGTGAAGGAAGTCTGGGAGACCCCTCAAAGTCATGAGGGAAAAGTGTGGCACACCATGGGATACCCCATGGCGCCGGGGCATCTGGGGGGCGGTTTTGTCTATGGACAGACCAACAACCAGCTGGTCATCGGCATGGTGATGGGGCTGGATTTTGTGAATCCGAACCTTCGCCCGCCCCAGATTTTGCAGGATCTGAAAAAACATCCTTTTATCCAGGAGATGCTGCGCGGGGCCAAACTGGTCAAATACGGCGCTTCGGTGTTGCCGGAGGGGGGATTTTATTCCCTGCCGGAGAAATTCGCCGTGGATGGCGCCATGCTGGTGGGCGATGCCCTGGGGACCCTGGATGTGAAGCGCTTCTCCGGCGTGGACAAGGCGATGGAGAGCGGATACCAGGCGGCGGAGACTATCTGGGAAGCGCACAAGAAAGAGGATTTTTCCGCCTCCGGCTTGGCCAGTTACCAGGCGCGGATTATGAACGGATGGGTGGGCAAGGAGCTTTCCGATTCCCGCTATTTCCGCAAGGCGTTCAACGACCACCCCAAACTTCTGGATATATTCATTCCCCGGCTGGCCGCCGCTGTGGACTCCGGCAAGAGCGTGGTCTACGCCGGGATCCAGGCCGGGATGGCCGATCCTTTCGGCTCCCTGGGGCTTTTGAGCGCCAGAAAAAAGATTGAAAATCCCTCCGATATCGGCCCGGCCGTGTATAAGGAGGACAGGACCCATATCGGCAAAGACTACGCCGACAACCGGAAGATTTCCGAGGGTTACGCCGAAAACACCATATACACCACGGCGGACGTGGTGTTCTACGCCCACACCCACTATGGCGAGGAGAACCGCCATATCGAGGAATTCGACGCCGCAGTCTGCAAAGAATGCATCGCCACATTTGACGCCTCGAAGAAGGACACTCCCTGCGTGGGAGACTGCACCGCCGAAGTGCACCAGACCCTGGAGAAGGATGGGACAAGGATCCACGCCATGGCTTTGGAAAACTGCGTCCAGTGCACCACCTGCGAGATCGTCTGCCCCAGAACCAACATCAGGGTCCGGGCGGCGCTGCGGGGGTATGGCCCCGATTTTTCCGGGATGTGATTTTGGCGGGAGAGCCGCGTTACCCCTGAGCCTCGGTTTTTCGGCGCCAGGTATAGAACCCGCTCCTCCGTCTTCGCATTTCAATGCGGTTTGGTTCCTGGGCGTTTTGATGTAAAATAGCTGACTTGGCTTTCGGGGCTCCAGGAGATACCGGGGCTCTTATATCTACGATTTCGACGAGGTTGTGGTGATAGACCTGCACATGCACACGTTTTTGTCCGACGGGGTCCTGGTTCCCTCGGAGTTGACGCGCAGGGCCGCCATGAAAGGCTATCGGGCCATGGCTATCACCGACCATGTGGACATGGCCAACGCGGAGGAGGTCATCGGCCAGATTGTCCGGTTCTGCTCCACCTATACCGGGCCGGTGAAGGTCATCCCCGGGGCGGAGATCACCCATGTGCCGCCCCAGATGTATTCGGAAGTGGCGCGGATATGCCGGAAGGCCGGCGCCAGGGCTTTGGTGGCCCATGGAGAGACGATAGTGGAGCCGGTGGAGCCGGGGACCAACCGCGCCGCCATAGAGGCGGGAGTGGACGTGCTGGCCCATCCGGGGCTGATCAGCGAAGAGGACGCCCGGATGGCGGCGAAGCTGGGTGTGGCGCTGGAGATCAGCGGCCGGGGGGGGCACAGCCTGGCCAATGGCCACGTGGCCGCCATGGCCAGAAAGACGGGAGCGCGGCTGGTGTTCGATACAGACACCCACGCGCCCCATGACCTGATGGATTTGGAAACGGCTAGAAAGGTGGCCAAAGGCGCCGGGATGGCCGAAGCAGAGATAGACTCAATGTTCCAGTTCGCCAATGAACTGGTGGAAAAATGGATTGAAGGATAAAAGAAAATGGCTCGGTATGACCGGATAGCGAAGAAAAAATCGGAAAGGGACAGGCTGCTGGGAGACCCCTCCAGCCAATCCATGGAGTGGCTGGATAAGCATGGCCTGCAGATCGGCGTTTTGGCCGCGGTCTTGTTTGTGACGGCGTTGGTCCTGCTGGGATTGGGCTATTACAAGAGGGTCACCCTGGAAGACGCGCAAAACAAACTGTATACCGCCGCCACCCAGGAGCGCATGGCCGCCGCCGGGGCCGCCCCCGTCAAGTCGGCCATCGACGAATACGAAAGCTTGATCGCCACCGCCAGCGACAATAATATCGAGACCCAGGCCCGGCTTTTGGTGGCGGGGCTTTATATGGAAAATGGTGATCCGGTCAAGGCGGCGGAGCATTATTCCCAGGCGGCCAAGTCCGCCGGCCCGGGAACCATGTTCGGGGAGTTTTCCCAGGCGGGCCTGGCCCTGGCCCTGGCGGCCCAGGGAAAGTCGGAGGAGGCCCAGAGCAAGCTTCTGGACCTGTCTAAAAATGCGATATTCTACCCCAAGTCCGAGGCGCTGATGGAGCTGGCCTTCGTCCAGGCCGAGGCGGGCAAGAACGAACAGGCCGGGGCGACCCTGGCCGGCTTGAAAGACAACTCGGCGGGCGCCATCCCCACCGCTCCTGTGGAGGACACCATCGGCCGGATGAAACGGGGTGAAATATCCAGCGGGCTCAAGCGGCTGTATGAAGAGATGGAAAAGGCCCAAAAACGACGGGAGCAGGAAGCCCTGGAAAAGGCGCTGGCCGCCCCGCCTCCATCGGATAGCTCGGCCTTGCCCGTGGCGCCGGGGGCCGTCCACGGCGGGGGAGCGTCCAACCCGCAATAAGCGGCCAATAACCTGAAAGGGCCAGTCCATGCATTGGTTTGACACATTAGCGGCTGTGATCATCGCATACATGGCGATTATGGGTGTCTGGCGAGGTTTTTTGCGAGAGATATTCCCCGCTTTATCCATCGTCGGTGGTGGCCTCTGCGCCGCTGTTTCCCAGAAGAGGGTCTCCTCGTTGATGGACGGATTCGTGGAAGAGGGGCTGGGCCGGGAGATCGCCGCATACGTGATCATGTTCATCCTGGTGTGGAGCGCCGTGTCCCTGGTGGGCTATGGAATCCGACGGCTGTCGGACCGGTTCGAATCCGCCACTACATTAAATCGCGCCGCCGGGTTTGGCATGGGCACGGCCAAGGGAGCCCTGGCCATGGCCATATTCGCCGTGGTCCTGGCGGTGGCGCCGACCATGCGCAAGGATGTGGCGAAGAAAAGTTTCACCGGCCCCGTGTTCATCTATCTGGGCGATTTCACCCTGGAGCTGCTTTCCCCAGGGCTCGCCGCCAGGCTCAACAGCTCTGGAGACAAGGGGATTATCGAAAGGGCCCGGTTGTTGAAGGAAACGGCAGGGGCGCTGGACCCGACAAATATCGGCAAAGGCGCCGAGCCGGACAAGCCCGAAGACAAAAAATGATATAGCGCCGGATCAACGTCATGACGGCGGCGGGGCCATGGAATTCCTTTCGCTCCCGGCCCCTCATGGCCGCACCCGAAACCTGAATAATACGCAACCTGCAAGGAGAGAGCATGTTCAAGACGGTCGAATGGAGAGGCGACGCCGTGCGCCTGATAGACCAGGGGAAGCTGCCCCTGGAGGAGGAATATCCGGAGTTCACCACCTATGAGCAGGTGGCCTCCGCCATCAAGCGAATGGTGGTGCGTGGCGCCCCGGCCATTGGGGTGACGGCGGCCATGGGGGCGGCCCTGGCGGCGAAAAATATAAAGACCGACGACAAAGACGTGTTCCTGACCGAGTTCAACCTGGCTTTGAAAACCCTGGCGGAAACCCGCCCCACGGCGGTGAACCTCTTCTGGGCCATAGAGCGGATGCGGGGCGTGGCGGCCGCCCACAGCGCCGGGAGCATCGCCGCTATCCGGCAAAAGCTGGAGGAGGAAGCGCTGGCCATCTATGAGCAGGATCTGGCCATCAACAAGACCATGGGAGAAAACGGCGCCCTGCTTTTCGACGATGGCGACACCGCCCTGACCCATTGCAACGCCGGCGCCCTGGCCACGGCGGGGGGATATGGCACGGCCCTGGGGGTGATAAAAGCTGTCCACCTCTCCGGCAAGAAGATATCGGTGTTCGCCGATGAGACCCGGCCATGGCTGCAAGGCGCCCGCCTGACCACCTGGGAGATGATGAAGGAGGGAATCCCTGTCACGCTGATTTCGGACAACATGTCGGGCCACTGCATGAAAAAAGGGATGATCACCAAGGTGATCGTGGGGGCGGACCGTATCGCCGCCAATGGGGACGCGGCCAACAAGATCGGCACATACACCGTGGCGGTGCTGGCCAGACGCCACAACATCCCGTTCTTCGTCGCGGCGCCGATGAGCACCATAGATTTCAACGTCACCACCGGCGAGGATATCCCCATCGAAGAGCGCAACCCCAACGAGGTGACTCACATCATGGGGCATCAGCAGATCGCCCCGGATGGTGTGAATGTGTTCAACCCCGCCTTCGATGTGACGCCGAATGAGCTGGTGACCGCCATCATTACGGAAAAAGGAGTGGCCTATCCTCCCTTCACCGAGACTTTGAAGAAAATGAAGGGATAGGGCTCCAGCCGGTTAATCTATACCAGTTGGCAGGTTTGCGCCCGATGAACGCCTGTCTGTAGACCAGGGTTCCCCCCCTCCCTCTCCGGAATGGCCGTTCTGCAGAGGAATGTAATGTTTATAACCTGGCTGCCTATATGTCCCGCTGTTTCATAACGTAACATAGTATCTGCCTGTTGCACCCAGTCTTGCCCGTCGGTGGTCTGGTATCTTTTTGGATTCATTGTAAAAAACGAGTTCGCCCAATCCTGCCGGTTTGGCTGGCACAAAAAACAACACAAATCTTCGCTGTATCTATGTGTTCCATGTGTAAATCAAGCTGCTATTCGCGGTGCAATAATTGTTGACCATAACCCTTTATAATTGCTATCATTTACGCGGATTTCGTTCCATTTATTATAGCGGGATGAGGTTCCTCCGGGATGCATGATTGGGTGTATATTTT
>Ga0224501_10005327_pt1 | contig 10142 bp, 7 predicted proteins | sample SF_Oct11_sed_USG_4_FD_169105 | JGI IMG/M metagenome (GOLD analysis project Ga0224501, IMG submission 169105) | Sediment microbial communities from San Francisco Bay, California, United States - SF_Oct11_sed_USGS_8_1 | ecosystem: Environmental > Aquatic > Marine > Sediment | place: USA...
CTATAAATTCGCTCATCTTGCGTCTTGGCTTGCTCTTCATGTGTACTACACCAGTTGGTTATAATCATGACTGAACCGAGAGTTGAGAGTATGTACCTTTCGGTTCGGTCATATAAAGTGGCCATTAGAAGTTCTGAATGCTCACTTCTAGCTAGTGAGATAAGAGTTTGAGTGTTGTGTGCTGGCATGCTATATGTTTTGTAGGGATTGCCACCGTTGAGTTTCTTCAGACAAACTGGATTAGAACAAGCTATGTCCAACAAAGCAGAATTCAGTTCAAAATACTGGCGAGATGTGGAAAACGCCAGACGTAGTGGCATGTTCTCCATCAACAGCAAAGTGACCATAACGGGATGTGAGTGGTAGTGGTCAGCTAAGCAGGCTGTTTGCCTTGGTGACTAGTGATTTGAATTCAGACCTAGCTGTTAATATTTTGTACCTGTGAATCTGTGCTGAATGTATACACCAGAGATTTGCTCTTGAGTGTATGCTGGTGATCCTGTCCTGTCCTATGCAGCTCTGCTACCCAACTCCCCTCTACCGCTTTACACTTAACTGCTTGTGACGAGCATAGAGTTAGAGGGAGGATAACTCCATGGTGATGGGGTATTTATGTTTGTAGCATCGCCATCTTGTACCTTTGAGTTTTGTTGCAGCTGAAAATGTGAAGCTAATTGGAACGCAAAACATCACTAATCAGGAATATGAGAGAACGAGTGCAGCTCAGCGTATGACTGAACATGCTGGCTGCAAACCATATGAACAGGTATTGTCACTCATATCACAATTATGCTGCGTTAAGGGTGCATTATTTTGCCCCGATTGATTGGTGCCGATAGCACATTCAGTGTTGTCCTTTTCATCAGACTTGCCCAATGTCTAGATGCCTGGATGTTAGGTTTTTTCTATTCATAAATTCTAAACGGATGGGCATACACGGTTATAAATGATGACCTCACTCTGTGACTAAAACTGTGGCATAAATTCTATGATGATGGAAGCAAAATTATGAAAGTCAATTTCCTAATGATAAAGGTGCAAGACCTCTGCAACCTCTGTGGGTTATCAGAGTGGAGATTGCTGTGATTGCATCATCAACTAGACAGTTCTGGTTTGTTTTACAGGTGATTTCAGTACCAAACCCAGCTCCCAATGTTATCATGTATCCATCATGCGTATTAGTGAAGAAATGTGGTGGCTGCTGCAGCCATCCCTCCCTCGCCTGCAGAGCTACTGGCAACAAGGAAGTCAATGTTCAGGTCGGTATTCAGATAATATTCAAATGTATGTAAGAGTAATATTCACGTGTATGGAAGATTTCTATCGAACAGTATTTCATTAGGTTTCTGTAAGGGTATGAGTTGAGTCGAACCATTTGACGGAGCATATAGGATGCAGCCGATCCGTTTTCTGGGACTGTCCGGAGTAACTTTTGCCCCTCAAAACCTGGCATAGACGCATACTTACTGGCGCTTCCTGACCACCTTTTAAGTTTAGTTTAAGTTAAGTTTATTTTCAGGTGTATCAGTACACATATGATGGTAGCACCATGACTCCGGCTCCGTTCGTGACTGTAGTCAGCGTTCAGGAAGATACCAGCTGTGCTTGTGAATGTAAAGTTCAACAGTCTGATTGCAATCTCGTGATACATGACTATGGTGAGTGATCGCAAACTCCGCGCATAATTACTATTGCTAGAATCAATTGAGTACACATTCTATGCATGGGAAGTTCTAGTTGTTCAGGTAGTGACTTGACTAAGAGATAAAGATTATCAGTATATTGGTGCGAACCAGGTGTGAGGATCAGAATGGCCTTGTTAAGTATATTGAATGAGCTAGCGAAAATGTTAACCACCCGTAAAACTGCAGCCAGCATTTCGGCCAAGCTAATCAACGAATTTTGTAAAGAGTTTGTGCTAAGGAATTTATAGTTTGTTGATTGTTATTCTCGAACATGCCATAAATATATATCATTTCACTTTTCTCTGGTCTGCATGCATGTCATTCAACTTTGAACTAAATATTATTATTCTCTATTGACATGTTTTTATAACTGGAGAATAATGACAGGCCGTTGTCAGATCTAGCAATGCCACAGGTCATAATAGTGCCATAGGTCAGCTGGTTCACTGTCATCAATTTACAAATTCCAGATTAGCTGTTAGGGTGGCTGGGGCTGATTAGAGCTCTATGCTAATAATTCTGTTTTGACCAGACCCATGCCAGAGAGGCCAGTTAGAGGATCGCTTGTGGTCACTGTAGCCCATCAAACCTTGACCGTCTTACGCAACCAACCAAATTTCGTAGACGCATCCTGGCTAGAAGAGTTATGAGGTGATTTGTGGTACTGCCATATGGCCTAATTGATGACTGCTAATCGCTATGGCTATGCTAACGATTTCTTTAGGTTCTCCCGATTCCATCGTGCTGTTTCCTAGGCCGAAACATTACGCGTTTCCGGACAAGCAAACGTAGCCCTCTGTCTTTATTTTAATTCGGGTGGCCTGCGCGTTACCGATGTAGACTGAAATCATGCGAACAGAAAAATTTTAGTTGGCAACTGAATAAAAAGCGAAAGTTCAACATGGGCCGCCCATGGTCTGTCCGAACAACCAGGACAGTGAGTCATCGTATTTTTTTCACTATCGCACAATTAGCCCAGAGTCGCCTCTTCCTAGATTATTCGGGCGACTTGTTCGATCGAACAGAAAACTCCAACGCGTATGTTCGGGCGGTAAAGTGTGTTACTGATGCGTTGGATTACTGTCAGGGAAATGCGCAATGAACGTTTGCTTGTCCGAAAACTGTAATAAACCATTTTAGCTGAAATAAGTCTTAGCGATTAGTTGGATGATACGCGCCTAGCGTAGTGGTACCATTGCCTAATTTGATGGGAATGTAAATTTGCTGGATGTCATCAGTCAAGCGTGTTGCATTCATTTGGCATTGGTGAATATAATTGCATTTTGGAAGGATACCAATAGAACTGTTTGAAATATACTAGATTAGAACCATGATCATTGGGTACCTGAAAGAGTCTAGAACCCCAAGTTTCTACTTGGTAGAAGCAGCTTAGAACTGAGAGGTGATACTTTCTCGAATTGACCAGGCTGTATACTATTCTCATGCATCTTCAGAACACCACAGTAAAAATAGTGGAGGTTTCAACTAGTAGATAAGGGTCAAGATCGCGCCACAGTTGTCAAAGATCCACCTCTCCCTTTTCATTAAGAGTAGCTGGATTGGATTAGGAAGACTGACCCCCTAGCTTCCGGGGCAATCCATTCAGCCACGTAGCTGGTGCTTCACATTGAATCAGCGGATCCCCGGTAGAGGGTGAGTTGGACTGGGCATTATCAGCCTCTATTATGCCAACCCTGCCCAGACTGCAATTGTATAGTCGGACTAAAGACTGATGCTGGCAACAACAACATACATGTATTTATATCTGTAGATGACTGGGACTGTGCCTGCGTCTGTAAGAACAAGCATATGGCTCAGCAGTGTCTGCCCCAACAAAGATGGAACCCTAACATCTGTAGCTGTCAGTGCTTGCATATTCCCAAATGTGGACAAGGTTATATCGCTGATCTCAGCACGTGCGGGTGAGAAATAGATTGTTTGGGATCATAAAATGACTACTTAGTCTCCCAACCAAGCGCAGTGGAACTCACTGATAGGGAAGGCAACTCCATCCATGTCCAAAACATGCCCATCCAGGACACATGGATGGAGTTGCCTTCCTCAATATTGCCCCCTCCCCCTGATGAGGAATGAATTTGCCGTAGGGGGAATGCAATTTGAAGATTAAATATCAATAAGCTGCTTGAGGTGTCAACTCGACTCTAGATTTCCAGAGTCTCTCAGTGTCAAGCACACAACTATTTCATTGCCATCAAATGTTGCAGTTGCTATATAAAAACTGTGTTAAGTACCGGGTCACATTTCATATGAACACATAAATTCTTTTGCTCACACTCAGAGCCAGCCATTGTCATTCTGGGTTTCACACCCTCATCTGTCATGCATTACAGCCATGTTTGTGTTTTCTCCTAAGTCTTATTCATCTAGCTGTGTTTGCAGTTGCAAGGCTGTTGTTGAGAATTCCAGACCTGTAGTAGCACCCGGCATAGCATCAGAGCCAGAGGTTCGTGTCACAGAGAGCACAGTGACAAACCCCTGTGCTCATGTCAGGTATGTAATTTACCATACTCAAATAATGGCTTGCCATTATACCACATAAACACAACTATACAAATCTGCAGATGATGCTTATCACTGCTTCAAACAACCGAATCTAAAGGTGGACCTCATGGCTTGTCACGCGGAGCTTCAACAGAGCTTTGTCTTGTTGCACATGCTACATGGTTATGCTCATCCTTTAGCAAAGTTTCAATGGAATCGTTAAATATGGTTGCCAACTAGGTAGGAAAGCACTAATAACTAATCGAAATGCTAGGTTTTCGGGAATGTTAAACGATTCCATCAAAGTGTTGCCAAAGAATGAGCTTTAGAACCGGACACTGCCCTTGGAAGTTTAGCACGCTCTTAGCTTGGCATGCTGAGAGGGGCCAACTCTGGGTTGGATTGTTTGAAGCAGCCACTAAAATTCCACAAAAAAGTGGCATTCATTGTTAATCCCTGTATGTGCATTGGGGGAAGGTAAGTCTGGCATTTCTATGCCACATCCCACCCATCAGTATCGTGTATCGCATGTCGCAAACACACTAGTTTCTTTCCCTGAGAGAATCAAATACAGTTATGTAACAATGATGATAACAATGATACAGAAACCTGTTGACCAGTATCAGGATACCTGCTATACAAAAGGCTCTTTCCCTACTCTGACTGATGACAGTTATCACATACTGAATGATAAATCCACTCTGTACTTTAGATGTCCTCGTGGCTACGTAGCCAGGATGTCCCGCGGAAGGTGCAGGTGCTCTTACCAACGAGGATAAAACAGCGGTATGTCTTGATGCTTAAAGCCTAAAGGCATATTATGTCATTTTTACCAAATATAATAGAGATTTTATATTTTGCTTACCTACATATATACACTAGACTTATGAACACACGTCACCAGCAGTGCATACTTTTTAATAACATTGATGCTGCATACCTCTGATAACCTTTAAGCAATGTTTAGGTGACGTAAGGAGTGTGGCGGATTTAAGAAAGACCTTTTACCCTTCACATTGTCTTTCGATTTGATTATATTTTCAAGGTTTGTTATTATAATCGTTCAGTGCAATAAAGGCCTCTCCCAATACACAGTTTAGTCATACCATACTATATTCTTGAAAACTAGCATCTACCTAAAAATTCTTACATAATAATAATACTAATAGGCTACTGCTCATTACGCTCATTACCATACTGGGTATGGAGTCATGTGGCAAGCTAGAACAGCTGGGAATATGGGGAGTTGACATAATGTACACTGACGAATGATATGTCACTGCTGACCAATTATATGTCACTGGCTGGCTTGCCCCGGGCTACTCAACTCTACCAGGGCACTCTACAAGGCAGGCGCTACATACAAGACTGAACTGATGGTCCTGGGACATTAGACGTGGCACAGTCGACCGTCATGGACCCCATGAGCTTATCGTCACTATTCAAAGACTCCTTTTCAGAAGTAGATTAATTTTGTTCATCTAAAAATATAGAGAATCATTGCGCTACCAGTGAAACTGCTTATTTTGCAAGATATGTAACGCTATGTCGGTCATAGTAGCTCGGTGGGAGAATGAATATATCTCATTGTCTGTCCTCCCCATGGTCCAGGTTCATTGCCCAGCTATGGCGAAGTATATCAAGGGCAAACAAACAAACCCCTGATATATGACAGCGTTGTTGCTTGATCAATGACCCATGGCCACATGACTGTCGTGAATCATTTTTAAAACGAGGTCCTGGTTCAAGCGAGCAGATAACTCTGTGTATGTTCAACACATTGGTGGTGCCTTGGCAATGCATAGCCAGCATTAGCTAGGACGTCGAAAACACACCGGTAACGTTATCCACCGAAGTAAAATTAACCTATAACTTAATGTTATAAATACACTTACTTTGTGGTCTTACTTTATTGCCTATTACCACCAATTTTCTATTGACCATTGAATATCGCAGAGACTACTGAGACAGTTTGATGCATGTTTGATAAGCAGTCATAATCATGCAGTTTGCTGGGCATGGTGTTATGAATAAAGTGGGACTAATTTTAATCTCACATGAGAATTATCTCTTTATTGGCGAACCACTCAGCCTAGAATTGATGTTGATTTTATATGTATTGGCAAGCACAATGTACAACTACGAATAATAAATTATTCAATGTGATAATAGTGAATCAACACTGGAGGATTATGTTGCTGCCGCCGCCATGAAGAGTGTAATGCTTTGGTAGTTGTGGAGCAGCAAGCTGCTTAAAATACATGTAAGTATCAGGTTGAATAAATTGAACTTTATTTGACACAGAGGTATATACAGGTTTGACTAATATCATACAGCAGAGACTGAAAATGCATGCACGGATTGCCAAAGACAATCAGCCAGAATACTTCAGTGGGAGAATGAATGTATCTCACTGTCTGTCCTCTCCGTGATCCGGGTTCAAATCTCGGCTGTGGCAAAAGTATTTCAAGGGATTTTTCCCTGGCTGATCATGTGCTGCCTTGTACATAGGTCTGGGAAGACCAAATACTAGGACCATATTGTTGAACCCACAGTGGCACCCCTTTAGAAATTAATACCTTCAACCTCAATGAGGATCATGAGCTGCCTATAGATCAACCTGGTATACCACAAACAAGCAAAATAAGATGAATTGAGATAATGACATCCATTTCCTCGGGGCATTCAACATGGAAATTAGGGTTTTTCTCGAAACCTCGAGTGATGGGACATTAAAATTATTACCTATAGAGATGAGACAAGATAGATTCTGAGTTTAAACCATGTGTTCACTGCTCCGAGTTTCGAGTCAGTAGCTGCACAAATTCACCGGATTCCTGTTTCCAACAATTGGGAGAGCGACTACATTATGCCTTTGTATTGGTTTATTTGAAGTTGGTGATGAGTAATGAAAATGAATGGAAATAGTCTCTGAGTAAATGAAATATGACTTTATAATATAATTTAATTGATCGACTGAATTCATAGGCCCATACAAACTCTGCTGTAGAATGATTACAATGAACAGTTATGGCTGCCTTCTACTCCTCCTGTTGTTTGAGCTGAAAGTGGTCTGCAGAGCAGGGTTAAACGGAACAACTACAACGGAAGTTGTGATAACTGCAAAGAACCTGAATAACACAACACAATTCACAAACACTACCCCAAACAGTGCAAACACAACTACTACAATATCTTTATCCACTACAACGCCTCACAAGATATCCAGCACGACCACAACTGTCAGCACAACTACAGCTATCTATGAGAACACTACAGTCTACTATGAAGATGATCCTTCTCGATGTCCTGGACTCAATATACCAAGGCTAGAGATTCTGGAAGGAGACCTCCTAGACAGGAGTGTAAACTCGTGAGTCGTTATTATCATCAGTGTTTAAAATGGGGGGGGGACATAAGGAAACATATTTCCACGTATGTTTGGGCAGGAAGATGCTGCATGGTCAGGGTCCCCTACCACAGCATCTCCTTAGGTAACTTTGTGTTGATGTCCTATTCTCGCCCTTGCGAACGTTTTCCTATATTCAATTGGCAAGCACAACTACGCCATTGTACCACAACTTAAACTGCCATGTCATGTACTGACTATTGATTCCATGACAATCCCGCTCTAACCGCCGATCATCATCATTATTATCTTCCGTATGTTGGCCTCACTTTTATTTATCGGCACTATATGTTTGTAGGACGATTCAAGTACGCTGTAGAAATGATTCGAGGGTACGGACATCATACCCGGACTTTAGATATATGTTTTCTCCATATAAATTGGATTGGGAAGGACATGCAATCTGCGCGCAGAATGGGACGGAGATAAAATGGCAGTGGGCCGAAGACTTTGAGCCCCAATGTCCTTGTGAGTAAGCTCAAAATACATTAGACAGGTTGGGGAGCTGAGTTTCCTCACCTGTAAATGTAAAACAGCTCCAAGATGGCACTGGTGACGGGTAAATACATTCGTCCGTATAAAATTTATTCCCAATCCTGTGCGCGATGATACCTGGAACAATTTGTAAATTTGTAATGATTTAGCATTGATACCCAGTAGCTACTGGCTTACTGAGCGAGTAGCTACTGGCTTACTGAGCGAGTAGCTACTGGCTTACTGAGCGAGTCACAACACGTTTCCTACACCCATAGAATCATAATATCCAGTCAATAGCGGGTTCATGCAACCTCTCTATTAATTAACGCGTCCTTAATTCTATCTAAGGTGAACTCCCCCATACCATAACATGCTGTTTGGCAAAAACTTTAACTCATCTGGATTGTTTGCTAGGCGATCACCATGCTTTCCATTTTAGTGAGACGCTGCGGGGTTTTTAGTGTGATTGGTGACAATGCGGATCATGATGGATTTGCTTATTACTATAAACCAGGAGAGGTTGTTTCACTCACCTGTAACCTCGGATTCATCTCCCATGATGGAAATTTCTCTTCAGATTGCAACGAAGATGGCACCTGGACGACCGAGCCACTCAACTGCCACGGTATGCTAAAATACAATCCCCTCTCCTTATGTGATAGTGCAATAACTGCAGTGAAAGCTCTAGTGCAAACAACTGAACTTTTAGCCTTTAACATCAAAGGCGGCCAGGCTTGCCCGTGCTACACGGCCAAGCATGGCTAAGCCTGGCCAGCCGAACATTCAGCCCGCGCAGCGCACATACTTTACAGTAAGATTTAACAATGTTATGTAAAAGACGTTATTTCTTTAACCACAGTTGTAAAATCAGGACAGGGGGGGGGGTGAAGTGAAGTTCGCAGATCACCTAGAATTATCAATTAAGACTCAATCTTTGACATAATCACTGATTTTATGGCTGAACACCAGACTTGTAATACATGGTGGCAACAAATAAAAGTGAAATCCCTGGGGTGAAGCATAGCAATGATGTCATATTCACAGAATGGCTTCCTTGTTTAATCTTGTATAGAGAGGCTAGGGAAATTTGAACAAGTTGACTGATTATCCATAATCCATGCATGCATTTGCAGATCATACATAATACAGTATCTTTGTCAATCGGTCACATGTTCTCTAGTGCATTCGGTATTTATACCAATTTCCAGTAAATTTATCAATTGTTTCAGTACAACTTAGACAAACTTGGTATGACAGGAAAGTTTAATTGCACAGTCACATGAGCAGCATGGTTAAGACAACAGGGTTATAGAAAGATGATTGTTTACTGGGAAATCTCCCAGAGTCTTGCCAGAAAGATATGTATAGCAAACAATTCTTTCTACTTGACAAAAGAAATCGATTTAAGAGGTTGACCAATCAAAGGACTTTGTCAACCAGTATAACAAAATACAATATCGAACCTCAAACCAGTTAGGATGTATTTAAAAAGAAGTAGGGGGTGTCAGCCAAGATGGCGCATTGGGAGAATGAATGCATCTCATTGGTTGACCTCTCCATGGCCTGGGTTCAATTTAATTCAATTTCAAAGGATTGCGTCCTGGGTGATCATACTCTACCAACCCGTTCATTGGTGCCACACAGCCTATGGACATTGAGGAAGAAGGGCTACGGTGAAGTCCAATCACGGACAGACAATGAATGGAAAAGAAAATGGGATGTCGGGGTACCGGGGTGTTGTATTGCAGTGAATTCATACTGGGCTTCTCCCATATCATATATGGTTTCGGACATTCAGGGTATGGATAGGGGGTTTGGAGGTATGGGAATCTATTTTCCAGGCATTGGGTTTCTCAGTACCCATATGATAAGGCTTGCGAAGGACTCACGTTTGCTTTACAGCTGACCCTCTATATTATGGCTGCCAGTCAGTAAACACAACAGGACTAAACTTCACAGTGGTTAAATATGGACAACGAAGTGCTGTTTCACCTCAGTGCGCCAGGACAGGAAACGATGCTGTGGTCTTCATGGCAGAAAAGTAGGTTACCTGCGGTACATATAATTTT
>Ga0224501_10005328_pt1 | contig 10141 bp, 11 predicted proteins | sample SF_Oct11_sed_USG_4_FD_169105 | JGI IMG/M metagenome (GOLD analysis project Ga0224501, IMG submission 169105) | Sediment microbial communities from San Francisco Bay, California, United States - SF_Oct11_sed_USGS_8_1 | ecosystem: Environmental > Aquatic > Marine > Sediment | place: USA...
GCGGCAATGCCTTCCCGGCGGTGGGCAGCGGCTATGGCAATGACTACATTGATATCCCCCACTTTCAGCTTGCCGATTCGGTGACATATGGCTAAATTATCTAGTTGCCACTTTTGTCTGAGCTCCTCAGCTATTTGTTGCAATCTGTCTTTGGCTTTATGTTCTGCGTCTTCATATTCTACTGAAAGAACCTGTTTACCGTGGGAGTAATTGCGAATCAAGCCGATATAGGTAACCACACAGCCGCTGCTATCGGTCTTAACCTTATCGACCACAAGCTGAGGGGAGATAGGCTTTTCTGTAATCTCAATCATCTGCTTATCTAAAAGAAGGGCTGGTCTTGGTAAAGACCAGCCCGGTTGATTTTAGACGACCTAAGATGTTGGAGCGGCTTCCACTTGGGGGGATAACGGTTCCTCAAATGCCGCTTCTAGCTCTGCGCCCTCTAGGGTCTCTTGAGCAACAAGTTTTTCTGCAAGGTGTATCAACCTTGACTTATTTTCGGTTAGAATCTTTTTGGCTTTCTCATGAGCGTGCTGGATAATGCTATGAACCTCGTCATCAATCTGCTGAGCTACCTTCTCGCTGTAGTCCCTTTGCTCAGAGATTTCACGACCGAGGAAGACAAGCTCCTCCTTGCGCCCGAAAGTCCGTGGACCCATTTTTTCGCTCATTCCATAAGAGGTTACCATCCTGCGGGCAAGCTTGGTAGCCTCTTCAATGTCATTTTGGGCTCCGGTGGTCATTTCATTGAAGATTAGCTCCTCAGCAGTGTGCCCAGCTAACAAGGTGGCTAGCGCATCCTTGAATTGAGAGCGTGTTAGCAGATATCGGTCTTCGGTAGGTAGCAGACGGGTATAACCACCCATCATACCCCGAGCTACTATAGAGATTTTATGTACCGGGTCAGCATTAGGCAGCATTTTGGCAACAAGGGCATGTCCTGCCTCATGATAGGCAGTAATTTGCTTTTCCTTGGGGCTTATCCTCCGGCTCTTCCTCTCCGGACCAGCAATCACCCTATCGGTAGACTCCTCAAGTTCTTGCATCTCAATGGTTTTCTTACCCCGCCTGGCAGCCAGAATAGCTGCCTCATTGACCAGGTTGGCTAGGTCAGCACCACTGAAACCGGCAGTCTGCTTGGCTAGCGTCTCCAGATTAACTGACTTATCTAGTGGCTTACCATTGGAGTGAACCTTGAGAATAGCCGTTCGACCGTTGATGTCTGGGCGGTCTAGGATTACACGTCGGTCGAAGCGTCCGGGGCGAAGTAAAGCTGGGTCAAGTATATCTGGTCGGTTGGTAGCAGCAAGAACAATCACGCTAGTATTGGTATCAAAGCCGTCCATCTCCACCAGAATCTGGTTGAGGGTCTGCTCCCGCTCATCATGACCACCGCCCAGCCCAGCACCACGATGACGACCTACAGCGTCGATCTCATCAATGAAGACAATGCACGGCGTATTGCGTTTGGCTTGGTCAAAGAGGTCACGCACCCTGGAGGCACCAACGCCGACAAACATCTCTACAAATTCACTGCCGCTGATAGAAAAGAAAGGCACCCCGGCTTCGCCGGCTACTGCTCGAGCCAGCAACGTTTTTCCTGTGCCAGGTGGACCTATTAGTAATAACCCTTTCGGAATACGAGCCCCCAGACTCTGGAACTTCTCACGCGACTTGAGGAAATCCACCACTTCATGCAATTCCTGCTTGGCTTCCTCCACTCCGGCCACATCGTCAAAGGTTACCGTTGGCGTGCTAGCCGGGAACAGTCGGGCTCGGCTACGCCCAAAGCTAAGTGCCTGACTATTAGCCCCGCGCGCCGAGCGGAATAGGAAGAACAGTAAGGCGCCAAAGAGTAACAGGGGCAGGAAAGCTATTAGTAGCCCGCCCCAGTCAAATCCTGATGGCTTTACCTCGTAGTCTACCCCCTCAAGGTCAAGCCCGAGTTCTTTAAGCTCAACCAGTGTGAGGTTACCTATAGACGTTTTTAGTTCCGCGTCCTCGGTAGTTGTAATAAGTAGCTCGTCATCGTCCACTGTAAGCTTAGCTATCTCATCATCTTGCGACATAGCTATAGCTTCCTCTAAGCCGATTTCAACTGGTTTTTCTGTCATCGGGAAGAAGCGAGAGAAGAGAAATACGGCAACAGCCATAATAATGATGTATATTAAGCCACTACGCATCCAGTTTGTCCCCATCCTTTACCTCAGCTTTATTTATCTCAACTGTTAATATTATACCAGAAATAGCTACAAATAGGAAAAAACAAGAACTTTATCATAGGACAACCTACCAGAAATGGGTGCTAGCCCGTTTTCAGCAGGTTTTCATACGTTTCTTGGAGGAGAAGGGCATCCCCTTCCAGGTTGGGACTCTCGCAGATTACTAAACCCTTAACATGGTAATCCTTTAGCGCTTTGAGAAGTTCAACGTACTGTAAATCTGCCTCTTTTAGGTTCAGGTGTTTTATTTCCCCCTTTTTGCCATAGGCAATGCCAGAGACATGGATATGCATATTCTCTAGGGCTTCATCTCCCAATCGCTGTTTCACTTGTTTGAGAATAGAGGCAAACTCCGGGTAGGAATTGAACTCCCCAGTTCGGGCATGCCAGTGAGCAAAGTCTAGGCAGGGAGCTACTCCCTCAAGCTCAGCGCACAAGTTGAGCACTTCTTCTATGGTTCCAAATTGACTGGGCTTACCGAGGACCTCTGGTCTAATCCATATCTGATTATTTTCCCGTCTAAGCTGGTGTATTACTTCCCCCAGGTGTTTCTTTACCGCATCATAGGTTTTTTCTGACGAATCACCGAGATAGAAAGCAGCGTGGAAAACAACGCTTTGCGCCCCACATAAGGCGGCAATGCGGGTAGTCTGAAGTATCCTGCCTTGGCTAGCAGTTATCTTTTCTGGCTCATGGGCATTAAGGTTGATGAAGTATGGACCATGAGCCGATAGCTTTACTCCCTCCCTGGCTGCTGTTTCTGCAACCAGGCGAGCGCCTGCCTCGCCCATTCTAACTCCCTGGACAAACTCTATCTCCATGCAACCCAGCCCAAGCTCGGCAATGCGCTTAATGCCATCTATAGTGGATGGTGTCCTGGAGCTATGGGGAGTGCCGCCAGTGCCAAAAAGAAGCTTCTCCATTTATCTCGTCCTTTAACTTTCCCAGTGATATTGTTTACTAGTGGCTACTGTTTCCACCCTCCCACCCACGGGAGCTTGGCTCAGCAGCCTCAGAGGGCGGGTGGATGGGAAAAAATAAATTGATAAACAACCTCTCCCAATTAATATAAGTATAGCACAAAGCTAAACAGGTAATAGAAGCTAGTTAAGCGCTTGCGGTGCCCGGGAGTTAGAATCACACTGGTTGTGATATAATATTGTTAAATAAGCCATTGTACACGGAGGCTAGCTTCTGGAAGGAATAGAGGTGGCGCGCACGGCGGTGGAAGCTGCCAGCGATAAGCAGGCAAGTAATATCATACTGCTGGATACGCGGGGCGTGTGCAGCTTTACCGATTATTTAGTGATATGTAGTGGCGATTCCGAGAGGCAGATTTCGGCTATCTATAATGAAGTCGGGCATAGATTGAAGAAGGAGGGCATCTTACCTCATCATCATGAGGGGACTACAGACTCCGGATGGCTGCTGCTTGATTTTGGCGATATTATCGTCCATATTTTTGCCCCCTTCGAGCGGGACTACTACCAATTGGATGAGCTGTGGAGCCAGGCTACCCCGGTGCTCAGGATTCAATAACTGAACATTTCATCGTTGGAAAAGAACAGCTTGATTTCCTCCGCGGCAGTGGCTAATGAATCCGAGCCGTGAATGGTATTCTGCTCAATATCCAAGCCGAAATCACCCCTTATGGTTCCCGCCTCAGCCTTGGCTGGGTCAGTTACCCCCATCGCTTTTCTGATTACCTCTACGGCTTGTTCACCCTCAAAGACACAGGCGATTATCGGAGCCGAGCTAATATAGTTCACCAAGCTGTCATAGAAAGGCTTATCCTTGTGGATAGCGTAGTGTCGCTGGGCTAAGGCTTTATCTGGATAAACCATCTTCATTGCCACCAGCTTCAGCCCTAGACCCTCTAGGCGAGCGATAATAGTGCCGGCTAAGCCCCTCTGCATAGCGTCTGGCTTGATTAGAACTAAAGACCTTTCCATGGTCGAACTCCTATTCTACGGGGTTAAGAAGCCCCTCTAAATCGTTCACCGTTACTACCTCCAGTGTGTCAACTATGAGGTCAGCCTCGGTCAGGCTCTGCCTGGGGTGGGTATTAGTAATAGCCAGGCAATGCATGCCGGCTCTTTTAGCCGCAGCCACACCGGCTACAGCATCCTCAATTACAATGCAGTTCTTTGGCCCAACACCCAATCTTTTGGCAGCCAGTAGGAAGCCTTGTGGGCTGGGTTTGCCTTCGGTTACATCCTTATCGCTAACGATGGCTTGGAAGCAACTTTCTATACCTAGACTGCCGGTAACTAGCCGGATATTTTCCATTGGTGTTGACGAGGCTAATGCCATCTTGAACCTGTGTTTCCTGAGCGACTGGAGTAGCTCCACTGCTCCGGGGAGCGGTTTTATGTTTTGCCCCGCCAGGCTGCGGAAGTTCTCCTCTTTTTTCCTGGCAATAGCGTCTACTTCGCTCTGAGATATTTCTTCACCTAAAGCAGCTCTGATTATGGTATCATTCCTCCGACCAAAGTTACGCTTGAAATCCTCTTCAGTGAATTTCACCCCTCTTTTCTGGAACACCTCCTGCCAAGCGCCGAAGTGAAAGGCAGCAGTATCGGCAATTACTCCGTCCATATCCCAGATAACAGCCTTAGCCTCAATTTCAGACATTGCTTTTTGCCTTTCCCTCCCTTTGATTGAGGATAAACATGGTTGCTATGCTGTCGGCCACCGGCGTGCCATCCTTGAGTGATACTTCTGCTTTGGCCTCAGCCAGCCTCCTGGTCTTTTTGATTAAAGAGGCAGTGATAATGAGGGGCTCATCTATCCGGGCTGGGCGCCTAAACCTAGTTTGCATTTTGGCAGTTAAGGTGTTTACCCCTTTAAACAGGGTGGCATAGCTCATAGCCTCGTCAAGGATGCAGCTTATGATTCCGCCGTGAACCAGTCCTGACCAGCCTTGATGAAACTTACCAGGGGTAAACTCCGCCACGGCTGCTTTGCCATCCCACTCGAAACTCAATTTCAAGCCAATAGGGTTTTCCCGCCCGCAAGCAAAACACATGGTTAATTCCTTTTCGGTATCAATTGATACTTGAGGCCAGTTTGTCATTTTTGCCTCCATCCTGATTATTATCGGTGTTTGGGTTGGGTAATTGCTGGTCGCCTGAGGTACAGTGGTTGCAGGGTGGCGGGGTTATCATAATCGCCTGCCTCAAGCCGCTGCTTCCCCAGCTCAGCCAGTAGGCTGGCTCGTCGCAATTCGGTGGTGGGTATTACTGCTCTTCGCTTGAGCCGCTTCCTTAGCTGATTGGCAATAAGTGGCACGAATTCCCCACAAAATATGGTTTTGGTGGTTATCTCTGAACATAGAGCTTCAACGGTGGTTATGTGCTCACTAGCCAGTTGGCACCACTTATCATCCTTCTTTTGGTACATAGCAGTGGCGATTTCTCCTCTGCCGGCATTGAATATAGGGCAGATAGGTAGACCGGTTTCGGCATGCCGGTAGGCTTCCAACTCCAGGCTGCTGATGCCAATCATCGGGATTCCCAGGCTGAAGGCCAACCCCTTGGCAATGCTAATTCCTACTCGCAATCCATTGAAGCTCCCCGGCCCTTTGGCCACCATAACACAACCGATGGATTGAAGGTCTACTTTGGTCTCATTGAGTAGGCGAGCCAGCCGAGGTAATAGTTCAACGCTATGGTTTTGCTCACAATGCCAGGTTGATTCAGCTAGCACTTGGCCATTCTGAACCAGAGCCAGGCTGGCGGTATCTGTTGAAGTATCTATCGCCAATAGCACCGGTAACCCTTTCTAGGAGTTGAGGGAGAAGTGTTTCAGTTGTGCTGCTATCTCACGGTAGCGTTTGCCACTGGGTTTGAGTTTGAAGCTACGCTCAGTATCGGCAAGATAGCTTATTTCGATTAGCAGATGCTCTACTGGCAGCAAGCTTAATCCCTTTTCCGCCCATTCCACTACGCAAACTCCTTTGCCATATAAATAGTCATCCAGACCCAGCTCTGCAATCTCTTCCAAACGGTCAAGCCGGTAGAAATCTATGTGATACAGCGGCAACCTGCCACGAAGCTCCCTAATTACCACAAAGGAGGGGCTGGCCGCATACTCCTCAATATCCAGTCCCCGGGCAATGCCCTGAGTGAGGCAGGTCTTCCCCATTCCCAAGCCACCCACCAGGAAAACGTTATCCCCTGGCAGGGCTATCTCGCCAATGCGGACTCCAAGTCTCTGCGTCTGTTCAGGGCTATGGCTGGTTATCTCAAGGTGGTTCATCTTGTAATAAAGTGCTCCCACCCCGCCTTGCCCAGATTGGTCGGATTTCCCTGGCTGTCAACTAGGGTTACCCCTCCTTCCTTACCGGCTACAATTTCACCGATTACTGTTACCGGGCAAGAGGCCGCCCCTTTTACCCTATCTATAACCTCAGTCCTTCCGGTAAATAACAATTCGTAGTCCTCTCCCCCTGAGAGTGCCAGCTGGAGGAATTTGTCGCCGAACTCAGCTTTGACCATGGGCTCAACGGGTACCCGGTCAATTTCCACTCGGGCACTGACATGGCTGGTCTTGCAAATCTGATTTAGGTCTGAAATCAGTCCATCGCTCACATCTATGGCTGTTTTCACTCCTTGGTCGACTAATAGTTGCCCTTCAGCTACTCGGGGATAGGGGTGAAGGAAAGCCCGGTTAAAGCAGGCAGTGGCTTCAGGGTTAAATTGTAGCTTTTTGGTGAGCATCTCTAGACCAGCAGCAGCCGCCCCCAGATAGCCAGTAACCGCTACCAGCTCTCCTGGCTTGGCCGCTGAGCGGGTAAGTATATGCTTGTCCCGGTTTTTGGTGCTGCCCAGAATGGTAATAGTAATAGCGACTAAGGGCGCACTGCTAATATCTCCGCCAATTATGGCGACACCAAATTGCCTTGCCAGCTCAATCATCCCAGTGTAGAGGGCAGTGACATCGTCCACTTCGGTATCGTTTGGCAGGGCTACTGACACCAAGGCATATCCGGGTATGCCGCCCATAGCTGCTATATCGCTCAGATTTATTGCCAGTGCTTTCCAGCCCAACTCTTTCCACGGAGCTATACCTGAGGGAAAGTGGACGTCCTGAATGAAGGAATCGACGGTAGCCAGTTGAATTGAGGCATCACCATGCCAGGCAGCAGCATCATCACCAATGCCAATCAACAGCTGCTGCCAAGATACTATCTGATTGTCTCGGGAAGCATTAGCCATTTTAGCCAGGAGGTCAATCAACCCAAATTCTCCCAGCTGTGAGACCTTCATGGCAAAATTATAGCATGCCTATATCTGGGTCACAACTTGACTCTAGCCATATAGGGTGAAAGTTGTTATAGTGTTTAGTAGTGATGCGTTATGCAATCATTGCTGATATTCATGCCAATCTAACAGCTTTCGTCTCGGTGCTGGTTGATATTGAGCACAGAGGAGAGGTGGAGGAGGTGTGGTGTTTGGGAGATATTGTTGGCTATGGACCAGACCCGCACCAGTGCATTGAGCTGTTACGCCAGACTAACCATGTTTGTGTGGCTGGAAATCACGATTGGGCAGCAGTAGGTAACATAGATACCTCTGAGTTTAATCCCGATGCTGCTGAGGCCTGTCGCTGGACAGCAAAGCAAATGACCCCGCGGGATATAGAGTATCTTACCGGTCTGCCGCTGGTTATTGAGAAGGACGATTTTACTCTGGTGCACGGTAGCCCGCGGGAGCCTATTTGGGAATACATCCTGTCAATCAGTGCTGCTAAAGAAAATTTTACTCACTTTAAGTCGAAGTTTTGCCTCGTGGCTCATTCTCATGTTCCCCTAGTGTTTAGGCGTGATGCAGCTGGTTCGTGTTACTTCAGCCAATTCTTAACTAATAAGGCACTGATGCTGAGTAAGGAACGGTTGATTATCAATCCCGGTGCCGTAGGACAACCTCGAGATGGTGACCCTCGGGCAAGCTATGCTATCTATGATAGCGAAACCAACCAGGTTAAGCTCTGCCGTGTCTCTTACGATGTTACTGCCACTCAGGCTAGGATGGTAGAGCGGAATTTACCCATGCGCTTGATAGCTCGTCTGAGTCACGGCTTATAACTTATTTGAGCCGTGGCCTCCTGTTGTTGACATGAGGTGGGCTCAGAGGATAAACTTACTGCTTGGATTGCCTAAATAATAGCCTATAAAAATCTATGGCGAGGAGGTGATGAACTAAAAAGGTTGAGTTTTGCCTCTTGGATTTATTAACAGATTATAGAGTGAGGAGACAAAGGATATGGCAAAAATACCTGACAAAATTGAAACTTGGCAGATGGTGGAACCGGGCAAGTTGGCTAGAGCGAGCCTCAATGTCCCTGAGATAAAGCCTAGTGAGGTGTTAGTTGAAATTGCTGGCTGCGGAGTATGTCATACTGACCTGGGCTATTTTTATGACGGCGTGCCAACAGTAAGTAAACCGCCACTTACCCTAGGGCATGAAATAAGCGGCACTGTAATTGCTGGTGATGGAAAATGGGTGGGTAAAGAAGTAATCATCCCAGCGGTGATGCCGTGCAATAACTGCCCCATCTGCGCTGCCGGTAGAGGCAACCGCTGTCTGGCGCAAAAGATGCCCGGGAATAGTATGGAGATTTACGGTGGTAATTCCAGCCATATTGTGGTTCCTTCTCAAGATTTGTGTGAGATTCCGGATAGGAAGGGGATACCCCTTTCACATTTTGCCGTGATTGCCGATGCGGTAACCTCACCCTATCAGGCGGCAATGAGAGCTGAGGTCAAGCCCGGGGATTTAACCATCATTATCGGGGTTACCGGTGGTCTTGGTGTATATGCCACCCAGACTTGTGCGGCTTTGGGTGCTAAAGAAGTCATCGGTATTGCCCGAAACCCGGAGAAGCTGAAGCGAGCCCTGAACTTTGGAGCCACCCATGTTATCAGCTCAGTGGATAAGAGTCCCAGGGATATCAGAGACGAGTTCCGAGGTTATTGTAAGGAGAAGGGGCTGCCATCAAACTATGGCTGGAAGCTTTTTGAGTGGACCGGCACTGCCGCTGGTCAGGCAATTGCTCTGGAGCTACTATCATTTATCGGCAAACTGGTGATATGCGGTTTTGGCATGCAGAAGAATGAGTATGCATTGTCAAGGTTAATGGCATTTGACGCTGATATTATGGGCTCGTGGGGCTGTCTACCTAAGTACTATCCCGAGGTTCTTAAGATGGTTTTGGATGGTAAGGTACAGATAGAGCCCTTTGTCGAGACAAGACCGATGAGCCAGATAAAGGAAGTATACGAGGAAGCTCACAAGGGCGGGCTAATGAAGAGGATAGTGCTAACCCCTGATTTTTGAATTCAAATCAAAAAGGAGGTATTATAAATGGCTTTAGAATGGGTACCTAGAGATAACGTATTAAAAGACCATCAGATTTTTGGTGATGAGCACTTTGGCACCGAGCCACCGTGCACCATGTTTGAGAAGAAGCCGCTGGTTAACCCCAATACTGGGGAGAAAGTTGATGGTCTTTATACGGCGTGGATAACCCTCAATAATCCGGCTCAGCTGAATTCCTACACTACTGAAATGGTAAAGGGAGTTATTGCTGGTATGCACAAGGCCTCTATGGACCGAGCTGTAGTGGCGACCATATTCACCGGGGCTGGTGACCGTGCTTTCTGTCCCGGTGGCAATACTAAGGAATACGCTGAATACTACAGCCGGAGGCCAAGGGAATACCGTGACTACCTTGACCTTTTTGGCACTATGGTTGACAGTATTCTGAAGAGTCGGGCTCCCGTAATCTGCCGCTGTAACGGGATGCGAATTGCCGGTGGCCAGGAGTTGGGGCAGGCCTGTGACCTTACTATTGCCGCCGATATTGCCATGTTCGGGCAGGCGGGAACCAGGCATGGCTCCACCCCAGACGGC
>Ga0224501_10005329_pt1 | contig 10138 bp, 5 predicted proteins | sample SF_Oct11_sed_USG_4_FD_169105 | JGI IMG/M metagenome (GOLD analysis project Ga0224501, IMG submission 169105) | Sediment microbial communities from San Francisco Bay, California, United States - SF_Oct11_sed_USGS_8_1 | ecosystem: Environmental > Aquatic > Marine > Sediment | place: USA...
GGCGATACTATGTTAACAGTTGGGAGCCTGGCGGATTTTGATTTCTCAAAAGTTCAGATTGGCCTGTTTTCTGCGGGTGCATCAATTTCAGAAGAGTATGCGCCTAAAGCTGCAGCTGCCGGGTGTGTGGTAGTAGACAATACATCCCAGTTTCGTTATGACGATGATATTCCGCTGGTGATACCGGAGGTCAATCCTCACGCTATCGCGCAATATACTGCGAGGGGTATTATTGCGAATCCCAATTGCTCTACTATACAAATGTTAGTTGCATTGAAACCTATTTATGATGCCGTGGGTATCCAGCGTATTAATGTAGCAACCTACCAGGCTGTTTCTGGCACCGGTAAGGAAGCAATTGAAGAACTGGCAGGCCAGACCGCGAAATTATTGAATGGTAAGCCGGTGGATTGTGAGGTTTACCCGAAACAGATTGCATTTAATGTGCTGCCACAAATTGACGTTTTTATGGACAACGGCTATACCAAAGAAGAGATGAAAATGGTCTGGGAGACAAATAAGATCATGGAAGATGACACTATTAAGGTTAATCCGACAGCGGTACGAGTACCCGTGTTTTATGGTCATTCAGAAGCGGTTCATATAGAAACACGTGAAAAAATGACAGCGGAACAATGTCGAGAGCTTTTATCAAAAGCGCCCGGGGTAAAAGTACTGGATGAGCGTAAAGATGGCGGTTATCCCACGGCTGTAACCGAGGGGGCAAGCTCTGATCCAACTTATGTGGGTCGTATTCGAGAAGATATTTCGACAGATAATGGTCTTAATCTCTGGGTCGTTGCCGATAATGTCCGTAAAGGTGCTGCATTAAATAGTGTTCAAATTGCTGAAATTTTGATAAAAGACTATTTATAATCTATAGTTACACTTGCATACTAAAGTATATTCTTAGCAGGCTAGCTAAGTATTTGATTATTGGATTGGGCACCATTCTGGTATTTAGAGTGCCTTTTATGGGTTTTTGAGGGGAAATTTGGTGCGGAAAGTTACCTTAGGCCTGATTATGCTGGCAGCATTATTGCCTGGCACAGGTCAGACATTAGGATTAGGCGAGATTGAGCTGAAATCAGCACTGAATCAGGAGCTGGATGCAGAAATTGAGGTGTTATCTGCAGTTGCTGAAGATGCTGAACAGTTAATTGTAAAACTGGCTTCTAGAGATGCTTTTGCCAGAGCGGGTATCGATCGCCCATTTTTCCTGCAACAGCTTAAATTTAAAGTACTGGTTAAAAACAATAAACCCTACGTTAAGATTTATACCAAAAGTGCAATTAGAGAACCTTATTTAAGTTTCCTGGTAGAAATTGACTGGCCAGAAGGCCATATGCTGCGTGAGTACACCTTATTGCTTGATCCACCTGTGTATTCAGGTATGGAAACCAGCGGAAGTTCAGTGTCCAGTGATGGTGGGCGTCCTTTTATTGATCCGGCTGATCAGCAGTATATGACTCAGCCGGTTAGTTCTCAACAAAGTTCCAGTCAGTCACTTTGGGGAGATGAGTCTGCATCAGCTCCACAGGTTCAGGCCAGGCCAGTAGCTCCTCAACAAAATAATGTACAGGCTCCGCAGCAATATCAGCCTGCCCCGCAGAACAGGGTGCCTGTAGAAAGCCAGGTTTATCCAGCTGTTGTTGAAACACGGTCAGCTAGTGGTGAAGTCACCTATCGGCCAATGCCACAGGCAAGGCCACCTCAACCACAGGTGAGACAGGCACGGGTACGACAGGTTGACGGCACTTATCGTGTCCAGAAGCATGACACTTTATGGAGTATTGCTGATCGTTCGCGTCCCAATGACTCGGTGACTATTAAGCAGATGATGCTGGCCCTGGTAAAGGAGAACCCTGAAGCATTTATTAATGGAAATATGCATGGCGTAAAACGAGGTTACATCCTACGTATGCCTGACATGAATTCTATTAATCGTGTTAGTCGGCAGCAGGCTATTGCAGAGGCCAGGGCACATAGTGCCTTATGGCGTGAATACCGACAGTCTATGGCAACCAGTACGCCGGCATCTGCGCTTGATTCAGATCTGTCTTCTGGTGATACCTCTGCAAAAACTGATTTAGAAGAAATTGAAGGCAAGCTGTCAATTGTCAGTGCTAGTGAAAGTGAAGGTGGTGAAGCTGATGTTGCTGGCCAGGATCCCAATGCAGAAATTACTCGCCTGAAAAAACAGCTGTCTATGGCCCATGAGTCACTTGAATCTGAGCGCCTGGAAAAAGAAAACTTACAATCACGTCTTAACGAACTTGAGCAGAGAGTTAACAGTGTTCTTGAAATGGGTGATGTAGAGCTGGCCAAGTTACAGTCAGATTTGCAAGGTACCCGACAGGATGTTGAAGCAGCTGTAAAGAGTGATGTAGTCGATTCCCAGGCTCTTGAAATGCCAGCTGCTGATAAGATTACTGACGAAGTGGTGATGCCGGATGAATCTGCCATGGTAGACATGCCAGAATCCACATCCGAGGTTGATGTGGGTACTGTAACTGAGGAAACAGCACTTGCTGATGATGTTCAGCTGCCAATGGGTGAAGAGCCTTTATTTGTTGATGAAGCCCAGACAACAGAGCCAGCAGCTGCCGACATGAGCGCGGCAACACCTGCTCCAGCTCCGGTTATGCCTGATACAGCCGCGCCCTCTTTTGTGAAGGAACAGCCAAAAACTTTCCTGGAGAAAATACTCAATGAGCCCAATATGCTGGCAGCCATTGGTGGCGCAATTCTGGCACTTATTGTTGTTATTGGTTTGATTGTTCGCCGTAAACGCCTTAATCAGTCTGCTAGTGATGATGACTGGATGCCTGAGGCGGCTGCTGATGACATGATGGATCTGGATGATGCGACTGTACAGATGAATGCCATGGATGATATGCACCTGGATTCTGAAAAAAAAACTAACCTAGAACCAGGTGGTGATCGGAACCTGGAAAAAACAGTCAGCAGTCTTGCTGGCGGAGCCGATACACAAGCTGAAGCTGAACAGGATGATGTTCTGTCTGAAGCTGATGTTTATCTTGCCTATGGTATTTATCAGCAGGCCGAAGATCTGTTGAATAGTGCTCTTCAGCAAAATCCGGACAGGGATGATTACCGGATGAAATTATTAGAAACCCATTATGCTGCTAAAGATTCAGCTGCTTTTGCCAGTCTGGCTGAAGTGGTTAAAGGTCGTAAGGCGGGTGATAAAGAATACTGGGAAAGAGTCATACTTATGGGGCAGGAGCTATGCCCGGGTAATGCATTATTTGAAGCAGGTGACCTCGATGTTTCAGGACTGGCAACTGATGATCTAATACCACAGAAGCCTGAAGCAGCTGATCTTGATCTCGATATGGGGGATAGTCTTGCGGATCTTGGTCTTGGGGATGACCTGGATTCAGATGCAACCCAGGTTTTGAGTGAGCCACTGGATCTGGATTCGTCTACTGATGAACTGGGTGGACTTGATGACCTTGCCGGTTTTGATGATGAGTTGTCTGTGGATGATAGTTCGGATCTGACTATGGATAGTGGGGATCTGGATTTTGATATGGGTGAGCTTGATGCTGGTGCTGAAGAGACAGCATCAGGTGATAGTGGACTTGATCTGGATGTTGGAGATGATTTTGCTCTTGATCTTGATGCCTCAGACCTTGGACTGGAAGAAGTAGCCGATACAGGCTCGGCGGATGCTGAGATGGATTTATCTATGGATATGGATGCAACTGATCTGGGTTCGGGTGATGAAGATATGTCGCTGGATCTGGATTCAGGTGATGGGGATATGTCGTTGTCTCTGGACGCAGGTGATCTAAGTTCAGGTGATGAGGATATGTCGTTGGATCTGGATACGGGTGATGATGACTCACTGGATCTATCCATGGATTTTGAAGATAGTAGTGATGAAATGGGTTTATCCATGGATATGGATTCAACTGATCTGGGTTCGGGTGATGAGGATATGTCGCTGTCAATGGATATGGATACAGGTGATGATGCCCTGGATTTGACCATGGATATGGAAGCAGGCTCAGATGAAGAAATTTCTTTTGATATGGACGATGATGCGGGTGAGGTTGAGCTGGATCTATCGATGGATGATAGTAGTTCAGATGGGCTTTCATTTGATGCAGGTGATGATGATTTTGATATATCTGCATTGTCAGAGGATGTTGATGAAATTGGTACCAAGCTGGAGCTGGCACGCGCTTATCTTGAAATGGGAGATAAGGATGGTGCAATGAGTATTCTTGGTGAAGTTAAAGAAGAAGGGAATGAGGCTCAGCAGAAAGAAGCAACTGAATTATTACAGCAGGCCAGTTAATAACTTTTAATAGCTAATCATCTAAAACGGCATGGGTGCAAACCAATGCCGTTTTTTGTTGCGCAAAAAGATAAACTGTTGTTTTATTAATATTGCACGTCAATTTCCCGGGTATGCTGGTAATAAACATGTCATTCATACCTGTTATGTCTTTGGCTGGTTAAAGTAATTCAAAATTCCTGGAAATTAATTTATGCGTATTGCTTTAGGTGTTGAATATAATGGTAGTGATTTTTCTGGCTGGCAAATGCAGAATCATAATACCCGTACTGTTCAATCTGTTCTGGAAACTGCTTTATCCAGGGTTGCAGATCAGTCGATTAATGTTACCTGTGCTGGCCGTACTGATACGGGTGTTCATGCAACAGGCCAGGTTGTACATTTTGATGTAACGGTGCAACGACCTGAGAAAGCCTGGGTGCTTGGAGTCAATGCGCATTTACCTGATGATGTTTCATCACTCTGGGCCTGTGAGGTAGACGAGAGTTTCAGTGCTCGTTTTACAGCTACGGCAAGACAATACCGTTACGTGATTTTAAATCGTCGGGGACGGCCGGCGTTATTTAACAGGCAACTTACCTGGCGGCATGGAAAAATTAATGTCGATGATATGCATCAGGCCGCCCAGGTATTACTGGGGGAGCAGGATTTTTCATCTTTTCGATCCAGTGCCTGTCAGGCAGAACATGCACGTCGTTGTATTCATTTTGTTAATGTCAGCCGCCAGGGTGATTATATTTATATTGATATTGAGGCTAATGCTTTTTTGCATCACATGGTAAGAAATATTGTGGGTTCTCTGTTGATGATTGGGCAGGGTGAGCAAGCGGTTAACTGGATGGCGGAGTTAATGCAGCAGAAAGATAGAACACTGGCCGGGCCGACTGCGCCGGCAGATGGGTTATACCTGGTAAAGGTGAGTTATCCGGAGCAATATAAGTTGCCTGATTATAAGTCAGTACCGGTATTTGCCTGATAAATAATTATGATAAAGTTTGTAGGCCTCATTAATGATGAGAAGTATTAGTGCAATCCCCAGTAAGTTTAACCATTGATGAATTGAAACAGCCTCTAATTGCAAAATTTCTCTAACGCCAGGTGTGTACATGGCCAGAATATGAATTGTCTGTGCTGCCAGCATACCAAAAATTAAAAATTTATTACCCAGGAAATACTGTTTAAATATTGATTGTGTTTCAGAACGACAATTTAATACGTGAACATTTTCAAATAGCACCATTAATAATAAAGTGATATTACGTGCCTGTTCTTCTGCTATGCCCTGGTCGTATTGCCATTTGAAAACCAGAAAAGCAATGCATCCCATTGCGAAGGCGTTAATCAGAACGCGTTCAATCATGAGTCGATTAAAGACAGGTTCCCTGGGCTCACGGGGTTTGCGTTTTAGTTCGTTGCCCTCTTCAGGCTCAAACGCAAGAGCGACATCCTGTATGCCGTTGGTAACAAGATTGAGCCAGAGTAGCTGAATTGGAAGCAGGGGTAAGGGCGTTGAAAATAACAGTGACAGCATCACCAGGATAATTTCTGCAGCCCCGGTTGAAATCAGGAGAAAAATAACTTTACGAATATTATTGTAAACAATGCGACCCTGTTTAATTCCCTGCACAATCGATGCAAAATGATCATCTGCAATAATAAGGTCAGCACTTTCACGTGCAACATCTGTGCCTCTCAGTCCCATGGCGACACCAACATGAGCCTGGCTTAGTGCTGGAGCATCATTAACGCCGTCACCAGTGACTGCAACAAATTCACCGTTATCGATCAGTTGTTCTACAATCTGTTTTTTCTGGTGGGGTGCGACCCTGGCAAAAACGCGAGTCTGGTTAATGATTTGCTGATAAGTGCCCGGATCCGACTGGCGTGCAAGTTCCAGTTCCTGGCCGGTGACGGCTGTCATATCATCATCTGCAATACCGGCCTGTTTCGCAAGTGTGAGTGCGGTTTCAGGATGATCGCCAGTAATCATGGCAACCTTTATCGATGCATCTTTACATTGCTGTACCGCTTCAATAACTTCAGCACGTAGTGGATCGATAATTCCTGCCATTCCGATAAATGTCAGCTTATGGAGGGCATCCAGAGGAACAGCAGGTAAGGTATCAAGTTTTGTGCATGCCAGTGCCAGTACGCGATAACCCTGTTTGGCCAGGTGTCTGGACTGCTGGTTAATTAACTCGCTATCAAAGTCAGAGGCATTTATGTTTTTATTGCATAGCGTAAGTAATTTTTCGACACTGCCTTTTACAAAAACATAGAGATCCCCTTTGTAGCGGTTAAAACTGGCGCTGAAGGCATGTTCAGATTCGTAGGGAATCTTTTCCAGTTCCGGATAGAGACTGCGAATTTCGCTGTATGCAATACCGTTTTTTTCTGCCAGTACCAGGAAGGCCACATCAACTGCATCACCCTGGGCAGTCCAGTGATTATCTTTTTGTACCAGGTCCGATTCATTGGCCAGGATACCTGCATGACAGAGTAGCTCCAGTGCAGTCTGGTTATTACTGTGATCAATGGCAGAGATCGCTCCATGCAGATCCATGCCTTCACCACTGATACTGTAATTCGTGTTATCAGATAACCAGATATGCTGAATCGTCATTTCGTTAACAGTTAGTGTGCCGGTTTTATCTGATGCAATATAGGTACATGAACCCAGTGCTTCTACGGCCAGTAATTTACGAATAATGACATTATTTTTTGCCATACGGCTCATGCCGATAGCCAGTGCAATGGTAATTGCCGCGGGGAGTCCTTCGGGTATTGCGGAGACTGCCAGGGCTACACCGAGTAAAAAAATGGTTGCGAAATCATCGCCACGTAACAAGGTGATCAGAAAAATGATTCCTATCAGTATTAGAATGCTGTAAGTAATGCCCAGTGTAAAATGATGTATGCGCTGTAACAGGGGGAGAGTGGACTGTGATTGTCCAACGTCCGAGGCAATCAGGCCAATTTGGGTATTATCTGCAGTCGCAGTGACTTCTCCTATGCCTCGACCACGCATGACAACGGTACCTGCAAAACAGGTATCATGTTGTTCTGTTATTGGTAAAGGTTCCTGGATTGACTGACTAATATTTTTTTCAGTAGCAATGGATTCACCGGTGAGCAGTGATTCATCAACCTGTAGTTCGTGTGTCCAGGACAGTTTAAGATCCGCAGGTACTTTATCTCCCGATGCAAGTTGAACAATGTCACCAGGTACCACGTCACGGGTATGAATTTGAATAACACTGCCATCTCGGATTACATTGGTAAACGAGGGCACCATTTTTTTTAAAGCGGCTGCAGATTTTTCGGCAGAATATTCCTGGATAGTACCAATCAGCGCATTAATTAATAAAACGGCAATAATAAAAAAAGCATTGACGGTATGATCCAGTGCAAAGGAGATAATGGCTGCAACCAGGAGGACATAGATAAACGGGCTTTTAAACTGGGTAAAAAATACATATACCAGTCCCGGGGCTTTACGTTCTGGTAATATATTAGCACCATAGTGAGCAAGACGTTTTGCCGCTTCTGTTGAGGACAGACCCTGAAACTGGTGTTTGTTCATTTTGCCTCGCCTGAAATGTTTCAGTTCTGTTAATTATAAACGATGGCTGGCACAGGATTATTGATTAAATTGGTCTCCAGGAAGAAAGATCATTGACACTATTTCTGTTAAAATGCCAGCCTGATTTTAATGGATGGTAAATTGAATTCTCGCACCCGTGTTAAAATATGTGGCATGACCCGAGCAAAAGATGCTCAGTTCGCAGCTCAACTGGGCGTGGATGCGATCGGGCTGGTGTTTTATGAAAAAAGCCCCCGTAACGTCAGTTTGCAGCAGGCTCATGATATATGTTCAGTTTTACCTGCTTTTGTCAGCAAGGTAGCCCTGTTTCTGGATCCATCTGAATCACTGGTATCGGAGGTCATTGATAAACTGGCCATCGATCTGCTGCAGTTTCATGGTAAAGAGAGTGCAGAGTTTTGTGCAACATTTAATTATCCCTATATCAAGGCTCTGGGCATGGCGGGGCAGGATGATGTGCAGCAGCGTGTCAGTGACTATTCACAGGCGAGAGGTATTTTGCTGGATAGCCACGAAGCCGGAGCTGCAGGTGGTACTGGCGAAGCCTTTAACTGGGAGATTATTCCCCGGAACCTGCGTCAGTCCATTATTCTGGCCGGTGGACTGAAGCCCGGTAATGTCGCTGATGCCATAAGAAAAGTAAGGCCTTATGCTGTGGATTTAAGCAGTGGTGTTGAAACCGGGCCGGGCATAAAAGATGAGGCACTGATGAAGCAATTAATGAATGAGGTGAAGCGTGTCGACTGTGAAATCAGCTGATTGTACGAATTACTATGATATGCCTGATGAAAGAGGGCATTTCGGTATTTACGGTGGTAAATTTGTGGCTGAAACCCTGATGGAACCCATTGAGGAATTACGTCAGGCTTACGAGAAAGTTAAAGTCGATAAGGACTTCCAGGCGCAGTTTGATGCAGACCTAGCTCATTATGTGGGCCGTCCCAGTCCGCTTTATCATGCTGAGCGCTGGTCACAACAACTGGGTGGCGCACAGATTTATCTGAAACGTGAAGACTTAAATCATACCGGCGCACATAAAATTAATAACACCATCGGCCAGGCCTTACTGGCCAGGTATATGGGTAAAACCCGGGTGATTGCAGAAACCGGTGCCGGGCAACATGGTGTGGCATCTGCCACTGTGGCGGCTCGTTTCGGTATGGAATGCGTTGTGTATATGGGTGCGGAAGATGTTAAACGCCAGGCGCCTAATGTTTATCGTATGAAGCTGCTGGGTGCCGAAGTAGTGCCGGTACATTCCGGTTCTAAAACCCTGAAAGATGCCCTGAATGAAGCTATGCGCGACTGGGTAACCAATGTTGATAATACATTTTATATTATTGGTACCGTTGCCGGGCCCCATCCTTATCCTGCCATGGTGCGTGATTTTCAGACCATTATTGGCCGTGAAGCAAAACGCCAGATCCAGGAACAGGCAGGCCGCTTACCCGATGCATTAGTGGCCTGTGTTGGTGGTGGTTCTAATGCCATCGGCCTGTTTTATCCCTTCCTCGGTGATGAAGAGGTAAAAATTTATGGCGTTGAAGGTGGTGGTGATGGTATTGATACACCGAATCATGCAGCACCTTTATGTGCCGGTAGTCCCGGTGTGTTACATGGTAATCGCACTTACCTGATGGAAGATAAGAATGGCCAGATTATCGAGACCCACTGTATCTCTGCAGGGCTGGACTACCCCGGTGTTGGTCCTGAGCATGCCTGGTTAAAAGACTGTGGCAGAGCTAATTATGTGGCAATAACCGATAAAGAAGCCCTGGCGGCGTTTCATGAAGTGACCCGTACTGAAGGCATTATTCCTGCCCTGGAATCCAGTCATGCCCTGGCCTATGGTGCCAAGCTGGCGAAGACTATGGATAAGGATCAGATCATTATTATTAACCTGTCAGGTCGTGGCGATAAAGATATCAACACCATCGCGGATATCGAAGGCATTCGTCTGTGAGTTAAAACATGAGTCGATTAAAAGAAAAATTTGCTACATTAAAAAATAATCAGCGTACGGCACTGGTTCCTTTTATTACCGCTGGTGATCCACAGCCCTCGGTGACGGTTAATTTATTACATGACATGGTCAAAGCGGGTGCCGATATACTGGAGCTGGGTATTCCTTTTTCTGACCCTATGGCTGAAGGTCCAGTGATTCAGGCAGCCTGTGAGCGTGCACTGCTGCATAATGTCAGCCT
>Ga0224501_10005330_pt1 | contig 10134 bp, 8 predicted proteins | sample SF_Oct11_sed_USG_4_FD_169105 | JGI IMG/M metagenome (GOLD analysis project Ga0224501, IMG submission 169105) | Sediment microbial communities from San Francisco Bay, California, United States - SF_Oct11_sed_USGS_8_1 | ecosystem: Environmental > Aquatic > Marine > Sediment | place: USA...
AATGATAGGATTTGAGGTTTTCGCCAGACCGTTAATATGTAAAATGCTTGGATTAAAGCAGGAGTTTAGACCAGTGGTTAAGGCTAAAATAACGCGGAGGGTTTCCGCAGTCCTTGGAAGAAAAAGTTTTGTCCGCGTCCACGTATCACAACGTGGTGAAGAGTTTTTCGCACAACCTGTAAGCACTCTAGGCTCTGGCGTAATCTCAACAATGACGAAGGCTAATGGCTATGTTGTTGTTCCGGAAAATCGGGGAGGCTTGGAAGAGGGAGAGCTTGTCACGGTGCACCTGTTTGACAATGTAAAAGTGGTTGATGAAAGTGTTTAGAGAACTCCTCACGTTCGATGAAGCACAACGAGTTATTCAGCAACATTTTAAACCAAAGCCTTTAGGTGTTGAGGAGATTCCGCTTTTAGAAGCCAATGACCGTGTTCTAGCAGAAGACATAACCGCCACCATGGATATTCCGCCCTTTAATCGTTCAACCGTTGATGGATATGCAGTAAAGGCAGAAGACACTTTCGGCGCCGAAGAAAACAAGCCCATAAGACTGAAGGTTTGCGGAACGATAAATGTCGGCGAATCTCCAAAAATAAAAGTTGCATCTGGAACTGCTGCTGAAATTGCTACTGGAGCACTAATACCTGAAGGCGCAGACGCGGTCGTCATGGTTGAACACACTGTGCGAAAGAGCGGTGAAGTTTATGTTTACAATGCTGTGGCTAAAGATGAAAACGTCATGAAGGCTGGAGCAGACATCCAGAAAGGCGAAACAGTTCTAAAAGCGGGACAGCAATTGCATTCACGGAAAATAGGCGTTTTGGCCGCATTAGGCTTGGCGAAAGTCAGGGTTTATGCTGTTCCACGCGTAGCTGTTCTTTCAACAGGCGCAGAAATAGTCGAGCCCGGCGGAAGACTTCATCCCGGAAAAACTTATGATATAAACGCCTACAGCTTAAGCACAGCAGTATTGGAAAGCGGCGGAAAACCGCTATATCTAGGAGTTTTTCCTGACGATATGGCGGAGCTGCAGAAAGCGTTAAAGCGTGCCTTGGCATCTGCAGACATGGTCGTAACCTCAGGCGGAGTTTCAGTAGGCCCAAAAGACGTTATGCCACAAACATTGAACTCTCTTGGAAAACCAGGAGTGATTGTCTGTGGAATCGCTACTAAACCGGGAAAACCAACAACTGTGGCATTAATAGATGGAAAACCAGTTTTTTCGCTTCCAGGTCATCCAACTTCTGCATTGTTAATTTTCCACCTGCTTGTACGTCCGATAATTCAGTGCATGGCCGGGAGAAAAGTGGAGAAGGCTTCGAAGGTAAAGGCTTTTGTAGCCATGAGACTGTTTCCAGCAAAGGGGAGACGAACATTCATCATGGTTAAGCTGAAACGTGACAAATTAAATCGGTTAATTGCTGAGCCCGTTCCAGTGGGACTTTCTGGAGCGATAACAACCCTTGCGAAGGCTGATGGCTTCGTTGAGATAGCAGAAAGTCAGCAGTTTATTGATGTGGAAGAAGAGATTACAGTAAATCTTTTCAGGAAAGTTTGAAGAAGCTGAATTTAGCTTTCTAGGGTTTTTCTTTTCGCTGCTGTGTAGGCTGTGAAAATCCATGTTAGGATGAAATAGGCACTTGCAATTACACTAAAGAGTATGTTTTGTCCAAAAGTGTAGTAAAGCATAAAAGCTGAAAATGTTGTGGCAATAAAGAAAAGTATAACGACAATCCATATTGTCCAGACCCTTTTCTTAAACAGCCCATAGGCGGTTATTAGGCTCAATATGCCAATTATGCCGATATGAGGCGGAAAACTAGTTATCAGCAACACTGCAAAGCATATTATTCCAACAATTGCGTAGAAAACAAAAGCTGCAAACATTCCGACGCTTTCAATCTTCAGTTTAGACTTAAGCGACATCCATGAACCGCCTTTTTAATCTAAATGCATTAACAGCAACATTAATAAATTTAATGTTCTACAGACTCCTCTCTAAGCTTCTTTTTTAAGAATTTTAATATTTAGACTACGCTTATCAACTGTATGAGTTAAGGTGAACTATTATGCCTTTCACTCCCTTTCATCTGGGTTCAGCTCTTCTTTTCGGTTTAGCTTTGTCCACAGTTTTGGATTTGTCGACGCTTTTAATAGCAAGTGTTATACCCGACGTGGAGCCTTTTTGTGTTCTTTTATTTGACCTCTCTGGAGAGGCCCATGGCTTTTTTCACTCTTATTTAGGTTCATCTATCTTGGCTGTTTTAGTAACCGTCATCGTTTATCCATTTAGAGATCTTTTGAATAAAATCATAATGGTTTTTCGAATTTCGCAGAAATCTTCCTTCAAAAAGATTCTGTTCACATCATTTATTGGTGTTTATTCCCATGTGTTTCTGGACTCTTTTCTTTACGAAAGGATGGATCCTCTTTATCCCTTACAAGGTAACCCGTTTGTTACTCTAACATCCACCAATGTTGCATACACGGTTGTCTATGGATTTTGCAGTATAACTTTCATTCTCGGCATAATTCTATATCTTTACAAAATCAGAAAGGGAACTGTTGCTCTAGACTAATCATTTAAAGCTAGCGAAAAAGTTTAGAACTCAGCCAAGTAAAATAGCAAACTAAGATGGAAGAGAACAACATGAGTTACCATGAACTTTTTGTGTCTCAATCAAACGTTTTCAGCGGTTTCCAAAAACCGTTCGAAAAGGCAGACTACGTAGTTTTAGGTGTTCCGTTTGATGTTACAAGCACATATCGGACTGGAGCAAGATTTGGACCAAACGCAATTCGACAAGCGTCCTTAAACATAGAAACCTATAGTTTCCGCACAGGCATAGACATAGAAGATTTACGGCTGCATGATTTGGGCGATTTAAATGTTTCTACAGACGCAAAGAAAACATTAGAGCGGCTGGAGCTTGTCACCAAAGATATTTTAGAGGCTGGAAAAACACCAGTAACTATTGGAGGAGAGCACACGATAACTTTAGGCGTAATGAAAGGTTTAGGAAACAAAGCCTCAAAAACAGCACTAGTGAGTTTTGATGCACACCTTGACTTGCGCGATGAGTTTATGGGACTTAAACTTTCCCACACGACTTTCATGCGCAGACTAAACGAAGAAGCGAAACCAGCGAAAATCATAGAAGTCGGCACCAGAGCAGTCTGCAAAGAAGAACTAGAATACGCAGAAAAGGCTGGAATAGAGTTTTTTACAGCACAGCAAATCAGAACTGAAGGAAGCGAGCAAATTGCAAAAAAGTTAAGGGAAAAATTGGCAAAGTACAAAAACGTCTATTTATCCGTTGACATGGACGTTCTTGACCCAGCTTATGCTCCCGCTGTGCAGAACCCGGAACCAGAAGGTCTTGAAACACATACTTTGCTTGACATTTTATGTAACACATGCGACAGCCGTGTAATAGGCTTTGACGTAGTTGAAGTTGCACCAAACTATGACCATGGAATATCAGCGATTCAAGCTGCAAAAACAATTTTTGAAATTCTATGTCATTTGGAAAAAGCGAGGAAGTGTAAGTAGACTGAAAGAAGTAAAATCATACTATAGCGAAAAAGCGAAAAGCTACAACGAAATATTTGATATGTTATACTTCAAGGTCTATGACGCAATTACGTGGAGATACATCGACCCATATGTTCCAACAAACCCTAATGCCTTAGTTCTTGATGCTGGAGGAGGAACTGGTCGCTGGGCAATTCGTATGGCGAGAAAAGGGTGTAAAGTGATTTTAATGGATATTTCGGAAGAAATGTTAAAAGTTGCTGCTAAGAGCGTGGAAGAGGATGGTCTTCAACATAGAATAATCATGAAAAGGGGTGATATTACAAAAACAGGTTATGAGGGCGAAACCTTTGACATGATTCTTTGTGAACATACTCTTTTCCTTTTCAAAGAACCAGACATCCTCATAAAGGAATTAAAGCGGGTTCTGAAGAAGAAAGCTCGATTAATAATTTCGGCGCAAAACCGTTATGTTCAATCGTTGGTGTGTTTGCCTGAAAGGCCAAGTTCAAATAAGGTAGATAACGCATTAAGCATTCTTCTTCGCAAGAAATACAGTACCATGACTAAAGATGGTAAAGTTAAAATTTACACTTGGACTCCAAACGAGTTTCGAACAATGTTAGAAAGAACAGGATTTCACGTGGAAAAAATTGTTGGTAAAGGGGTTACCCTGCCCCTCCGAATTTCAAAGGAGCTATTTATGAAAAAAGAGTATCCTAAAGAGTTATTCAACAAGATACTTCAATTTGAACTAACTTTATGCGAGAAACCAGACGCATTGGCATTAGCAGGACATTTACAGGCAATAGCCTACAAACCATGAAATCATTAATAAAGTAAGAAAACTTTTGCACAGACAAACATAGTTAAGCTCTAACTCTTCTGATTTCAACTACCACTTTATAATTGTCTGGACAGCCCGCGAGAAACTTATCCTCGTCCTTTTCCCATGGAAAAATGCCTTCAAACTGTAAAGCAACTAAGTAAGGAAAGATGGCGTTGTAAAGGAAACCGCAAACATTAGGAGTCCTATGGAGCTTATCCGCTTCCTCTGAGAACAGCGTAAAATCAAATTCCTCTCCAACATAATGCCCCGCAACGCATTTCCCTTCCACTTTCACAACTTTTCCAATCAATTTACAGCCTTTCAAACCACTATCCTCTAGCTTCTCTTTTAGATTTTATTCCTTTAACAGCTTTGCGATAAAGAATCCGTTACACTGATGAATGTGTGGATAAAGCCTTTGACATTTTTCCAGTCCTCTTAAGCCTGGCAAGCCTATTTTAGGCGTTATTTCAGCCAGCGAAAATTCTGGATGCCCTTTCAGAAAACGCTCAACAAGCATCTCGTTCTCTTCAACAGTTATGCTACATGTAGAATAGATTAAGGCTCCTCCAGATTCCACGTTCTCTGCACAATTATTTATCATCTGCCACTGAATATCCGCCATCTTATCAACGGAACGCCGCGTAAGTCTCCACTTGGCTGAGGGCAGCTTTCTGAAGGCACCAGTGCTTGTGCACGGCGGGTCCAAAACCACAATGTCTGCCTTTATTCCCAACGGTAACGGGTTGCATGCATCAACAATTATCGGCATGGCTATTTTCACACCCATGCGGGCAACCTCTTTCTTCCAGACATTCATCCTACGTTTTGAATAATCTATGGAATAGATGACGCCTTTGTTTTGCATGAGTTGCGCTAAATACGTAGTTTTGGCTCCGGGTGCAGCACAAACGTCTAAAAGAGTCATTCCGGGTTTTGGTTTTGCTGCTTCCGCTGCGAAACAGCTTGCTTTGTCCTGAATGTAGAATAAGCCTTCTCGGAAGCTTTCCGTTCTGGTTAAGGGTTGCTTTACACCTACAATCTTGTATGTATGCCTTAACTGTCCAATCTTCTCGACTTTGATTCCATCTTCTGCTAGTTTCCCTAGAATTTCGTTTTCAGCCATTTTAAGCATGTTCAACCTTATGTAAGTTGGCGACGGCTGCATGTCCGCTTCTAACATGGCTATAGCTTCTTTTCTGCCTAAAAGCTTGAAGCAGTATCTCACAAACCATGTTGGATGAAATGTTAAAAGCCCGATTCGTTCCTCGTCACCTGCACCTTTCAATGTTGATGTTGGTTTTTGCGTCAGCAATAAACCTAGTACATGTTCAACTTTCTGAAGAGTTTTCCATCCCAGAATGGAGCGGGCTAGCTTAGCTATATTCTCAGCTTCCTCGATATCGATTTTAGGCCAGTTTTTAGCTATTCTTGTTTTGTAAACGTAAAGTCGTAAAAACGCTTGAACACCGAGATTAAATTCGCTTATTGCATCTGGCTTCAAGACATTATTAATAAATTTGTCTATGAAGTTTCGCCTTCTCACAGTTTCGACTACAAGTCTGTGGGCAAGCCTAACAGCATTGGGATCGCTTATGCCCAACTGTTTGACGGTCCTTGCTAAGGCTAGACGTTCGCTTAGCTTTTGCATCTCCATCCAGCTTAGGGTTTCAATCGCAAGCATCCAAGCTTCCTTGAGCAATTCTATATCACTCGCTTAAACGAACTGTTTTAGAACAGCAATAGGTCAGATAAGAATTAAAGGTTATTTTTTTCTTTATCTGACCTCTCTATCCAAAGCTTATTTTCCGAAAAGGAATAAATAGGATAATGCACTATTATCAAGATCGGGATTTCAAAATGGGTGATCTAGAAACACGGCTCTAAGAGACTTCTAAAACGAAAAGAACACGTTAGAAACCCCAAGAATATTGATCTTTTAGAAAACGAGAAACAAAAAAGAGAGCACTCCGATGCAGATCACAGAGTTATAGGTCGACAATTGGATTTCTTCTCCATAAACGAGGAAGTCGGCATTGGCTTAGTTCTTTGGCATCCAAAAGGCGCGATTGTTCGCAGAATAATTAGAGATTTCTGGGAAGAAGAACATTTGAAAAATGGGTATCAGCTTGTCTGCACACCGCACATAGCTCGCGGAGGACTCTGGAAGATTTCAGGACACCTGAACTATTACAAGCAGAACATGTATCTCTTCGAAAAAGATGGAGAACCCTATGTAGTCAAACCAATGAACTGTCCCTTCCACATCCAAATATACAAGTCTAAACCCAGAAGCTACAGAGAACTTCCAATAAAATATGCAGAGTGGGGAACAGTCTACAGATATGAACGGTCAGGCACTCTCCATGGATTACTGCGAGTTAGAGGCTTCACTCAAGATGATGCTCACATCTTTTGCACAGCTGAACAAATTGATGAGGAAATACTCAAACTTCTAGACTTTACTGAGCGCATCCTACAGAAATTTGGCTTCCATGAATACAAAATGTATCTTTCAACCAGAGACCCAAAACAACCTGAAAAATACATGGGTTCAGAAGAAGACTGGAAGTTAGCTCAAAAAGCACTAGCTGAAACCCTCAAAAGAAAAGAAATCACATATCGGGAAATGCCAGGAGAAGCCGTTTTTTATGGACCAAAAATTGACATCAACATAGTTGATGCTTCAGGCAGAGAATGGCAATGCTCCACCATTCAGTTCGACTTCAACCTACCTAGACGCTTCAACATAACCTATATAGGCTCGGATGGAAAGCAACACGAAGTCGTAATGATTCATAGAGCCCTCCTCGGAGCCATTGAGCGCTTTTTTGCTATTCTACTAGAACATTATAGAGGGAACCTCCCAGTGTGGCTTGCTCCAACCCAAGTAAGGATATTACCAATCGGTGGTAATTACCTACTATCTGCCAAAAAAGTTCATAAAAAACTGCAGGTTCACGGAATAAGGTCAGAAGTTGACAGTAGTTCCTCTACCATCAGTTACAAGATTAGGGAAGCCGAGGTTCAGAAGATTCCATATATGATAGTGTGTGGCAAACGCGAAGTGAAGTCAAAGAAAATATCCGTTAGAAAACATGGAGTAGGGAGCCTAGATCTATTAACAATCAAAGGGCTCATCAGAAACATTAAAAATGAATGTAACCGATGAAGATGTCATCAAAGATTCTTCAGCAACACTAGTGAAAAAACAAAGTGAGGAAGAGAAAACACAAAACCCTTTGCTTAGTAACAGATTTTAGTACATCTTATCCATATAGTAATTAGGTTAAGGGTTAATATGGCGCAAAGGCGTTTAGACGAGTTCTCCTATACAGAGGCTAAACCTTCAGAAAAAGCTAGAGCGGAAGCCCTACCCTTCACGGAAGCCGTAGCAAAAGAAAAGAAGCAACGTGTTTTTCCGCCGATAGCGCCTGAAAATCTGCCGCCTTCCTATTTTGTTTCAGCCACATACGATGGAAAAACCAAGAAAGCTCTAATCAAACTTTATGAGCCAACTTCGGGCCAAATTTATTTCTGGTATGACAATACTGGGCATAAGCCATACTGCCTAACCAGCCTTTCACCCTATGAACTTGAGAAAATCAACCGCTTAATTCAGCATCCAGGCTTCGATCATTTCGAAATAGTGGAGAAATTTGACCCATTATTGAATAGGAATGTGAAGATAACAAAAGTTGTGGCGAAAGACCCGTTGGCTATTGGCGGCCGTGCAAGGGGATGCATAAGAGATATAATCCCTGAAGAGTTTCCAAAGGTTTCAGAAACTCCAGTTTCTCCGGAAGAAATCAAGGTTTGGGAGTCCAAAATAAGGTATTACCAATCCTACATCTACGACAGAAATATTTGGCCTGGAATGATTTACGAGGTTAAAAACGCCAATCTTGTTCCGAAAGCCTTGGAAGAAGCTGAAAAAATGGTTAAGCATATACGTGAAAATTTCAAGGATGCCACGTCTGAAGAGCAGCAATACATTGAGCAGTGGGCTAGGTTGTTAGAGTATCCGGCTCCGAAGTTCCGCCGCGTAGCCCTCGACATAGAGGTTTACTCACCCATTCCAACAAGGATGCCTGACCCACGCGAAGCCGCTTACCAAGTTGTCTGCGTTTCACTTTATGGTTCAGATGGACAAAAGAGAGCTTTACTCTTGAAACGGGAAGGAGTTCGTGAAGGAACTGAACGTTTGTCAGCTGATGTAACTCTTGAATATTTTGATTCAGAAGAGAAGCTTATAAGGGCTGTTTTTGATGCATTGTGGAGCTATCCCTTCGTCATCACCTTCAATGGCGATGATTTCGATTTGCGTTATTTGGCTCATAGGGCACAAAACTTTGGTTTTAGAAGGGATGAAATTCCAATAGAGATTGGTAGACGTGTCTGCTTGCTAAAGTACGGCGTGCACACAGACCTGTACAAGTTCTTCTTCAATCGCCCTATCCAAATTTACGCCTTCAACAACCGTTATCGAGATGTGACACTTGACGATGTCGGCAGAGCCTTAATTGGAATGGAAAAAATTAGACTAGAAAAAAGCATAGGCGAATTAACTTACACAGAGCTTGCCAAATACTGTTTTAGAGATGCTGAAATCGCTTTCAAGCTCACAAGTTTCGAAGACGACTTAGTTATGAATCTCATTATGGTTTTAGCTAGAATAAGCAACATGCCCATGGAAGATGTAAGCCGTCAAGGGGTTTCTCGCTGGATAAGGAATTTCATGCACCGCGAACACCGCAGAAGGAACATGCTTATTCCAAACGCAGAAGACATCCTAGCCATAAAAGGCAAAACAGCAACCAAAGCAATAATTAAAGGCAAGAAATACAAAGGCGCGATAGTCGTTGAACCAGTTCCAGGCGTCCACTTCAGTGTTGCAGTCATGGACTTTCCAAGCCTATACCCATCAATAATAAAAGTTTGGAACCTCGGCTACCAATCCATAGTTTGTCCACACCCAGAATGCCGCAGCAACCTTATTCCAGACACACCCCACTGGGTCTGCACCGAAAAACGAGCATTAGAGAGCCTATTAATTGGTTCACTCAGAGATTTGCGAGTACAGTGGTACAAGTCAAAATCAAAAGACAAAACCTTGCCAGCAGAATTGAGAAGCTGGTACAAAATCATTCAAGGAGCCATCAAAGTAATTTTAAACGCAAGCTATGGAGTTTTCGGGGCTGAATCCTTTGACCTTTACTGTCCACCCGTGGCGGAAGCAACAGCAGCCATCGGAAGACATTCAATAACCCAAATAATCAACAAAGCGAAACAGCTCGGCATCCAAGTGTTATACGGAGATACTGACAGCGTCTTCTTAAAGAACCCCTCAAAAGAACAAATTAAAGAACTGGCCCGATGGACCGAGCACGAGTTAAAAATGGGCTTGGATGTGGACAAGGTTTACAGGTATGCAGTTTTCAGTTCACGGAAAAAGAATTACCTTGGAGTTTTAGAGGATGGAAGCGTTGATGTCAAAGGATTGACGGGGAAAAAAAGACACATTCCATTGTTCATCAAGAAAGCCTTTGACAGAATGAAAGAACGCTTAGCAATGGTCAAAACACCAGCAGATTTTGAAACAGCTAAAAAAGACATTAACGAAATTGTCCGTGATTGTTACATACGGTTGAAAAGACGTGAATGGGAAAGCCTAAGCGAACTAGCATTCAACGTGGTTTTAGGCGAAGAACTAGAACACTACACAAAAACAACACCACAACACGTTAAAGCCGCAAAAATCCTAAAAGA
>Ga0224501_10005331_pt1 | contig 10134 bp, 10 predicted proteins | sample SF_Oct11_sed_USG_4_FD_169105 | JGI IMG/M metagenome (GOLD analysis project Ga0224501, IMG submission 169105) | Sediment microbial communities from San Francisco Bay, California, United States - SF_Oct11_sed_USGS_8_1 | ecosystem: Environmental > Aquatic > Marine > Sediment | place: USA...
GAGATTTCCACTCCTGTCAGAACGGGAGCCGACGCATTGAACGAAGGCCACCCTCTCTGGAATCTTCATGTCGCTAGGCCTTATCAAATGGCCTTCAGAAGGACCCCCCGCATTTATCAGTCGTTCGAACTCTAAAGAGGTGATAACATTTGGAAACTTCGTGTATCCATAATTCACCAGTGAGGTGGGGTCGTATACGTCTGCCCCTGTGGCGACTATGATTGTGCCAACTTCTAACTCCAGAGTTTCAGGCTGTATCTCAAAATCTATGGCGTCCCTGTCGCAAGCCTTCAAGCATTCGTCACAGGTCATTACATCATCTTGGTTGAGGCATAACTCCCTATCAATGATGTAAGTGGAGGGGACGGCTTGGGCGAAAGGTGTGTAGATGCCATGCCTCGTTGACAGACCGATATCGAATCTGTTCGGCGCCGTGACGGGGCAAACATCTATGCATTCTCCGCATGCCGTGCAGTCGTTCGTCACGTATCTCGGTTTCTTTATGACCTTGACTTTGAAATTTCCGATGTAGCCCTCAACCTCTGTGACCTCGCTGTTTGTCAGCAACTCGATGTTTGGGTGTCTCCCCGCATCAGACATCTTCGGTGCAAGGATGCATATGGAGCAGTCCATGGTTGGAAATGTCTTGTCGATCTGCGCCATCCTTCCGCCTATGCTCGGGGCCTTCTCCACAAGGTAGACTTTGTATCCCGTATCGGCCAGGTCGAGGGCAGCTTGGATTCCAGCAACTCCGCCGCCGATGATTAGTGCTTTCCTGGTGACTGGAACCTCTATCTCCTCTTGAGGTTCGAGAAAAGTAGCTTTGGCAACAGCCATGCGGACTAGATCCTTGGCTTTTTCGGTGGCTTTCTCCTTTTGGTGTAGGTGGACCCAGCTGCACTGTTCGCGGATGTTAGCCATTTCGAAGAGGTATTTGTTCAGTCCTGCTTCTTCGCATGCTTTTCTGAAGGTTGGCTCGTGCAGCCGTGGTGAACAGGAGGCCACGACGACACGGTTGAGGTTGTGTTCTTTGATGTCGTTTTTGATTTCTTCTTGGCCTTGGTCTGAGCACGTGTATAGGGCGTCCTTTGAGAGTGCAACGTGGGGCAGGGTAGATGCGAACTTTGCAACGTCCTCGCAGTCAACTGAGCCGGCTATGTTTAGTCCGCAGTGGCAGACGTAGACGCCTATCCTAGTCTCCTCTTTAGATTTAGATGATTGTGCCTCAGTCATCTTCCTTCATGCCTCACTGAAATCTCAATCTCTCCACACTTGGTGTCTTCACCTTTTAGGTAGCGATGGATGGAGAGGGCGGCCCGTTTGCCAGCCGCTATCGCTTCGATCACGGTCGCAGGTCCAGAAACAACGTCTCCACCAGCAAACACACCGGGGAGATTAGACGTCATGGTAACGGGGTCAACTAAAATCGTGTTCTGCTCGCTAACCTCGATTTCTTCTGGTAAAAAGGAAAGGTCAGGGCTTTCTCCAATGGCCAGTATTACTGTATCAAGTTCAGTAGTGAATTCCGAGTCCTCAATTGGTGTAGGTCTTCTCCTCCCAGTCTCATCCGACTCTCCCAATTCCATACGGACGCACTCTATCGCAGTAACGTGTCCATCCTCGCCCAAGATTTTTGTTGGAGACGCCAAAAAGCTGATCTTCACATCTTCGCTTTCTGCCTCTTTAACCTCCCACGGATTCGCCGGCATCTCCTCTCTCGATCTTCTGTATAGGATAGAGATGTCTTTGGCGCCTAGTTTCAGGGCTGTTCTTGCTGCGTCCATAGCAACGTTGCCGCCACCTATCACAGCAACTCTCTCTCCGAGGTCAATCTCCTCTCCTAGGTTGGTCTTTCTCAGAAAATCGAGGGCGTAGATGACTCCTTTTAGCTCTGTACCTTCGATCCGGAGTTTTCTGCTCTTGTGAGCCCCTGTGGCGAGGAACACGGCTTTGTATCCTTCTTGTGAGAGTTCTTGCAGGGTTAGGTCTCTGCCTATGGTGACGCCCGTTTTGATCTCTATGCCGAGTTTCTTCATGTGCTCGATGTCGGCTTCAAGGACCTTTCTGGGCAGCCGATAAGTTGGCATGCACTCTCTCAGCATCCCACCGAGTTCAGAAGATGATTCAAAAACGGTGACTTGATATCCCATCATGGCCAGTTCGCAGGCGGCGGTGAGTCCTGCTGGACCTGAGCCGACTATAGCTATTTTCTCGCCATTCTTTCGCTGAGGAGCTGTCTCCATTTCTTTTCGAAACTCATAATTCGTCCTGATGGTTTGTAAAATATCGATGTCGGCACGTTCTGGATGAAAGCAGACTTGTTGGCAGACTCGTGGAAAGGGGATTTCTTTGCGGATCAGTTCAGCGGCTTCCTCAAGCCCTCCTAGATAGCCTTTTTTCATGGCGAGCTTTCTTGCTCTTAAAAAACTCTCTGGAAGCAGCAGTTTTTGGGGACACCTTCGGTAGCATCTGTAGCACCACGCACAGAGCCATAGCGCCTCTTCCCTCAGAACTCCATCCAAGTCGAGAAAAATCCTTTGGAGGAGGGTTCTTGGATGATAATGTTCTGGAAGCAGCTCCACCATGGGGCAACTTGCCGTGCAGATGCCACACTCGTAGCAATATTGCAGCTTCTCGGCGTCAATCAATGTTTGAAGTGCACTTGAAGAATCGTGCATTTCAGCTTCCAAGGCTACCCTCTCTTAGTTTTAGGATTCTGTCTCGGATATAAAGGTTTACAAATGTAAACCTCGGGGAGCGATGACATCTTCTGTGTTCTCCACCCTCTCATAACAAAGTCTATTCTCCTGAAAAAAATAGTGTTTACTAAGATAAAAACCAAATCTGATGAAAAGAACATTAACACAATGCAATCAGGTGTATTCACGAACTCTACCTTCCTCTAACTTCTGAGACAACTTATGAATTGCTTCTTCCATGAATTTTAAATGAAGCTCATACTTATTCTTTCGATATACCGTATATTCTAGGAGTGGCTCTAATAGTTCGTACTTGTTGAGATGTTTAATCACATTAGAAAAATCCTTGTCGGTTTTGTGGACGATTCCAGCTATCTCATCTGAGAGAGTGTCAAAGAAATGGCTGAAAGGCCTAAGATCTACACTAGGAGTACTCAATCTTATGGCATCTAAATTCTCTGGTCTGAAGATGGCACTTGTCTTCGGCAATTCTGGAATATTCTCCTCAGTGAAGCAGAGAATATTCAACAACATCTCTATTCCCAGCCAATGCTCCTCTACTTCATAGACAAGGCTCTTATCCTTGTCTAATGGTGGGAAAAGCCAACCCTTCTGTGTCCCCTTTTCGAATTTACTGTAATGCCTGATGATTGCGTTCTTCTCTAGAAAAATAACATTATCGACAAGGCATGCGAGGATTATTCCCATGTTTGTGAGACCATATAATGTAACTTCGTGCTTCTTTCCTTCTAGTCTAAGCTCTTCAGTTATCCTTTGGATGCCGAACCTTTTGACAAGACCATTCTTTTCCAGTCTCTCAAAGTATCTATGAACTTGAATCCATGCGAATTTCGTTCTTTGCGGTAGCTGAATTATCCCATAAGACAAGCGTTCCCTCCTTGACAAGCAACTCATACTGTATTTTGTCATGGAACCGTTCAAAGCGAGGACTTTCATGACTTCGAAAATTTTCTTGCCGTGTTTGTTCTTCATGAAATAGTCTTTGAAACCAAATCCTTTGGAATGAGTTGTTGAAAGAGGTAGGTCTTTAACTTTCACCTTAATCACTAGCTGAATATCTACACTTTTTCTGAAGATATCTGACTACGTTGCCTTTTATGAATTTCGGCATTTGCTTCACTCATCAATGAAAAAGGAGGATGATAAGATGAAGAAAGAAAATCGAATATCAAAACAAAAGGTGATGAAATCATGACCAATTGCAGAAAAGAAGACGGAGTAAATGTGAAAATAAGTCTAGAGTGCAATAAAGGCGTGCCCTGTTGTTGCTGCGAAAGCAAACTATGTGTACTAGGATTGCTTGACTATTCGACTTACACCATTTTTCTTGGTGCCACATACATTGATCCTGATGAAGTCGAAGTTCTCACTGAAGACACGCTGAACCATGAAATGATGCACGCTGTTCTAAGCAAACGATTCGATGAGGCGACTGCACGAGAATATGATAGAATCTACCACCTAGTTGAGCCAAAAGGCAGAGTTGTCATAATGGAGGTCGGTGAATAACAGATGTCAATCGTTGTAGAAGCTAAAGCTATACTGGACTCGCTTCAACCTCTAGCTGGAGTCAAAAAACATCTGGATAACCTCATCGCAGGGGAGAACGAAGCCAAACAACTGATTTTCCTCCTCTTGCTCAGCGGTATAGTTCCAGATCCAAAGATGAAACAGATGATATTGCTCAAGGGACCCGCTGGCGTCGGCAAAACCACTCTAATGAACATCGCCGATCTCTTCAAATCTAAAACAATAGGAAGACTCAGTGCAACTGCTCTTGATTACATTGAAGACTTGTCATCGTATCAAGTGTTGAAACTTCAAGAGCTTGGACATATGGACTATGATAGACCATTAAAGTTCGTTAGCGCAGATGACAAAGGCTACACTATAGAGGTGACCGTTCCAGGCAAGCAAGAAGAAGGAGCAACAAAAGCCCCGTTCAAAACCTTCACAAAACATATCCCAGCGATCACGCTCATAACCTCCACCACTCGCATAAGCATCGAACCACAATTCCGCAGAAGAAACTGGATAATCAACCCTGACACCAGTAAAGAGCAAACAGAAAAGATTAGGAAATGGAAGATCGAGCAGGAAGACGAACTAGATCGACTAAATCAAGGCTTAGTCCCAGAGACAAGCTACGATAAAAGCAAACAGATATTGGCCAGCCTCGTCGAAATGATAAAGCCCTGCAAAGTTATCATTCCTTTCAAGGATCATCTCACTCAACTTCTGCCTGCAGACAACATGGAAGTGAGAGGGCACTATGACAAGCTCTTGAGCCTCGCCACTCTATATGGTGTGTTGCTTCAGAATCAGTTGCCCAAGCTCAACGGATGGCCCGTCTTAACTGCTGAGAGAGCATTGGAAATTCTGGAGATCTCTAAAGACGCGTTTCAGGCTATGAGTTCCATGGAAAGCAGAATCACACAATTCATACAACTGCTAGACGCAGAGGGATTTGATAAGGGCTTCATCATAGACAAAACCAAGAGGATTAAGCTAGGAAGGAAAATGGACAGAAGTCATCGGACCGTATTGACTTATCTCAACTTCTTGGAGGACGAAGGCTACTTAACATCAGTGCGGACTGGAAGGGAGAAGCTATTCGAGTTAGTTGACGCCCCCAAAGAAATGATGCGGAGATTTGCCTCTTTGACGTCCAAGTTGAAAAATCGAGATGTTGTGACACTGGTCCTGAATCTGGAAGCAGACACATATCTTACTGAGCTCTGTGAGGAGAAAGGAGTTGAGGAAAGACTCAGGGAGGAACTACTCAAACACTTCCCAATATCAAAGAGGCTCTGAGAATGTTCCTTCTTAAGTTTAGCAGGGCCAAAATGTGCAAAATTGACTTTGGCACATATTTTGCCATTATCTTCCTTTGGGAAAGTAGCCTTCCAACTCCCCCCTCCTTTGATATACCTAAATGTGGCTGAAGCTTTGCACAAAATCTTGTCAAAAATATCCGAAGACACAGCCAAGGGAAGGACCTCAGTATAACGTGTTCCATAGCTCTGGAGTTCAACATCATATACTGGCTGCGCAACCCCCAAAAGACCACAATGAACCATTTAGACCATTCGATGAGAACTCTCTTTTTCGACTTATGCTAGTTTAGTTCTATTGATGATGACATTGAAAGAAACTGGAAAGATCCCCAGTCACTTCAGAAAGATCTACCATACAATTTACTTGCTAGTCCCCTTCGAACTAGCACGTTCTCTTAACCTTAAGCACAATCAGCCTGTGGATCTCTGCTACGAAGACAATCCCACCAAGAAAATCGTTGTCACCATAGAAGAGTCTGAGAAAGAAGAGACTCCTCTCGACCACCTCAAGCTGTGAAAAGGATGCACCAACCTAGACCTTACCCCCAATTTCCCGTGAAAGAATGCAGTCGTGAGGAGGAGAGGGTGGCTGGCACCCAACCTCCAACAAACACCTCGGAAGAAGGTGTCACCAGATGGCTAAAGCATGTATAACTGAGACTACTTGCGAATTTAATCCTTCTCCTGATATCAACCCGAGCCTCATAGACAAGAAATGGAGAAGCCTCTCCAACTTTGAAAAGGAACGAGTGCAAATGGCATACATAAACCAAATCGTACAGGCTGAAGCTGAGAAACACCCCGACATAGCGGTGTTCGTCCATTTTAGAACTAAGGAGCGAAGAACTACCGACGCTGACATCATACTGGTCAAAGATGGTAAGGTGAAAGACCAAATCGAACTGGGGCACCTGTGGTATGGCTCATTCAAAAACGTCTCCTATGCCCTTAACCCAAGGCGACAGGCACTTCTAAAGTGTCCAAGCGTAGAAATCTCAGAGTCCTTCAAATCATGGTACATCCAGAATGGAGGCAGATATGATCCATATCTTCGTAAAGCTTGCAGTGGACACAACTGGAACCTCATAAGACTTCCACTTATTCACCATATGACAAGAAAACATCGAAGGCTCCTAGAGAAGGTTATCCATCAAATCTTCATACACACCATCTCAGAGCAACAGCATGTATATGACAAGACCTCTGTAGCTAGCTGTAATGTCTCTGTTAGTACGTCTAGTGGTGTATGTGGTGTTCTCGTTGAAGGTGATTATGCGTATTATAGCTTCTATTTCGCCTCTGTAGGTGCGTCATCTCGCCGTTTTGATCCACTTGAGGGACTAGAGTCTCAACATCTCCCCATAGAAGCCGTCAAAATGTGGGACGCATGGCAGCAATACATCTCCCTCGCCTATCCGCTAGATGCGTCCACTCGCAGATGGTTGAATGAGCTGGATGTTTACGCCCAGATGACGCGAGAGGAGTGGCTTCAGCCATGAGATCTTCTAAAGGGCTTCCAGTTCCGTGGCTTTTGAAGGTCAAAATGGGGATTCTGAAGCACCTCGGCAGAGTTCCATCTGTCCCTCACATTCCCTACTGTGAGAAGAAACTCTGTGACTGCATTGGAACTTCAATGGCTTTTGACAATATGCTCGCAAGAGGATGTTTCGAGAAGGAAGGGCGATTCTTCCGCAGACCCTGTAAGAGACTCAGATGGAAAGCTCTTCATCCTATGAAATTCCTAGATCAATGCAAGGCACCAATAGAGCAGAAGCTACTCGACGTTATGGGATGGCCCCATCGCTTGAAAAGTGTGTATAGCAAACCAGTTCCTTTAGTCCTCAAAATCAAAATTCGAATTCTCCAATTACTCCATAAGGCTCCCAAAACTGCTTGTGTGCCATTTTGCAGTAACTGGCGTGGAGAGCTGTCCTACTACTCTTTACTTAAGAGAGGATGTTTGGAGAAGAGTGGGCGAATCTTCAGGATGCCTTGTAGACTTTTGCGGTGGGTACAGCGTGATCCTAGCCATCTATATCTACGGTTCAGCTTGAAGATGCTGGAGCTGATGGGATGGGAGCCTCCACTCTTCCCACATGCTGACTGGATACGCAGTTTCGGTTTCAAAGGGGAGATCTCTCATGAATATGAAGAGAAACCAAGTTCTTGAGAAGGAGGGAACATCGAGGGCTATCCAAGGACTTTATGATTCTGCTGACGCTGATTGGCGATTTTGGGCTTTGATGCTCAAGATCACCTTTGCCATAGAGCGAAGGATGGAGGTAAAGACGAGTGATATTGGGGAGTAACCTCGTGGATAAGCTTGTGAATATCCTGTTTTCCCTAACAATTGTTGTATGGGTAATATTCGACTTCCTTAAGCTACTGTATTCTCCTATCAGCCCTGCTTCTCATCTAATCCCTGAAGCATTGGCTATGTTCTTTATTGGCTTCTCATTTGGGGATAGAGGAGAGGTATCCATCATCTGGCCATTGATTATGGTCATCTTGATCTCCGCAACTATCTACGGTTTTGTGGATGGTGCATTGTTTAACATCATTGGAATTAACCTTCTACTGATTTCTTCCTTCCTTGTGGGATACTTCATACAGGAGAGAGGCGTTGCTTGAATGGCGTATTCATTCAGCTTGGACCAGGCATGATGATGCCTTGGCTATCTGAATGGTAGAATCCAGATGAGTCCCGTTAGATCCTAAGCCCCATCTATATGCAGAGGTTCCATAGATTGTCCAGGGAAAAATCATATCTCAATGAAGTGTGATAGATGTAAAGGGTGCGCTGTCAATAGCAGTAATGATTCCAGAGGAGACTATGGATGCGAAAGAGGTTGACCCTGGAACCGCAAGTCATTCAATATCTGATTGACAATGGGAGTAGTCATATTGATAGCCTAGTCAGATCGCTAAACAAGAAGACGGGTGTTGCTGAGGCGAAAATTGATTTCAGGATAAAAAAGATGGCCAAACAGAAGAAAATTTCATTGAGTGGTGAATATGTTTCACTCAAGACAACGCTAAAGGAAGAATCTGTCAAACACTATGATGAAATTTTCGAATTAGGACCAATCAAACTCGCAAGAAAAGGAAGAACCATTTCTCTACAAGCTCAATGGACACAAAAGGAACATGAGGCTTTTCTAAGGATCACTAGGGAGAAACTCCCAGAAATGAAAAGAGAATTGGAAAGGAAATACCAGACCATTGAAAAACTAATCCTTGAGAATTTTGATCCTTTGGATGTCTTAGCCTATGTCTCTGCCAGGAATTTCCTCGGTGATCCTGAAACCTATACTGAGTCCTCATTCAAGGGGATACAGTTGTTCCCTGAAATAATCCAGAATGTTATCCTGAAGCACATAATTGAGAAATATGGAACCGAGACAAATAGAGATAGAATACACCAAATCGATAAGCATTTGCCTGATCTTTTTTCAAAACTAACGAACTACATAATGGCTGACACGCTTGTTCGGACCGACTTGACTCCTGTCGAAAAGGACATATACGGTCGAGTATTACTCAGCTTTCTGATGCGCAGAGGAGATGCTTATCCTCAACACTATAAAGAAATAGCTTTGGGACTTTTTTCGGAGATCAAAGATACTCTCGAATCAAAAGGGTTTACAATTGAAGAATACTGGTCAATGTCGGAAGAGCTATTCAGACAGATTCATTACAACTACAATGAACCACCCAAGAGGTTATCTGAAGAACACTCAAAGTTCATTAAGCTTGCTAGCGAAGAAGAAGAGAAAGGGACAAGTCCAGAGGAAATCATAGGAAAATTCAGGGCAGATTTCGCTTCAAGGAGAGGAGAACTCGATCCAATACTAAGCAAATTGACTGAGCTATTGCGAAAGGGTAGCTTCGAAATCCAAATCAATGATAAGATTAATCAAAGGCTGTTAGATCTGCTATCGATGACCTTCGGCGATAACCAGGGATGGCGTAGCCCTCTGGACAAGAGTGATATAGCAATCAAGCCGGTAATAAGAGCAAACGATAAGTACTATTGTTTCTTGATTGCGCACTTGATCCGAAATGCGATTTCAATTATAGAGTCAATTTTGAGTGAGAGAGAAAAGCAGCAGATCAAGTATTCCGACATTAAAGGCCACTTCTTTGAGGAGAAAGCCCTAAAACTTCTTGGTGAACTGATCGGCGGGAAAACCTATAGCAGCTTGAAATATCCTAAAGATAATGAAATCGACGGCATAATTGCTTTGGATGATCTAGTCTTCTTGATCGAAGTCAAAGGCAAGAAGAAGAGAATCGTTGCTGGTGTTAGTGACGTATTGAAACTGACAAAAGAGGATTTTGAGGCGCACATAACTGAAGCCTTTGAACAAACCAAGAAAGCTCTAGATTACATCAACAGTAGGGATCGGGTTGAATTCAAAGATGAGAAAGGAACTGTTGTTCTCAAACTTCAGAGAGAAGCTATCAAAAAGATCTATCTGATCAATGTTACGCTAGAGAGCTTTTCAGATCTATCCCTTAATCTGAACTTAGTCAAAGCTTGGGATCCCGATTTGATTGCTGGAAATCAATATCCA
>Ga0224501_10005332_pt1 | contig 10133 bp, 8 predicted proteins | sample SF_Oct11_sed_USG_4_FD_169105 | JGI IMG/M metagenome (GOLD analysis project Ga0224501, IMG submission 169105) | Sediment microbial communities from San Francisco Bay, California, United States - SF_Oct11_sed_USGS_8_1 | ecosystem: Environmental > Aquatic > Marine > Sediment | place: USA...
CACCAAATAATAATATGAAGATAAAAAGAGGGAGGATATTTAAGGCTATTCTGGTGGGATGCTCATGTAGAGAGTTCTAACGTCTATGCCTCTTGTTGTGTTCTTGTAGAGATGGTAAATGTACAGCAGTAGTCCGATTATGATGCATAGGAAGAATCCTGCGGTGCTGTATATTTCGTCTGGGCCTGGTTTGAAAATCCAAAGTGATTCTGAAACGAAGGTGTACAAGCAGTAGCCTGAGAGCAGTGTCGCCACAAGTCCTAGGAACACAACAGTGCCTATTGAATGTCTCACAGCGGCTCTATCGTAGATTTCTCTCCTCTCAAGTGGAAGCAGCATGCATGATAGGCAGAACATTGTGAGGAAGAACGCGTCGAATATGTCGGTTCCGACGACTCCTGCAAACGCGAAATAAGATGTTCCAAGAAGAGGCTCAACCTCAGCTATGCATCCGAAGATTCCAGCGACAGCTGTGATGATAATTGACCAGACTGGCGCATGCCACTTTTCGCTGACATAGGCGAAGCTTTCCGGCAACATTCTGTCAAATGACATGGCGAAGAAGGTTCTAGAAGCAACCAGCAGGAATGGTGGTATGTCGTTTGCAAGCCAGAGCACACCAGCCAACGCAATAATCCATGAAAGCCATGCAAGGTTCATTCCCCTAGCAACGAGAGACGCGATTCCAGTGCTCCACGCCGACTGGAAATTAACATTCAAGTAATCCCACTGTGTGCCAGCTTCAATGACATCGGCGGGGACTCCCAACGCCGTCCAATCAACGCCGCCGTAGCTTAGCCAAGAGTATGCTTGGAAGAAATCCCATCTGTTTCCAGCAGCATCGGTATAATAAGCACCATCTATTTCTGGACCTAGCGGAACATTCATGGTTGAAAATGCTGAAGCAGAGGAGGCTGCTAGGTAAACGAGCATTATTATGAGTCCAGCCATCACGACTACTTTTGGAAGCTTTTTGTTTGCCTCTTTAACTTCGCCGGCTACGAACGTGGTTGAATACCATCCCATGTAGGCCCAGAACGCACCCGCAAGCGCAAACGAGAACGCACCGTAGAAATCAGATATGTTCTCTGTCGCTGTCATTCCACTATCTACCGCAAGATTCATCAAATACCCTGGTGTGACTGTAAGCTCAGTCGTCGACATGACTTCTTGTACGCCTGTTGCAGTAAGGCTTGGATCCATTGCGCCAGCGATCCACATGGCAAAGAATGCTATTGTGATTATGGCTGGAATCCAGAACAGCACGTGCATAAGTCTGCCATAGAGTTTTGTGCCTAGCAGAGCAATTATTGCGAATATCCACACAACCGCTAATCCGCCTATAAACAACACTACTGGATCATTCGCCCATCCTATGATTTCTGGTGCAAGTGCAATGTTATAGAATATTCCAATAGCTTCAAAGCACGCGACTCCGATAAGCCCGTAGGAAAAACCTTCCGCGAGGAACATTAGCCATCCCGACATATACCCTAGTATAGGATGGGTCACCCTTGAGATTGTGACGTATCCACCGCCAGATCTAGGCATGGCAGCTGTAACGTAACCGCTTGCATACCCTGTGATGAGCACGATTATGCCGCAGACGAAGAAAGCCCAGAATATTGCTGGAAGACCTAAAAGAAGCTCGTTTGTCGGAACAGGCCTTGGACCCGTGAATTGGAATGCTCTTTTCTGCCAGCCCAAGCCGACAACGTGCGAAAGAATAATGATTACACCCAAGGTAAAGCCGATCTCTCTAACAAGTCCTGTAGCCTCTCTTGCAAACAATCCTGGTTTACTTGAAGCCATACGTTTTGTCACCTAAACCTTTCTTTTTAGGCTTAACTACATTTAAGATTTTCCATAAAGTTTAAACTTAAATACCGCTTTTGATCTGAATAAACATAGAAAAAAGGTTAGGGCGAGTTCAATTGTCGTTTCTATTTAAAGGAAAAAAGGCTCAAGTGACGAGAATTCTTTTCGTCACAGATATGCATGGCTCTGAAGTTGTTTGGAGAAAATTTCTAAACGCTTCATCGATGTTGAAGGCTGATGTAGCCATTTGCGGTGGGGACTTGACTGGAAAAATGATCGTGCCAGTTGTTGAGCAAAACGAAAAGTACGCTTACTATTTCATGGGTGAAAATCATGTGATAGACTCAAGCCAGTTGGAGAAGGCCTTCAAAGACATTAGAGGAATAGGATACTACCCATACTTGACCAACGAAAGCGAATATGAGGAGATGGCTAAAAATCCTGAAAAAGTGGACCAAGTATTCCACGAAGTCATGATCTCGACGCTAAAAAGCTGGTTGGACCTTATTCCACAGAAGGTTTCAAGCGAAACAAGGATTGTTGTTTGCCCGGGAAATGACGACAGATTCACAGTAGACGACTTGGTCAACAACCACAAATCTGTAATTAATGGAGAAGAAAAGGTAATAGAGGTTGACGATTCTCATGAAGTGATAAGCTGCGGCTGGGTAAACCCTAGTCCATGGAAAACATCAAGAGAAGAGGAAGAAGACAAACTCGAAGAAAGACTTGAAAAATATATTTCCCATCTGAAAAATGTTGAAACATCCATATTCAACTTCCACGCTCCACCATACCAAACTAAACTTGACGAAGCACCACTCCTCGACGATGACTTAAACCCCGTTATTCAAGGCGGAAGAGTCGTTATGGTTCCAGTAGGCTCAAAAGCCGTTAGAAAAGTGATTGAGAAATACCAGCCTTTCCTAGGGCTTCATGGACACATACATGAGGCGTCGGGCTCGATGAAAATCGGCAAAACGTACTGTGTCAACCCTGGAAGCGAATACGCTGAAGGAATCTTAAGGGCGTTCCTAATAGAGTTCAAAGGCAACAATATTATTAGGCTTCAAAGAATAGAGGGTTGAGGAACCAGAAATGGCTTGGCTTTTAGAAAAGGAAATTAAAAGAGAACTGCCGAAGGAATGGAAGGGAATAGTTCCCACAGAAGTGTTTCTCCGCGAAGCCCAAGAAATCGTTGAAAAAGCCAAAGAAAAAGGTATAATCCTAAGGATTTTAGGTGGACTAGGCATAGCAATACACTGCCAAGAACATAAAGAGTTTGCGAAAAAATTGGGTAGAGTAGGAACAGGCGTTGTTAAAGGTCAAGAATACAGCGATATAGACTACTTCTCCTATCGCAAGCAAAGAGAAAAAATTAAGGAACTTTTCGACAAAATTGGATATGCAAAAAGAAGGGCAACCCTTTCAACAGCGGCATCAGAAAGGCAAATATATTATCATCCGAAAGGCTGGTTCTATGTGGACATCTTCTTTGATAAACTACTAGTGGCAAATCACCCAATTGATTTTAGAGGAAGACTCGAACTTGATTATCCAACAATCACAGTAACAGACATGCTTCTTGAAAAAATACAGATGTGGGAAGCCTTCAGCATAAAAGACCTAAAAGACTGCTTACTCCTACTAAAGGCTCACGACACCAAAGAAAAGGGTGAAAAGGAAAACATAGACGCCTCCTACATAGCAAAACTACTGGCGAAGGACTGGGGATTCTGGTACACAGCCACAACCAACCTCAAAAAACTCAAAAAATTCATAACCGAGATAGATAAGCTAGGCCCAGAAGTACAAGTTAACCCCAAACAGATTGAAAAGAAGGACAGAGAAGAGATAGCTCGAAAGATAGAAAACCTCTTGGAAAGAATAGACAAAGAACCAAAATCCTTTGGATGGAAAATGCGGGCTAAAGTTGGCACGAAAAAAAGATGGTACAACCCTGTTGAACGTCCCGAAACGGTGGGCGGATTCGGAATATGGGAAGCCATACTCAAAAAAGAAGACTAACCTAAAACCATATGAACATGATTTTGTGCCTAAAACCGCCACTATAAGCGAAAAGTTAATGAGTGAAGACTTAACGTGTACTTTGGGGTTTGCCGGCCATAGGGTGCGGGACCCACCTGATCCCATTCCGAACTCAGAAGTTAAACTGCGCTCCGTTCCCGGCTGTAGTGCGGTCTTCGGCCACGCGAACCCGGGAAAGCTGGCAGCCCCGCTTTAAGTGTTAATTTGGAGGAGAATTACCTAAAATTTATAACTGAGAATTGATAGTTTTGGGAGAGGTGAGTTTGTGAACATATTAGCGGTGATGGCATCTTCGCAGCAAAGTCCTCAGACTGCGCAGTGGCCACTAGGCGGTGACACGTTTTCTTGGATTTTAAACTTACTCTTCTATGTTATCTTCATCATGGTTTTCATGGTTTATGGACAGAGAATTCAAATGTATAGCATGCTTAAGGAAGTTGAAGGTTCGCTTTATAAACTGAAATGTATAAAGGATGAAGGTCGAAAAATTGCGATAGAAACGATAAAGGAGATTGGGAAGTCACAAGCAGACCCCGCGGCTAGAGTTGACAGATTTCTGGAGTATTTCACAATATCACCGCAAAGCCTAGACCCAGCGGGCGTAGTTTGGAAACTTGAGCATGTACTCGATGTTAGGGACACACGTTTCAAAGATGAAGTGAAGCTGATGGCGCCAGCGGCAGACGAAACCCAAGCAAACAATTTGGAAAACACCCTTGAAGCTGCAATGGCACTTAACTACATTTACAAGATAATACGGCATTTTTATTTACTTGGTAAAAAAACACTTAGCCTTTACATCATAATGCAAATACAGATGATACTGCCCCTTGTCATGCGGGAAGCAGAAGCCTACGCCAGTGCATTGAAAGCCTTTGCATACGGTCAGCCAATAGGCGACGGGGCAGGTGCTTTAATAGCAGCAAAACTGATGCATGGAAATGAAACAAGAAAGGTACCTAAAGACTGTGTTGTTTCAACAGTGCTGATAGAAGGGCGCACAGCATACATCATCAAGGCTGAAGGACCCGGAGGAAACGTGGGCAAAATTGGAGAGGCCGTCAAGACGATTATTGAGGAAAATGAAGGAAAAATTGCCACAATAGTCATGGTTGATGCCGCTTTGAAACTTGAAGGCGAAGTGGTGGGAGAGGTGGCTGAGGGTGTTGGTGCAGCCATAGGCGGACCTGGCGTTGACCAGTTTAAGATTGAAGAATCCATCTTGAAGTATCGCATTCCAATAAATGCCGTAATAGTGAAGGAGGATATTGGTGATGCGGTTTCGCCGATGCGTAAAGAAATTTTTGACGCTGCTGACAAGGCTATCGAAAGAATAAAACAGGTTATTTTGGAAAGAACGAAGGAAGGTGACAAGGTGATAATTGCTGGAGCAGGCAACACCATTGGTATTAGCCCATAGAGGATGAGTGAAATGAGTAAAGCTTCATCACCCACAACGACCAAAATCTCTTCATTCATGTTGATGATAATATTTATAGTTTTGGCACTGTCGCTGACAGCCATCATCCTAGCCATCAACGCTTGGTACACCCCCGGCCAAGAATTAACTGCTGGATACCTACTGCTTATAGGAGTTTTAGGTGTAGCCATGTCCACATACATACTGTTCCAAACGAGAAAGCGAATGTTACGTTTAAAAATTGAAGCTCCGTCGATAACAACCACCATTGAATGCAGAAAATGTGGCTTCAAAAGCGTTAGAGAATTCCAACGTGGAGACTACATTTTCAAAGAGGTTGAACCGTGTCAAAAATGCAACGTGAATATGTTGATAACAGCGGTTTATAGAGAAGTTAAAGAAAGAAAAAGAGAACGATTCCCTTTCTAGGTTAGAACAACGCATCCATCTTTAACCATTAAAACAGTGTGTTCAGCCTGAGCCACTGGTTTTCTGCTGGCTTCGATGAATATGGGATAGCCCATAAGAGCTTTTGAAGATAAGAGTTCACGGAAGGCTTCCCGATAATGTTCTTTCGGCACTGCACCTCGCAACCAACGTTCAGCAAAGGGTAGAGTTCTAAAGTTTTCCTCAATGTGTTTGAGGAGTTGTTTTGCATACGGGTTTTTCAGAGACTTGTGCTTGAGAAAACGGAAAATTGTGACTTCTTCATCGTTCTCAACCTTGCCTACCGCGTTGGGAAGAGTTACGAAAGGCTCGATGGCGTAGACTTCGCCGAGCTTAATTTTTGAAAAAGATAAATGTGAGACATTAGGTAGGGAAGCGCCAGCGTGCACAAGATAACGCCCAACCTGATGCCCTGTCAAATTCGAAATCGGTTTGAAACCACGAGATTTTATGGTTTTTTCAATCATTGCGCCAAGTTTTGACGTGTGCATTCCCGGATGGATGTTGTTTATGGCTGTTTTCAGAGCTTGTTCAGCTGCTTCCACAAGGCTTACGTATTCTGGGTTGAAGCATACTGTGATTGCCGTGTCGGTTACGTAGCCGTCCACATGGACACCGATGTCTACTTTAACTACGGATTTCTCCGGGATTTTTCTGTCGTCATTTGGCGGAGATGTGTAATGTGCTGCTATCTCGTTTATTGAAACGTTACATGGAAACGCTGGTTTTCCACCTTTTTCCCGTATAAGTCTCTCGGCTTTTTCGCAAATTTTAATTATTGGCATTCCTTCGCGAACAAAATGTTTTATTTCTTCGCGTGTCTCACGAAGAATTTTTCCGGACCGTCGAAACTTTTCAAGGGCTTCCTCGTCATAACCGTTCATTAATGTCACTTGTTTTTATTAACGCTAACCGTGTTATGATTTAAAAGGTTTACAGGCGTAGGCAGTGTTCAAAATTGAAGCAGCAAATAATATGTTTTAATTGACTTGTGGCTTGATGGAAATTCAACATCACCAATAAAAGCATTACAAGACTTTTCCGGTTTTGGCGCAATCGGCAGACGAGAAAGCTACCAGTTTTAGCTTATGTGGACTTTAAAGTTTAGGCGTGAAAACTTTAGATTCAAGGGTTGCGAACTCGTTTCCGCCTAAGTGGAAAATCATCTTCGCTTTTTCTAAATTGTACCCCTCTGTAAAAGCATTCTTGTCCGCGTAGGCTTCAACTATCTCGCCAACAAATATTGTGTGGTCGCCGGTTGTGAATCGGTCATGAAGCTTGCATTCTAAATGGGCTACACATTCTTTGATTATTGGCGGTTTCACTTTTTTAGCAGGCAAAGGTGTTAAACCAGCTTCTTTGAACTTGTCATGATCTCTGCTGCTCACTCTACCGCAGAAAAGTGTCTCCTTTAGTATGTTCATTGTTGGAATGTTTACTACAAACTCCTTTGTCTCCTCAATAAGAGAATGAGAATGTCTTCTGGGCGCAATGCTTACGGCAACCAACGGCGGATTAATTGATGTGGGTATGGCCCATGCCAAAGTTATGATGTTTGGTTTTCCGGTTTTTCCAGCGCATGAAACAAGCACTGTATGCATTGGATGAAGAAGTCTATATGAAGATGACCCATTGATTTTTGCTTTTTCAGAATCCATAATTAACCCTCCAGTTTAGGTTTTCAATGCTGAAGAACTGCTTAAAATAGCTTTCCAAAAAGTTTAAACATTACTACTTACCATTTTTGTTGGGGAATGCGTTGGACTGGCGTTAACCGTCGTTAAAATTCTTCTCGTTTTTGTAGCTGGCGCACTCGAATTTAAAAACCTTCTAGAACTTATATGCTTCTTTAACATTAATGGAGGAGAAAAGTTTGTTGGCAGATTCTAACAAAAAAACGGTGCTCGACCCGTTCGGAACAAGTGTAGTCGCAGATTATGAACGATTGTACAAGGAATTTGGAATTGAACCGTTTAAACCCTTCCTATCGAGGGTGCCGAATCCATCTTTATACATGAGACGTGGAATAGTCTTTGGACACCGAGACTTTGATGGGATATCAGATGCTATGCGAAAACGTGAAGAGTTCGCTGTTTTAAGCGGTATAAAGCCTACAGGTGAATTTCACTTGGGTACTTTAATGACTGCGAAAGAAATTATTTATTTTCAGCAGCAAGGTGCCCAGACATTTTATTGTATTGCCGATATAGAAGCTTACGAAGATAACAAAATTCCATTTGAGAAAAGCGAAAAGATAGCTGCAGATAACGTTGCAGATTTGCTTGCACTCGGACTGGATCCTAAACGAGCATATATTTATCGACAATCTAAGGAAATCAGGGTTAAGGATCTAGCGATAATTTTTGGAAGAGCCGTAACGTTGGCTACTATGAAGGCAATTTACGGTGAACGCCACATCGGTTTATACTTGTCAGCTTTGATACAAGCTGGAGACATTCTTTTACCTCAGCTAGAAGACTTCGGCGGACCCAAGCCCACCATAATTCCTGTGGGAGTTGACCAAGACCCGCACATTCGCTTCACGAGGGACCTTGCCCAAATATTCCATCGAAAATACAATTTTATCCTTCCATCCTCAACCTACCACAAGCTTATGAAAGGCTTAGACGGCTCTCCAAAAATGAGCAAGAGACAAATGAACTATTTCACTTTACACGACAAGCCAGAAGCAATTGCAGAGAGAATATCCAACGCCTTTACTGGTGGAAGAGCAACTATTAAAGAGCAACGCGAACTCGGCGGAGTTCCAGAAATTTGTCCAGTGTATGAAATCTGCCTCTTCCATTTCGTAGAAGATGACAACGAAATCATAAAGGCTTACAATGATTGCAAAACTGGAAAACTACTGTGTGGAGAACATAAAAAGCAAGCAATTGACGCTGTGTTAAAATTTGTGAGCGAACACAGGCGGAAAAAGAAGAAATTTATTGATAAGGCACGGGAAATTCTCCAAGTGGAATAGCAAGGAGTGAAATAAACAATAAATAACTCTTATGTATTTCATTATTGTGGTGAAGTGATGCCTCGCCAATTTACGTAAAAGGGCAAACTGTTTCTAGACAAAAGCCAGCGAAGAACACGCATACTTTTATTAAAACCAGAACAACTACATTACCAAACTTAACTTGTTCCATCCACGAAGGGAAACACTATGATTGAGCTTAGAAGGCATGAACGCAAAATGCTTTTAGCCGTAAAGAGACTGGGCGGAAAAGCAACCCTAGAACAAATAATAAGCGAAAGCGGCTTATCGAACGCAACAATAATGCGCGCAGCCCTAGTACTAAAAGAAAAAAAACTCATGAAAGTCAAAGAGAGAAAACGAACTATTGCAAAGCTTAACGAGGAAGGAAAACTCTACGCTGAAAAACAGTTACCCGAACGCAGAATTTTAGATATGCTCTATGACAAAGGCGGTGAAACGTTGATATTCAACATTCCGCAAGAGGTGGATATTCCCCCTGATGTCATCCCTGTAGCATTAGGCTGGTTGGTGCAGAAAAACTGGGCTGTCATAAACAAAGAAAAGAGCACAATCGGTCTGAGTCAATACTCACTAACTCAGAAACCGCCAGAGGACGATGATGAAAAACTCTTAGCATTTTTAGCAGAAAGGGACACGGTTGTTGTTGAAGAACTCGACAAAAGTCTACAGCAAGCTGTTAACATACTAAAAAGACGCAAACTCATAGATACAAAAGAAAGGTCTATATATGAACTGGAACTTACAAGAGAAGGCTTCAAACTAATTGAAAAAGGACTAGAAGTCGCAGAGGAAGTAAGTCAGCTAACGCCAGAACTTATCATGACAAAGAAGTGGCGTGAAACGAAACTGAGAAAATTCAACGTTACGGCACCTGGACCCACTGTTTACCCAGGCAAAGTTCATCCATTGCAACAGATTATTCAGCGTGCTCGTGAAATTTTTCTGGAAATGGGGTTTACGGAAATTCGCGGACCGCTCGTTGAAACTGCGTTCTGGAACTTCGATGCCCTATTCCAGCCTCAAGATCATCCAGCCAGGGAGATGATGGATACTTTCTATTTGGCTAATCCCAAGGCTGGGAAATTGTTGTCCAAAAGTATAGTGGATGCTGTTGCAAGAGTGCATGAGAACGGTTGGATAACTGGCTCCAAGGGCTGGGGTTATAAGTGGAACTATGAAGAGGCTAAAAGGCTTGTTTTGCGGACGCACACTACGGCTGAAACAATAAAATATCTTTCACAACATAAGAAGCCGCCCATAAAAGTGTTCTCTGTGGATAGGGTTTACCGAAATGAGCAGATTACATACAAGAACATCGCTGAGTTCCACCAAATCGAAGGCATAGTTGTTGGCAAAAACGTGACACTTAGAGATTTGATGGGAACATTGAAA
>Ga0224501_10005333_pt1 | contig 10132 bp, 6 predicted proteins | sample SF_Oct11_sed_USG_4_FD_169105 | JGI IMG/M metagenome (GOLD analysis project Ga0224501, IMG submission 169105) | Sediment microbial communities from San Francisco Bay, California, United States - SF_Oct11_sed_USGS_8_1 | ecosystem: Environmental > Aquatic > Marine > Sediment | place: USA...
AAAAGTGGGGGGGGGGGGGGGGGGGGGGGGGGTTCTCCTCTGTAGATACTGTAACAAAATAGTGTTTGTACAAGATATAATTCACCACCCGAGTTTAGATATCGCACAGTCAAGATTCACGGTTATAAACAATAGCAATATAGCATCCCTGAAGAACCCTTGAGCTCTGAGATGACAATGATAGAGGTGGGTATATATTTTATTTAGTAATAAGTCGCCAATATCAATGACAGTGTCTATTCTACCCCGCCGCCAAACCGAAGTGTTTTGGAGATTACCCCATCTCAGATAGTCACGAGTCAAATTCTGAAACCGGAAGCAAATAGATCAACCATAGGAACGATAGAAAGGAGGCGGAACAGGAAACAGAACGAATAGGTACTTCGGTAGCGGCTTCTGCCAACAAACTGAAAAAGGAGTAAACTGTAAAGCAGTTTAGTAAGGGACCCAACGAACAGCTGTTAACCGCATCCTACATGTAAGTAAATGACTGCCATTTCACCTATCCATCTGTTACATTGTTATTGCGAGTAACAATAATATGCGCCAGTTGCCTAAGCACACTGCCAGTGAGACATGCAATGAACTCATGATGATGAATGAAGTGAAGAGACGAGTCGAGTGCAGTCTCACTCAAGTCTAAGTCTAACTCTAAGTCTAACTAAGTCTAAGTTAAGTATAACTCTAAGTCTAACTCTAACTTCTGTCTAACTCTGACTCTGAGTCTGAGTCTGACTCAAACGTAAAAAAACTCAAATAAGAGTCATTAGTTTAGACTAGTCAAACTCAAAATGCCGGAAAGTCATCTGAAAATCAAACTCAAAATCTATTAGTACAAATAGATAATACTGTTAGTGTTACTAGTAGTTACCTACATGTGACAACTAAATGATAGGTCGATTGACAGTCATAATCGACAATGATAATCATAGATGTCTTGGTACTCACTCAATCCATGATCCTATAGGTGGATACACACGCCATGCACCGGGACCAACCCACTAAAGCGTGCCATCGTTTTACAAGAAAGATATTTAGATTCAGCAATCAATTGTTTCTAGTAATTGTAGTGGTACTTGTGATCATGATGCATCATCAAGGTTGAGATTCTGAGCAAGAACAGTCGAACAAACCTCGCCAACCCTACTTTAGCTACACTGCATCACAGTCTAATCAGTTCTGTGCATACATACCATCATTAGCCGAAGCACTGCTCGTAAGTACATAGGCCACAAGAATAGGTATACGTTGCCGAACCCCAGTAATATTCATCATTTAGATTTGAAGAGATATGAGCTTCGCCATAGAGTTTGGTTTCTCACATGGTATATTTGAAGTGGCTGGACTAGGCTGGTTTTGTGACACAGCTACCCAAGTTGTAGCGCTGCACATGTCGATGCTTGAGACATATTTTAGTCATATAACACATCTGAAATGGTAAGCTGGAAGGCCCGTAGCCTATGACTTACCTTGAACTGACTGCCACTGCCTGAGAGATCCTATCCCTGGCCATAAATCTAATCTCTCACCTTACAGGCTTGAGAGCATTGCCTGGCTGCCAGCTGTGGGCAGCTCCTGAGAGATGAGTTTCTTTAAGAAACTTATAAAAAAGAAGGATGATGAAAAACAGTCAACAGAAGGCAGCAGCTCGGGGTTTGCTGCTGCTGGGATATCCACCATGTCAGCTCAGCTCCAGATGAAATATGCCAAGGGTGTCCAGTACAATAGTAAGTCGATACAGAACGGTCATTGGTGAGTGATTGGCAACCGCACAGTACAGACAACTCCAATAAGTGTACTGTTTGCTTTGTGTCAGATCAGCCCATAAAAGTATACATGTATTGTATCTATGAGAGTCCCTTACCAGGTTAGCCTATTGACATAATTATATGGATCGGCAATCATTCTGCAGTACAAGGCTGACCTCACAGACAGTCTCATTGAGTTACTACCATTAATATGAATATATGGATTGGCAACCAGTTCGCAGTACAAGGCTGACCCGCTGGCAGTCCCATGAAGTTCATATGTCATCAAAATAAAATAGTTCCGTTGGACTCGCTGTAAATTTCGTGAAAACCGTAAATAATTCTGGCAATTGAATAGATGCTAATGAGGAGTTGTTTGCTCTTTAACATAAAGAAAAGACAACTCGTGACATAATTGTAGTGATTCCTGGGTATTGTGCTTATATTTGTGATGTTGCAAGCGAATCAGCTTGCTTGACCTTGCGATTGGCGATTACTGATCCATATATTCATAGCAATTGGCTAACCTAAGTAGTAAGTGCACATGGTTTATAGAAATCTTTCCCTGTCTCGGCTTTGTAAAAATCCCCTTCTCTCAGGAAGTCACATTGCCCTAGTTTATTTGCAGTGAAAGTAATAATAAAGGGAGACAGGAATGTGGGAAAGTCAACACTGTTCTATCGTCTGCAAGGCCACAAGTTCAAAGAGGAGTATATTCCCACTGATGAGATACAGGTATACACACCGTGTACTCAAGATAAGTCCTAGCTTTACATTAGGTTTTGGTATGCGGAGTCGTCATCTCCAAACGCTGAGATTGCGGAGCCCCTGGCCAGGATTGTGTTGACATCATTGGTATCTCATGAATGAAATAGTATTTGTGTGGTTTCCAGGTGGCAAACATCCAGTGGAATTATAAAGCTACCGATGACGTTGTGAAGGTGGAAGTGTGGGACGTGGTGGATCGCGGCCGTAAAAAAGCTTCCTCTGATTCGCTGAAACTCGACCACCAGGGGGAGCCCCAGCCATGTCTAGACGCCACATTCGTGGATGTGTATAAAGGCACTCATGCGGTTATAATGATCTATGATATCACCAAGCTATGGTACGTACGGCATCACTTCCCTCTTACATATCACATATCTCGCATATACTTAACATATTTGGTCTGCCATCTGCTCCAGCTGTGTACATGATTCACACCTTTCCCCCTGTAGGACATGGCAGTATGTGGAGCGTGAGTTGCCCTCCATCCCGGCTCACATTCCAGTGATTGTACTCGCTAATCACAGAGATATGGGAGCTCACAGGACCGTGGACTTGGACACAACTAGATACTTTATACAGACACTAGAAAGGTCAGGCTCTCTTCAAGCTCTTACAGGCCCTTTCTCACTGCGTATATCTGTACATGTCCAAGTACTGATTACTCTTTACTTCTTATTGTTGGCGATTGATTGTAGAGGTAGTGATTCGGCTCCTATCCGATATACAGAGGCATCCATGCTCAATGGCTTCGGTCTACGATTTCTGCACACATTCTTCAATGTTCCCTTTTTGCAACTACAGGTAAATCTGCTCACCATCTGCCATGGACCAGTAGCAGGCAGCCACTATCTGCCATGTACCAGTAGCAGGCGGCCACTATCTGCCATGTACCAGTAGCAGGCGGCCTGCTAGCACTGTCAGTGTTCCTGGCCGTACCCCTGCCTCTTCTCTCTGCCATGTACCAGTAGCAGGCGGCCTGGTAGCACTGTCGGTGTTCCTGGCCGTACCCCTGCCTCTTCTCTCTGTCATGTACCAGTAGCAGGCGTCACCTCACCCCACCTCGCCTGACTCACTTCACCTCACCCCACCTCGCCTGACTCACGTCACCTCGCCTTGCCTGACTCACTTCACCTCACCTCACCTCATCTTGCCTGACTCACCTCAACTCACCTCGCGTTGCCTGACTCGCCTCAACTCACCTCACGTTGCCTGACTCGCCTCAACTCACCTCACGTTGCCTGACTCGCCTCAACTCACCTCCGTTGCCTGACTCGCAGTTTGTTACTTGCAGCGGCAAACGTTACTAAAGCAGATAGAAGATAACTCTCGAGAAACTGATGCCATTGATCAGGAACTTGATTTGTTACTAGAGGAGCAGGACTATGATCAGTAAGTGTGGCTCTGTCTGATCAGGTATTCTCTCTCCCAAACCTCTAGTATTATGGGATAATCACTGACCCATGGGTGAGCGTATCCTCTGACTATAGTGATGGGTGTGCTGTCCGTGTGTTATAAGTGTTGCTACCTAAACTCCAATATGTTATTTTAATATTTATTCTGTCTGTAGGGGTTTACCCTCTGGGTGAGTAATATGCTGTTGGTGTGAGGTTCCCCATACTCCCGATACTCGCCTCACAATCTGGCTCTGTGTGACTCTGGCAGTGTTATCTCTGCTGTAGGTGTGTCAAGAATCGGGCTGTTGCTGCTGCTACCGGCATTTCTCCGCGGACCAACTCACCAGTCACACCACGATCGGGTCAGTACTCACACACCCCATCGAGTCATACCAAAATCCAGTCACTACTCACACACCCCATCGAGTCACACCACGATCCGGTCAGTACTCACACACCCCGTCGAGTCACATCACAATCCGGTCAGTACTCACACACCCACATCGAGTCATACCACGATCCTGTCAGTACCCACACACCCCATCAAGTCACACTACGACCTGATCAGTACTCACACACCCCAGCGAGTCACATCACGATCCGGTCAGTACTCACACACCTTATCGAGTCACATCACAATCCGGTAAGTACTCACACACCCCATCAAGTCACACCACAATCCAGTCAGTACTCGTACACCCCATTGAGTCACACCACAACCCAGTCGGTACTCGCACACCCCATTGAGTCACATCACGATCCGGTCAGTACTCACACACCCCATCGAGTCATACCTCAATCCAGTCAGTACTAACACACCCCATCGAGTTACATCACAATCCAGTCAGTACTCACACACCCCATCGAGTTACATCACAATCCGGTCAGTACTCACACACCCCATCGAGTCATGCCACAATCCAGTCAGTACTCGCACAACCCATTGAGTCACACCATGATTTGGTCAGTACCCAAACACCCCGTTGAGTCACACCACGATCCGGTCAGTACCCACGTACCCCGCCCAGTCACACCACAATCTGGTCAGTACCCAAACACCCTGTCGAGTAACACCAAGATCTGGTCAGTACCCACACCCCGTCCAGTCACACCACAATCTGGTCAGTACCCACACATCTCATCCAGCCACACTCTACGATACGGTCAGTACCCACACACCCTTCAGTCACTTCTTTCACCCAACGCCTCTTAGCAGTGATTAGATATTTAGAGTTGCCCTTCCTTCGTTGTTTATGTACATGAGAAGCTAACTCTTAGCACACAATAATTTTCTTATATTACAGCATCTGGCAGCCCTTCACCTGTTAAATCTGCTCAAAACGGAGCGACCTCTCTGCCCAGCACCCCTACATCCCGGCGCGCTGAACCAGTGCTGTCTCCGACAGCTCCTAGTGTTCCACAGAGTATCTCTTTGGATGACTTTAACCCGGGCGGAGATGCAGTCGGCTTCTTCACTGAGGAAGATAAGACTCCATCTCCTGCGGTTCAGGTATAACTGTCTTTTCTCTAGAAAACTCGAGTGGAGTCCTGACTGATAGCGAAAAACTGACTAACTGACTGGTTTGAGTAATTACTGATAGTATGCTGGTGACCTGACTGTTTAGTCTCATTGCAGCCGCAGCCCATAGTTGATTCTGACTCGGACTCAGACGCAGGGAATCCGATGGTCGCTGGCTATCAGGACGACCTCGATTCAGATGACGACAAGCCACAGGTCAAGGTCACCAGTGCCAATGTCGTGCTGTCCTCCGACGAAGAGGCCCCGAATCCTCCATCATCTGAGAGTGACTCAGATGCTGAGTTGGAACCCGCGATGTCTGTACAGATAACTGTCACTGGTGCTCCAGAGGAAGAGGTGGTGGTGGGTGATGAGGACGTACCCGTGGTGGTGACAGTTCCTGTCGAGGCGCCCATCGGTTTAGACGCCGGTGACTCTCGGCAGCTCACTGACTCAGACAGTGATGACGAGCGTCCGGCTGTGATGATGGCTTATTAGCAGGTGACGAGTGAGGAGGAGATGGCAAGGCAACCAGCTCTGTCCAGCCGCTTCGTGGAGCTTACTGAGAGTGAGGAGGAGCCGCAACCTGAGGTGGAGGAAGAGGAGGTGGAGGAGGTGGAGGTAAGGAGGGGATGTGTCACCCCGAGAAGAGCTCACACATTAATGGGCATGGGTTCATGCTTAGATCAAATAAAGTGTGCTATCACATGTCTTTTATTCTAGGGATGTATTTCTGAGTAGCAAAGCAGTAGAAATTTTCAGTTGGGCGAGCATTCCATAGGAGTGTTACAGTAGGTAGGCGGAGCCACTCTGCGTTCTCGGAGCTCTGATCCTCCCTCACCTATTATTATCCCTGTCTATGTGCATTTACAGTCTATTTAGGGCGAGTGTTATTGTCATATGTGTGTGTTTGTGCCTGTCTCTGCCCTGAATGAAACTAATCAAAACCCTCCAGTCACATATTACCCACTCTTGCACTCAGTCCAATGGCAGTCCTAGTATGAGTGGGTGTAAACACTGGGTTAATAATTTAATGTGCCTGAACAATCTTGTGATGCTCTGGGCACATTTTTTATCTGAAGTTCCTGTCACCACGCCCTAGATACACTACTCAGCTGAAGAGGTGATACTTTCTTCTTATCGCCTTGCAGTTACAGACGGGCATTGCAGAATTGGCGATTTTATTTGATCTTTCTTCGCAGGCGCCAATCAGGGATTCCCCCATTACTGTGGCCAAAGACACGACAGACATTTCACAAGAGAAACGGAAAAAGAAGAAAACGAAAAAAAAAGATAAAACGGTAATGAGTTTGTTGTGGCGCAAGTTTGTACCCAGGAAAGAACATATATGTGGTCGGCCACAGTGTAGGTCAAAGTGACAACCTAGCGGGTTGTGCACAGAGCTTTGAATCAGAGGAACCCGGGTACCGGCTTGTCATTTCCCCCGTGTCGGAGTCAAATTGTGATGTTTAATAAAAGGGGCCTGTTCTTAGAGTTATTTTCGATATGGGACACACAGGACCGTCCCGGAAACAACCCGCTGCCGGAAACAACCCGCTGCCGGAAACAACCCGCTGCCGGAAACAACCCGCTGCCGGAAACAACCAGCTGCCGGAAACAACCCGCTGGTTCATTGGGGATATCAATGTAAATGATGATCGGACTGAATATGGTTGTTGGTCTGCCGGTACATTGTTGGTCTGCCGGTACATTGTTGGTCTGCCGGTACATTGTTGGTCTGCCGGTACATTGTTGGTCTGCCGGTACATTGTTGGTCTGCCGGTACATCGTTGGTCTGCCGGTACATTGTTGGTCTGCCGGTACATGGGCACTCCCAACATTTCGTGTCAAACTGTCTAGGTATGGGGTAAGTCACATTCCGACTGAATAAACAAAAACTTAAAATCCTTCAGGTTGTCAATCACCTGAGCCAACAGAGACCACACAAGCCACGAGACCCGTGACCCCGTCCACCGGCCGTGACCAGAATTAGTTCCCACATATTATTGGCCTGAAGTCAAGCATCCTGTTTCCATGGCTTCCCGTGATTCATAAGCCAACCATCTGATGACCACTAACATCTCATCACTCTTTCATTATATGGATTCTCAATTTGATTCTGGGTTTCAAACTCCTGTAAACATCCGCCATCATCTTCATTCCTGGGCCATGATAACCTCCCACCTCCATTGGATTGGCTGAGATGCTGCCGCCCACCTATAAGTCTGTCCCTGCAGTAGGCTGCCTTTCTCCCTCACAGCTTCTCGTGAGATTTTGCTGCCCATTCAGTGGCTGGGTTCCGGCGCAGTGATTTACCATATATGGTAGGTTCCGGCGCAGTGCTTTACCATATATGATAGGTTCCGGCGCAGTGCTTTACCATATATGGTAGGTTCCGGCGTGATATTTAACCATATATGGTAGGTCCCGGCGCAGTATTTAACCATATATGGTAGGTTCCGGCGCTGTATTTAACCATATATGGTAGGTTCCGGCGCAGTATATAACTATATATGGTAAATCTAACCCAATGTTTAGGACAATGGGGAGGAGAAAACTAAAAAGAAAAAGAAAACTAAGAAGTCCGCTGATGGTGAAAAACCAAGACGTAAGAAGACATCACCGGTACAGGCGTCCTTACCATCCGGTGATTACGAGTCTTTATGATGAGCCTGAAATCTCATCAGTTCCGGAAATCTCTCCAGAGGAGCCATGGGTCATCCCTACTGAGAGACTTACTGCCAACACGTGATTCGCTAGTCATTGAATGAATGTTTTTTGCTTATCTAGTATGCCGTGACCTCTGTTTGGGATGTCTAGCCTAATGCCGCCAATGCCGCCATGCCGCCATGCCGCCATGCATAAGATGGGCGGCAGAGGTTTTTTGTACGATCGGAATGCCTTTTTTTATAAATTAATATTCAGTGAATGAATTCATTTATCACGTTGGTGACCCTCCCGCCTATGTGGTTATGCAGAGTCTTCACAGATGGTATTCATGCATTCATTATCTTTAATCGACCCCATCGATCACAAACTTTCCTTCGCAGCATAATGAATCATGGTAAGAAGAACCGTATGCTGACATACCTCTCCACGGATATATCCAACATAGCGTATCATTGAGATTTTTCGATAACAAATGAGTTGTAAAGTAGCTTTTCTGCTTAATCAAGCCATCACATATATGGTCGTGCTGATACTTCAATCTATAATTAGGTCAGGAGGGAGTGGGGATATGCAAACTATGGCCGGGCACCTTCTATTCCATAGCATCTGGACACCTGGAGACTTGGACATGTGGCTTGACTCCAGTTACATTGAAGGGATAGTGCTACATTCTCAAGCCACCCAACATCCAACACCCAACACATCCGTAACCGAGCCCATTATAGCCCTATAGAGCCTCTGTCCTATCTACAATCTTCATACTCATCGATTCGCATACTTATTGTATCATGAACTGAATGACGTCAAAGGAGTGTGTGATATGACACTGAATGAGTGAATGACTGCGGGTTTATTTCAGTTCAAGTTACTTAAGGGTGTGAGATATGTTATAGGTAACACGCCATACAGCCTTCCTTTTTAAGATGGATATGCCTATCCCAAAAATATGCAAGTCAAGGCGTATTGACCTTTGCCATACATACGTGCCGTGTGGTCTGGGGGGCAAGCCTAATCCACAGCGCTGAGACTGAATCAGAAAACGCATACTACATGCTTTGCTCAAGTACTCACCCTCCGTCACCACCCGAATGAACTTGATGGATAAGTGGAAGAAACGGTTAAACCTTTTGAGGAAATACATGCCCAGACAGTCAATCTGATTTGCCACATGTCTCAGATGGAGATGCTTGCTTAGATTGAACCTGATTCTGTTCGGTGATGACCTTCGTAACTAGTTTTGATTGTGAGTCCCGTTACTCTCGTAAACATGGTATTATCGCATTTCAGATCTTTTAATGCGAACCAAGGATCATTATAAATATATTTTCATTACTGATGCTGTATTTATATATGGTATTATACGATCATTAAAAGCTTCCTCATTCACTTATCGATCGATGTTTGTGAGTGCATGAAAACGTGAAAACTGGCGAGATTGGCCCAGGGGCTCCTAATAGCTATTGTATAGCACACGAACCAATGCACAACGTGAATGGGTTAATTTCCTATGTCTATAATTAAACAGTTTGTATAAAAACGAAATCGGCGGCATAGGAACGGTTGATTTGATCTTTGGTTAATACAAAATGTCAGATTCCGAAGCCATATAAGGCGAATGAGATGGCAATCAGGGCCAGACAAGCCTTCTCTGCTCATTTTATTGACAACTGAAAGGCATATCCACATAACCAGTTCCCTACTCTATATAATATTTGCATTATCAAGCGCTGTAAACTCTTGGTTACTTTTGAATTGCTCAGCTATGTTTATGAGGCGTTTGATCGCAAATATCACTGATTTCCATGCAGCATCATATCCCACATATTTATGAGTCTTGATCCTAGGTTATGCCATCAGATAAAGATTCTCCCCAGTACACGCTCCCTTAATTTTGAAAACTATCTTTGCCCTATTGTGCTTTTACACCAGGCTGTTCTCAGTCGATCAGCAGAGCCGACCGTCACTATGTTGATGGTAGCTGGTATACATCCGAGAAACTAGCCAGCAAGCTAAATGAACACTTCATCAAAGTC
>Ga0224501_10005334_pt1 | contig 10131 bp, 7 predicted proteins | sample SF_Oct11_sed_USG_4_FD_169105 | JGI IMG/M metagenome (GOLD analysis project Ga0224501, IMG submission 169105) | Sediment microbial communities from San Francisco Bay, California, United States - SF_Oct11_sed_USGS_8_1 | ecosystem: Environmental > Aquatic > Marine > Sediment | place: USA...
AGCTGCCTTTCTGGAGATAGTTTAATTCTGCATAATTTAGGATATCGTCTGAAAATAGAAGAATTTGAAAGAATGTGGACCGACGAGAAAATCGGATGTTTCAATTTCAACTCCGGAGAATTTGCCGATACCGGAATAGTAAATTTCTTAAAACGAAAACCTGATAATAGAGTTCTTAAAGTAACTACAAAGAGGGGCAGTAAAATTATTGCTACAGAAGACCATCCTTTCTACACCAGAGATGGTATGGTAGAACTTAAGAATTTGTCTAAAGGTAGTGAAGTAGCAGTCTATCCCTTTGAAGGTGTTCCCTATGAGAAGCCCAGCGATGAAATTATCGTTGAGGAAAAGGATATAAGAAGGATTCTTCTAACTCTGGAAAAAGATTCTCGAGGACATGGCTTGGAACAGATTATTATCTATTTAAAAAAGAGAGGACTCCTGCCTTTAAGATTTAGCTCTCCACAACTTCCCCATATTTTGAAAGTAATGGGCTATATATTTGGTGATGGGAGTATCCATTTTGTTAAAAAAAGAGGTAAGGGAATTACTTGGTTCTCGGGCAAATTAGAGGACCTGGAAACGATAAGAAAAGATATAGCCAGTATTGGATACAGGTGTTCAAGGGTATATTCCAGAAAGAGAAAGCAGAAAATCAAGACACCGTATTCGGTTTATGAATTTGAGAGAATGGAGACTATGTGTATGGTCAGAGCGAGTAGTTTTGCCATTCTACTCGTTGCTCTGGGTGTGCCTCTGGGAAATAAGACAAGGCAGGAATATCGTATTCCTCAGTGGTTGTTTGAAGCGCCTTTATGGCAGAAGAGACTATTCTTAGCATCTTTCTTTGGCGCAGAAATGACTACTCCTAAGACAATGACAGGTCATGGACATAATTTTTATTGTCCAGTGGTTTCTATGAATAAGAAGGAAGAATTTGTAGGAAATGGAATTCTATTTTTTAGAGAGATAAGTGAGTTACTGAACGAGTTTGGCGTAAATACCCTGAAAATCAGTCAAAGAAAAGAGAATGTGAACACATTTCGCTTGAGACTGACGTTATCAGGACGTCCGCAGAATATGATTAATCTTTTTACCAGAGTGGGCTTTGAATATAATAAGAAGAGGAAAGGGCTTGCCAATGTTGCCGTGCAATATCTGAAATGGAAACAATCAGTTATTGCAGAGCGAAAAGAGATGGCAAGTAAAGTGAAGAAGGAATTAGTAAAGGCAGTGTCTGCCCGGGATATTTTTAGTGGCCTTGACTCTTCTTCTGTAAACTTCCGTTTTGTGGAGCGTTCAATTTATGGGGAGAGAAATATTGAACCCAGAGTTCCGGCGAATTTTCCCAAGTTTGACCAGTTCTTAGAGAAGGCGAGAGAAGGTTTGGAAGAATCGGGTATGGTCTGGGATGAAATTGAAAGTATTGAAGAAGTAGATTTTGATGGTTATGTATACGATTTTACAGTTGCCCATCCCCACCACAACTTTGTTGCTAACAATTTTGTTGTTTCTAATTGTGGGGTGAGGCTTCTTAGAACCAATTTGAAGGAAAAGGATGTTCGTCCCAGACTTCACGATTTAATTTCTGCGTTGTTCGTAGCCATTCCTTCAGGAGTAGGTTCTAAGGGAAGAATAAAAATCTCCTCTCAAGAGGTAATGGAGGTTCTGGAAAAAGGTAGCCAGTGGGCAATAAAGAAGGGCTATGGGCTTCCCGAAGATGCTTTACATACTGAGGAGAAGGGCTCGATGGAGGAAGCCGATGCTACCAAGGTGGGACAGAGAGCTTTAGAAAGAGGAAGGCCGCAACTGGGCACATTGGGAGCAGGAAACCATTTTCTGGAGATTCAGATTGTAGAAGAGATATACGACGAAGATGTAGCTAAAGTTTTCGATATATTTCCTGGGCAGATTACAGTAATGATTCATACCGGCTCGCGAGGATTGGGATATCAGGTTTGTGACGATTACTTGAGAGTAATGGGGAATGCTGTGAGAAAATATAACATCAGTCTTCCCGACCGACAACTGGCCTGCGCGCCAGTAAATTCAGAGGAAGGTCAAGACTACCTGAAAGCAATGAGATGCGCAGCCAATTACGCCTGGGCAAACAGGCAGTGCATAATGCATTGGACAAGAGAGACTTTTGAGAGAGTCCTTAAGATTAGTCCCAAAGACCTGGGGATGGTTCTCATATACGATGTAGCGCACAATATCGGAAAGATTGAAGAGCACGTGGTAGAGGGAAAGAAGAGGACGCTCTGTATTCATAGAAAGGGCGCAACCAGAGCCTTCCCCGCAGGACATCCTGACGTGCCTGAGGATTATAAGAGCATAGGACAGCCGGTTATCATTCCCGGGACAATGGGCTCCAATTCCTATGTCCTGGTGGGCACCGAAAGAGCTATGCAGGAGACATGGGGAAGTACCTGCCACGGCGCGGGGAGAGTGATGTCCAGAACAAAAGCTTTGCATACGATTCGCGGCGAACAGTTACAGAGGGAGTTAGGAGAGAGAGGAATAGTCATTCAGGCAAAGGGATACAAGACACTGGCAGAAGAAGCGCCCGCAGCCTATAAAGACGTCGATGAAGTAGTCGATGTCTGCCACAATGCAGGCATTTCCAAAAAAGTAGCCAAAATGAGACCGATTGGGGTGATTAAAGGATAAAATGCTCGATTTAAAATTTATCAGGGAGAACATAAAAAAAGTTAACAAGGGCTTAAAAGATAGGGGAGAGAAGATTTCTCTCGATGAACTTCTCCGGTTAGATAGTGAGCGGAGAAAAATTCTGGTGGAAGTGGAAGATTTGAAACATAAAAGGAATAAAGCTTCGGAAGAGATAGGAAAATTGAAGAGGGAAGGGAAGGAAGCTAAAGAAGCGATTGGGGAGATGCAGAGAGTTTCTGAGCGCATAAGAGAGTTAGATGATGAGTTAAAAGAACTTCAGGAGAAGACAAGAAAGCATCTTTTGATGATTCCCAACCTTCCCCACGAATCTGTGCCTTTGGGGACGACACCCGGGGATAATAAGGTTGTTAGAGAAGGTAAACCCCGAAAGAAGAAGTTCAATTTTGAGCCGCGTGAACATTGGGAGGTGGGAGAGAGTTTGGGAATCCTCGATTTTCCCCTCGCCTCCAGGATTTCCGGCACCAGGTTTGCTCTTCTCAGAGGAGAGGGAGCGAGGCTGGAAAGGGCGCTGATTAACTTCATGCTCGATCTACATATTAAAAAGGGGTATAAGGAGGTACTGCCGCCTTTTATGGTCAGTGAGGAAAGCATGGTAGGAACAGGACAGTTACCCAAGTTTTCCATAGAACTTTACAAGTGCAAAGACGATGACCTCTATTTGATTCCCACAGGAGAAGTGCCTCTGACCAATCTGCATAAGAATCAAATTCTAAAAGAGAAGGACTTGCCTTTGAATTACGTGGCTTATACGCCATGTTTTCGTAGAGAAGCCGGTTCTTATGGAAAGGACACCAAAGGATTAATCAGGAATCACCAGTTTAACAAGGTGGAACTGGTAAAGTTTACCAGGCCCGAAGATTCTTATGGGGAATTGGAGACTCTGGTCGCTGATGCTGAAAAGGTCCTGGAATTATTGGAAATCCCTTACAAAGTAATGGCCCTTTGCACAGGCGATTTGGGTTTCGGAGCAGCCAAGACTTACGACCTGGAAGTGTGGATGCCTGGTGAAAACAGGTGGCGGGAAGTCTCTTCTTGCGGTAACTTTACAGATTTCCAGGCGAGGAGAATGAACATTAAGTATAAGAAGGAAAAAACGGGGGCACTGGAATATGTCCATACATTGAATGGGTCGGGGCTTGCCATTGGCAGAACTTTTGCTGCCATTTTAGAGAATAATCAGACCGAGAAGGGAACAGTAATTATTCCCAGGGTTCTTCAATCCTATATGAATGGATTAGAGATAATTGACAGGGGCTAAAGATGGGCGTAGACGCTTGGAAAGTTAATAGTAAAGTAAAGATAATATTAAGCAGGAACTGGGTTAATGTACCAGGATTGTTGGTGAATACGGTGAAGGATACGGTTTGTATTAAAGGGGAACTGGTATTTACGGGAGATAAAGTAGACGGACATAATGAACTGGCAGTCTCCAGTCAACTGAGAAAGGTAGAGAGGGAAATACTGGCCCTGCGTGATGTAAGACATGTCGACTGGAGAATTACCGGGTGGCAGAAAAAGAAGAATAGATGGGAAAGAAAAGGATTCAACCCTTCGCAGTCAGAGAAAGAGGAAAAGAAGGAGTAAGTGGAAGGGTGGCCGAGCGGTTGATGGCGCTGGTCTTGAAAACCAGTTTCCGAGTAATCGGAACGTGAGTTCGAATCTCACCCCTTCCGTCTGATTCACAGGAGAGATTCGAAGCCCGCGAACGCCGACCTATGGGAGGAGGAGCACCGGAGGTGCGGCAGTGAGCGGGCAGCCGCAGGAGCGAGGGAGAAAGGGGAGAGCGACGAGGAGAATCTCACCCCTTCCGTCTGATTCACAGGAGAGATTCTAAAAAGGGGTCAGAGTCATTTTTTTCGCCTCCCTTTGTTTCAAACCCTATAGAAAACATATTTTCGGTTATTCCGAATTAGAATAATATTGTTTAGAAAAATGACTCTGACCCCTTTTTAACCGTTGACATTATTGATTAGTTGTGGTAACATAAATTTTGGCTGAAAAAAGTAATTAGTTCTTGGGAGAAAAATTGTGGGCAAGAAATCTGAATTACTGGATTTGCAGGAATATAGAGTTTCCGTTGAAAATATGGGAGAAGGTCTAATTGTTCTTAATAAAAAGATGGTGCCAATTTTTGTTAATCGTAAGGTCTGTGAAATTACGAGTTACAGGAAGGATGAAATTCTGGGTAAGAGTTGTAATCGCTTTCTCACAAGCAAGGGTAAAAATAAAATAAAAGCGGAGTTGAAAAAGAGACTCAAGGGTTATCCTTCGCGCTATACTATAAAGGTTAGAACAAAGAGAGGAAAAGAAGTATTTCTGTCGGTTAGTGCTGCTCCTCGATTTGACAGAAAAGGGAAATTTAATGGGACTATCGCAATTATTTCCGATTTTACGGAAAGGGAAGAATTAGAAGATAAATTAAGAGAGCGCACGCTGGAGCTGGAGAAAGAAATAAATAAGAGAACCAAGTTACTCGTCGATCTGTATAGAGGAGTGGGAGTTACTGAAGAAAGGAATAGATTGGCGCGGGAGATTCACGATTTTTGCTCTCAGGACCTGGCAACTGCCCTTTTGAAGATTGAGATTTGTGAGAAAGTTCTGGACAAAGATCCGGAAAAGGTAAGGGCAGAGCTAAGGGAATTGCGAAAGATGCTTAGGAAAAGTATTAAGTTGAACCGGGATATCGTATTTGGTTTGCAGCTACCGAACTTTCACAGAACGGGCTTTGCCACGGTTCTCAGACAGTATTTCAAAGAATTCTGCAAAAAGACAGGGATTATATGTAACTTAAATATTAAACTGGAAAGGAGTCTCCCCACAAATATACAGGTAGGTACGTATAGAATTATTCGAGAGGCGATGAATAACGTAAGAAAACACGCTATGGCAAGGAATGTGGATGCGAGATTAATAACTGATAAGCGCGAGAATCTTCACGTTACCATTAAAGATGACGGAAAAGGATTCGAGTTAAAGAAAGCCTTGACTAAGAAAAAACATGCCAGGCATTTTGGACTAAAAGGAATGGAAGGACAGGCGGAACTTTTCGGAGGAACGTTCGCTGTTAAAACGGCAAAGGGGAAAGGGACAGAGATAGAGGTAAAAATCCCGCTCAAAGAGCAAAATGAGTAAAGTAAACCTTAAGAAAATAATTAGAGTTGTCATAGCAGACGACCACGCGCTGTTCCGGGAAGGTCTCAGGAGAATACTGGAATTCGAAGATGATATCAAAATAGTAGGAGAAGCCAAGGATGGCGCGGAAACCTTCGAGTTGGTGAGAAGATTGAGGCCGGATGTGATTCTCATGGATATCAGCCTGCCCGGTACAAACGGGATAAGGATTACGCGCCAGATTAAAAGGAGATATCGAAAGCTTTACGTTATTATGCTGTCTATGTACGAGGACACGGCACATATTACCGACTCCTTTCAGGCAGGCGCTTCTGGCTACGTGGTAAAGACCAGTCCTCCTAGTGAATTGCTAGAAACCATACGGTCTGTATTTAAAGAGGGGGTTTCCATCCCACCCAGTATAGAGCATAAACTACTAAGAGGCATAAGGAAGCCAGATTTTTTGAGCGGAACAAGGAAAGTCCATCTAACAAAGAGGGAGGTAAAAGTTCTCAAGTTAGTAGCTTCCGGGAAAACTAATAAGGAGATTGCAAATAAACTCTTCGTCAGTGAAAAGACGGTTAAAAACCACCTTAACCATGTCTACAGGAAACTGGGAGTGAAGAACCGCGCCCAGGCAGTGGTAGAAGGGCTGAAGAGGGATTATATTAGCGAGGATTAGGACATTTTGTTGTCTCTTGTCTGTAATCTTCGAGAAACGTACCCGAAAGACCCATTTCGTAATGGGTCTTTTTTTTTGACAAAAAATTTAATAAATTTGTTCTTTTGACCTATTGTAAGAATAGAAAGTCCATAGTAAAATCAAACAAATTATTCTGGTAGAAAAGAGCTAACTTTTTTGTGGAACGAAGCCCCAAGGTACGGCAAGTACAGTTATCGGGTGTGTCAAGAAAGGAGAAAAGATGGCTGGCGAAGTAAACCAGGTAAAAAGCCTGGAAGAGAATTATGGAAAATTTCTTGAAAACCTGGGTGAAGGCGTGTGCATTGTGGATAGAAATTTAGTGGTAACTTTTGTGAACTATAAGTTATGCCAGGGATCTGGTTACAGCAGGGATGAGTTTTTGGGTAAGGATATTCGTTCTTTTTTCAAGGGGATGAGTAAAGAGATAATTGAGGATCAGTTTAAGAGGAGGTCGAGACTTAAATCATCGCATTATGTATTAACGAGCAGCACAAAGGATGGAAAAGAGATGTTCTTCTCTGTCTGTAGCGTTCCTCTTCTGGACACAAACAGGAGATTTGATGGAGCAATGTCAATCATCTCTGATGTTACGGAGAAAGAGAAAGCAGAGAGGAAGTTGAAAGAACATACATTGGAGCTGGAGCAAGAAATAAAAGAAAGGACCGGGCAGCTGGTCGATTTGTATAAAGGGATTACGGCTGCGGAGGAGCGGAACAGATTGGCCCAGGAAATTCATGATAGTTTAGCCCAGACTTTAACCGGTTTACTTTTGAACATTGAGCTTTGTGAAAGACTTGTTGGTGATAATCCGGAAAAAGCAAAGAAAGAACTGGGGAAACTAAGAAAGGCGATGGCAAGAAGCATTAAAACGACGCGGAATGTGATATTTGAGTTACGGCTCCCCAGATTTCACAGAACGGGCTTTCTTGCTGTCCTGAAGCAATACCTGGAAGAGTTCCGCAAAAAGTCGGGGATTGCCTATAGTTTAAGTTCCAAATTGGAAGAGAGCTTGCCCACAAAGATCCAGGTAGCTGCCTACCGAATTATTCGTGAGGCGATGAACAACGTAAAAAAGCACGCCAGGGCAAAGAACGTAAATGTAAAATTGGAGACTGATAAGAATAGAAGGCTACATCTTCTAATAGAAGATGATGGGGAAGGATTCGAGTTGGGTAAAGTTTTGACTCACAGTAAACGTAACGACAATTTCGGGCTAATAGGGATGGAGGAGGAAGCGAGACTTCTGGGAGGGATCGTCGCCGTGGAAAGCGCAAAGAGGCAGGGGACGAAAATAAAGGTAAGAATTCCGCTTGGAAAACATGGGCAAAGGTGACCTGAAGAAAACAATTAGAATTCTCATAGCAGATGACCACACACTTTTCCGGGAAGGTTTACGTAAGGTATTGGAACTTGAGAAGGATATGGAAATAGTGGGAGAAGCCAATGACGGCGCCGAGGCTCTGCGGTTGGCAGACAGATTAAAGCCAGATGTGATTCTTATGGACATCAGCTTTCGTGGTCCGAACGGAGTAAGGATTACGCGCCAGATTAAGAGGAGATATCGAAAAGTTCATGTTATTATGCTATCTATGCATGAGGATATAGCCCACATTACGGAATCGTTCCAGTCAGGCGCTTCTGGCTACGTAATAAAAACTTATGCTTCTGACGAGTTAACAAAGACTATCCGTTCTGTAGTTAAAGAAGGGGTTTGCATGCCACCCTCAATTGAGCATAAACTACTAAAAGGCATAAGGAAACCAGACTTTTTGAGCGGGGCAAAACGCGGCAATCTAACAAAGAGAGAAGTAAAAGTCCTAAAGTTAGTGGCCTTTGGGAAGACTAATAAAGAGATTGCAAAGAAGCTCTTCGTGAGCGAAAAGACGGTTAAAAACCACCTTAACCACATCTATAGGAAACTGGAAGTGAAGAACCGTGCCCAGGCAGTGGTGGAAGGACTGAAGAGAGATTACATTAGCGGGGAGTAATAAGAAGAATTATGCCAGTGACAATCCCTTACAAGCCTGAGGCTTGCCGGAGGTGAAATGGAAGAAAAAGGCGCTCAAGCAGAAGACTTGAAGAAGAAATATGGAATTATAGTTGAAAACATAGGTGAAGGCTTGGTCATTTATGATAGAAATATGGTGGCAACTTTTGCCAATGATAAGCTGTCTAAGATTTTGGGTTACAATAAAGACGAGATTTTAGGCAGACAAGTCACCTGGTTTTTTGCAGGCAAGAGTAAAAAGAAAGTAGAAATAGAGTTGGAAGGAAGGAAGAAAGGCAAATCCTCTCATTATAATGTAAAGTTGAAAACCAAAAAAGGAAAGGAGCTACTTCTTTTTGTTAGTGGCGCTCCTATTTTTGACAGAAATAGGAAATTCGATGGAGGCGTTGCGATTGTCTCGGACATTACAGAAAGAAAACAATTAGAGGATAAATTGAACGAACGCTCAAAGGAGTTAGAAAAAGAAATAAAAAAGCGGACGAATCTCCTGGCGGACCTGTATAGAGGAGTTGCAGTTACAGAGGCGAAGAACCGATTGGCCTGGGAGATTCACGATTTTTGTGCCCAGACCCTGGTCTCTTCGATTTTGAAGATTGACCTTTGTGAGAGAGTTCTGGGTAAAGATCCGGATAATCTAAGGAGAGAGCTGAAGGAATTGAAGAAGATGCTAAGAAGAAGTATTAAGTCGACCCGGAATGTCATGTTAAGACTGCGGCTGCCCGATTTTCACAGAATGGGCTTTACTACCGTCGTGAGACAGTATCTGGAAGAGTTCCGCAAAAAGACGGGGATTCCATGTAACTTAACACTTAGATTGGATAAGACTCTACCCCCAAGGACGCAGTTAGGCATTTATCGAATTATTCGAGAGGCGATGAGCAATGTAAGGAAACACTCTATGGCAAAGAAGGTGGATGCGAGATTAAGGACGGATAAGCATGGGAATCTTCACCTTATCATAAGAGATGACGGGAAAGGATTCGAGTTAAAGAGGGTTTCCCCTCGAGGCAAATATACCGGGAATTTTGGACTAATAGGAATGGAGGAGCAAGCGAAACTTTTGGGAGGGGCCTTCGCTGTGGAAAGCGCAAGGAGGCACGGGACGAAGATAAAGGTAAAAGTTCCGCTTGAACAACAAGATGGATAGTGTTGACTTCGGGGGAACAATCAGAATTCTCATAGCAGATGACCACGCACTCTTCCGGGAAGGTTTGCGAAGGATATTGGAACGGGAGGAAGATATGGAAATAGTGGGAGAAGCAAACGACGGCACCGAAGCTCTTTGGTTGGCAGATAGAGCGAGGCCGGATGTGATTCTGATGGATATTAGCCTTCCCGGTACAAATGGGGTAAAGATTACGCACCGGATCAAAAAGAGATACAAAGAGGTTCACGTTATCATGCTATCTATGTATGAGGATATAGCCCACATTACCGAATCGTTCCAGGCAGGTGCTTCCGGCTACGTAATAAAAACTCATCCTTCTGGTGAATTGATAAAGACTATCGGTTCCGTAGTCAGAGAAGGAGTTTCCATCCCGGCCACTGTGGAGCATAGGCTACTAAAGGGTATGAGGGAACCACATTTTTTGAGCGGGATAGGAAACGTACGTCTAAC
>Ga0224501_10005335_pt1 | contig 10130 bp, 7 predicted proteins | sample SF_Oct11_sed_USG_4_FD_169105 | JGI IMG/M metagenome (GOLD analysis project Ga0224501, IMG submission 169105) | Sediment microbial communities from San Francisco Bay, California, United States - SF_Oct11_sed_USGS_8_1 | ecosystem: Environmental > Aquatic > Marine > Sediment | place: USA...
AACACAAGGTCAGATGTAGCAGATACAGATCCCCTGTTCAAACAGTGACATATGTCACTGGTTCAAAGAAACCGCATGAAATGGCAAAGGTCAACATGACAGACCCCCAAATATAGTCTCTTGACTTGAATTATTTCATATAATATTCAATTAAATTAAACCAATGCTGAGGGATCAAGTGTTGTTATGAGTTTGTAAAGGTTATAGTCAATAAAAGCCTTTTATTGAGAAAATTTGTTTTCAGGGGGAAACTGCATAGCCGGTTTCAATTTTGTTGGGAAGAAATTAGATTAACCCCAGGTAATTCTCTTTGGAAGGATCAACATCTTTCATATATCAATATGGGGAATCAGACCTTGCTTACAGTGTAAATTCCACTTAGCCAGGATTTGATCATGAGCTACTCGCTCTAGCCACCAGCTATTCCACTGTACCATTGCTTGTGTAAACAGCATGCATGATGTTACGATCCCACACTGTTGTTTTTAGGCTGTCATTTTATAACTGATGAAGACATAAAGGAGTTAGGCTCATGTAAAGTAGACAGACAGTTTAGTTCCCTGCTTACTGTACTCCGGCACTGCGGAAGGATACGCCAGATACGGGGAGGAAAACTCACCAGACACGCTATAATCGCACAGCAACCATTTGTGTGAAAAATTTGTCCTCTTTTATTTTTATACTTGCTGTACGTAACCGCATTTTCATTATAAAATATGTGTATTGCCAAGGTGTTGTACTTTACATTATAAAATATGCAACAAATTGTATGGATTACATACTGCATAATGGTGGTCACTGTACAATAGCGGTAGAGTTCTCACGGCAAAGGAGATTATAGTCGTACTGTTCTCATCATGCCAGGCTGAAACAGACCAAAGAGATACATTGCATTTCCAACGCTGATAATCTAGGCGATGAGTAGGCTTACTCATTTTCATTCCTAAATATGGATAATGTTATGGTCATAGGTCGATGCACTCGCGGTAGAGAGGTTAAGATGTTAACGCTCACAGCACATTTCACATTTCGTACAAATACATTTAGGTCTACCCTTTGATAGAACTAACTGTTACCACTAGAAATTATGTTAAGACGTTCAGTGACGGGTAACCAGTTTACAAAAATAGCGATAGTTCGGCAGCCACAAACATCAAAACGAGGGTGCGGTCTCACTTTAGCACAGTTACCACAGAATAGAGCCCAGGGAATTCCATATAGAGCCCTTTGAAGAAGACTTCAGCACGGTGCTAGTATTTAAAGCGCTAAGTACGTAACTTGATTTGCAGACTTAATCTTATGTGTTTTGTAACTTATGACGTTTATGGAACAGTTATAAAACTGTTTCAGCAAATGGTTGGCGCCCGAACCTCTCTAGTGAAGCCATGATTGTGCATTTTGGTGGCCCTTTATTTCATTTACACTATTGTAGCTACGAGTCCTGAGTCTAGCTTCTAGAGTACGGCCGCCTTAAACTTTATCCCGCAATAACCTGCAATTGATTTCTCAAAAGTGCGTTGAGAAAGGTTGAGAAGGCGGAGTAAATAATCTGAAATGGGCCTTTGTTTGTGGCAGGCAGCAGAATCAGTAAAATAACCCACGACTTCGATAGTGTTGCATAATGCAACTAGGTTATAAAATTATTGTTTACCAGGGTAACCTGGCAATTTAAATAGAGCAGTAATCTTCCTAATCTAATTTCCTAAGTAACATTGCCAAGACAGACCTGACAACTTTACTAAGGCACATTACAGCAATTCTCACCTGTCTATCAAGGAATCTCTCATCTCAGTGGCTATTGTGTTGGCTGATCCTTCTGTAAGTTTGAACACGCTTTCAATAACCGATAATTCTGTGCTAGTAGTATCCATACCGCAGAAGGCGCTCCAGTCATTCACTATCAGTCCTCCACCCAAAACCTCGCTGCCACGATTTACAGTTCCTGCCTATAATGAAAAAAGGCAGGTAAGTCTTGAGCCTGGCGTCCTAGCCGACACATGCAAAGAGTTATACTAGGAGAATTCTATGAACACACGCTATCTCTCTGACTTGCAATTGTGTGTACTGTGTTTCCTGTGAGATGCGTCAATGTGCAGTCGCTGGATAACAGTTGATGGAGTACAGGAAGTACTGGATGATTCAAAGACATCCGTTGGAGGACTAAAGCAAGGTTGATACTTTATAGCTTTTCTATAGTCAGGAAAGTTAAAAACGGCAGCGTGCTTTTTGTTGCTGGTGGTCAAACCAATGGGTTTTCACAGTTCAAAGTTGATTCAATCTGTCTGCTAATGTTTCCGCATTTTGGTTCGTTAGTATCGTGGTTCTGTTAGTATCAACCCGCGTAGACCACTACCATATGACAAACGCAGTGGTACTAACCCGGAGATAGGCACTCGCCATGGAAACTTTTCAATCAACAGACTACTTGTAGAGCCCCCAATAGCCCTAAATGCCTAATGACTGTTGCCTACTCAATTCTTTCTTGGATTCAACACGTCATGAGTTTTTTGTCCGTACCCCTGAGGCCTCGGAGGGGCTCTATCTCTCACCATTCGGCTGCTAGACTGAAAAGTTTAAACCGCAAATGCCTATCTTCAGGTTAGCGCTACTGAGTTTGGCATATGGTATTGGCCTACACGGTCCGTCCGACACTAAAAGAACCACAATGCGGAAACATTGGCAAACAGATCGAATCAACTTTGAACTGTGAGAATCCATTGTTTTGGCCACCAGCAGCAAAAAGTACGCGGCTGTTTTTAACTTTCCTGACTATAGAAAAGCGATAAAGAATTAACCTTGCTACAGTACATTTGTAACAATCAGCTGAGAGTACAATCAATACTCTGACTGAACAAGCATTGACATAAGAAAATTCCCCATGCCAGAATACCAATTGTTAAAATGTGAATTGAGAATCAAATCACTTAGCGACAGCGTCCAAACATAATATCATTCAGTTATCCAGTTCCTTACGGCGCACGCTCGCATTAGTTACATTAGTGAACGCTCTGCATTTCCACTAAGCCGGACACAAAATGGGTATGTGAAAATTATTACAATCTAAACTATTAGCAAAATTGTCTCACAAGAGTGAAGGGTGCCTACTAAGCCTGGCCTGGAAAAGCATTTATGATTTTGTTTTCTCGAAGCAAACCGTGACCTGTACAGTATCGAATTACAAACTTTTACCAGTTACCACAGAAATATCAATAGAATGAGACGAAACTATGTATTACAGCTGCGTACACCAATGCTAATCAACAACGGTTTTTTACCTAATGTTTTCAGCTGCACCAGAGCCATCCGATCAGCAAATGGAGATGACTTATGCAGACAAGGTTGACCCGGCACCAGACCCCGTTAATGCTAAGCCAGTTGGTAAGGCATCTGATGTGCAATATTCAGAAGAGGAGTATTTGAACACATCGAACTTATGATTGTACTGCGCGTCTCCATAAAAAGTAGGACAGAGAGGGCCAAGTGCTGCCTTATTTTTTACTTCATGTCGAAGCGACACAATTCTAAGACATGCTATAATTCCATATCAAGAGATAGAGCCAGTAAACACGGAATACTATTAGTAGTCGTGGCAGTTATCATAACGAAAACTACCAGCTGTAGTCAAAGGTGTGAACAGTGCTTAGGCATTCGGGAGCTTTTCCCCCCTTCCCTCTTGCTCAGTCAACATCTGGGGGATTACCAATGCATCATACCGAATGCTTCCAGGGAACGAGCAGCCACCGCCATACCAACAGCCACAACAACAACAACAACCAGGGCTACAAGGCTACTATGGACAACAACAACCGGGGCAGCAGGGCTACACTGGACAACAACAACCGGGGCAGCAGGGCTACACTGGACAACAACAACCGGGGCAGCAGGGCTACCCTGGACAACAAGGTTATTACGAACAGCAACCGGGGCAGCAAGGATATTACGGCCAACAGCCACCTCCGCAGGGACAGCCTGGTCACATTGTGGTGGTACAACAGCAACCAGTAGGTAAGCAAATCACCGGGAAAACTAAAACAACAAGCAGGCCTTAGTATTTGTTCATCTTTTCGGAAAAAGGATATATAGGACTGTTCACGTTGCGTTCAGTTGGGTTTGAGTACGGCTCAAATGACTCTTTTTTAGACCTTGATTATGCTACTTGCACAGGCTTGGTCTAATATAATCTTTTACATAGCGCAACCAAGGTCGGGTGCTGAGTAACTAAACGGACAGTCATTATTTTGTAGCAGGAGGACAGAGAGCCGACGATTGTCTGGCTTGCTCGATATTAAACTGTCTATTCTGTGGATGGCTGTTCGGAATGATAGCTATCATCTTCTCATGTATGGCCAAGAGCGCCAACGAAAGAGGTATGAGAATTTCACTGAAACAATACCTAAGGCAATGCGCGTGTGCGTGTAGAAACATTGAGAAACCTTGAGCAAGTTTGCGAACCACACAAATTCTCTTTCGTGTGTTTCAGGTGACTATGAAGAGGCGCGGTCAAAGGCTGGCGTAGCGAAGGTTCTTAACATTATTGGCCCTGTACTGGGAGGCCTCGCTGTTATTGGGGCCATCATTTATGTAGTCATCTTTTTCACCGGCGTTTTCTCATTTTTCTAATTGAAGTGGAGAAATATTGTACCTGTTTTTTTATAACATGTACTTTCCGTATCTAAACGTTTTTGTGCCATAGAATTTTTACCAAATGAACCGAACTGTCCCTTTTTTTCTACTTTAGAACAGAGTTTGATTCGCTCACTAATACCATTACTAGTAAAAGGTACTTGTATCTTAGTTTGATCACCAGTCTAAATTAAGTTTCAACACTTACAAAGAGCTTGGGAGTTAGCAAAGAACAGAATATATTCGCATCTCAGGTGAGACCTATTTCATTCTGCGAATAAATTAGGTGTATTTGTGTGATTGTGGTAAGACGCAGTCAAAAAACTTCACACGCAAGCATGTGAGCAGATAGATGGAGTTAAAATGCGCAAGAGGTTTTGAGTGCATCGAAGCTGTCCTCTGAACATCTTGAGTGTCTTCGGACAGAAAAACTGTTTTGTTTCCCATAACAACAAGCGAGTGCAAGTAACCATGAAATGAATAAATAAGCGACATTTTGATAACCTTGACACGTTAGGTATGGAATTCTGTTGGCATGATTGACTTCACGTCCAGATGTAGCCGAGGTACATGGCTCGTAAAATGCACCTTTCAAGTGCAATTTCGAGCGATGGAGCTAAGAATGTGCCTGAAACCCCATTTCAGATGCCAAAACCCGATCACGCGAATGCACCTAGAATCTCAACCAGCTAAGTTTGGAACTTACCACTAGTGGGACTTGAAGCAGTGATGATAACTCATCTTGATCCTCAACCTTTGTTTTGGGATGAACCTAAGGATGAGGAATCCATTAGATGGGTCAATGCATTGAATAAAATGGTTGAGAACCTGCCTTAGTTCCATGTATCAAAGGACGACGCCAGACAAAGTACAGAAAGGTCAGAGCCAATCAGAAGTTTATGTGCATTGGTTGTTTAATAGCAATATGGCATATATGTATTAAAGGGGTTATGACGCGGTCGATGGTCGACGCTTTTCGGGGTTGTGTCCCCCATTTTTAAAGGGAGGCAACTCTGCATTCATTGCAGCGATAGCGAGTGATCTTTTTCCACAGACCGAATATCGGTCACTCGAATAACTACGACCTAACTAGAAAAAAAATGGGATCTAATTACTAAAACTTAGTAACCTAGTAATCTTAATCCCCTTATAACACCGAGTAGAACTTAAATTGGAACGTAGGATTAGATAAAATGTAAATTATAAGAAGTGCTTTGCCGGTTTTCCCGGGTTTCCCTAGCCCTAAATAGAGGCCGTTGCGTTTGGGCCTCTATAATTGCCCAATAATGGCTGGTGCTAACGCTCGTTGACAAGAGGTGGAAAACTGCGCTCTGAAACCCTATTTCTATATTTTTGTTGCACGGTTTCTCTATTCTGACCTGGGTAACTATAAGTCTAGTATACACATGCAAATGCATTCTTCAAATATCGGCGCGTAAGCGGAGAAATCAATGCAAAGACCAACAGCTCTGAGTTAATTTCCTGTCTCGAGGCCAATTCTGGTGCGTCGACGGTCTGAAAAGTACGTTGTAGAGGGCCTCAAGTATGCGCATTGGACAGGGCTATATCTAAGCTTCCATTTGAACTAGGTATTGGGCCCATTTGTTCCTGGTAGGCTTCAGAATCTACAAACAAGTGAAGACACTTTTGCCCATGTCATAGCCCCTTTAAAATATAGGATGGCTAGTTCTAGCTGCGCAATTATTATTCAATGAGCAGATAACTCCAATGTGCTTTGTGTGACAAAGCAGCAATACATGTGTGCTTGTCCGAAAATGCCTTAAAAGACTAATTTAACAAGACAATATTTACTCACCAGTCCTCCTTGGTTCGTGAAAACACAGTAGCTGCCGACGAGCACATTATCAGCCACAGTCTGCCTGAAAACCTCCACTTTCAGTGTATCAGCTAGGATCTCCTCAGTCTCCTGCATGCACAATAGAGATTGGAAAAGAATGGAAATAACGCAGGTAAGCAGAGTTGGAAAAGCTCTTTTTTGTGTAAGATATTTCGATACCGATACACTGTTTTTTGTCGATCAGTTACACATTCTCGATACTTTCAGAGCAATGAGCTAATGCATATCCGATGCTCGATACTGATAGATGGGATGGGGCATGAAAGGGCCAGATTTCCAAGAAAAAAATGAACAAAAATGTTATTTAAAGAGTTTCTTTTAATCATTGGGCAGTTCTTCACTATAAAATTAGTTTTAAGGTTGGATGACGAGGCCAATTTTTTTTGGCTGATCAGAATCAGCATGTCTCCAAACCTACCCGAGTAAAATTACAGTGCAATAGACACAGCAGAAGTGCCCTTAAATCCGTGCTAGAGATGGCAAAATTGGCACCCTCTGAAAAACGGTTTTTTAAAAGGGCGGAGCCTAATCGGCCATTTATATGACATATAATATCGCAAGTTGGATGACTAGTCAATGCCCAGGCACTCAAAGTCGATCATTTTCTACCTGGCTTTACAGAGAGTATCCCAGTAGTTGGGATACCTCATAACCACTGACACAATCCTAAGGTTGTACACAAGCGCTGAGAATGGGTCTAGAGTGGGATCACTAGCTCCAGGTTTGTCAAAACAAGCGTAAAGAGAGCCACGTTTGGCCGATATTGCCCGGGAATCCCACGGAATGCACGTGACCTGCTACAACAATCATGCTAAAGGGTAGAGTTGACGCCATGGCTTCAACTGGTAGAAAACTGTACATATTACAGCGTCAGACAGCCACTTGGAATAGGACTGAGATGCAAACATACTGCTGGTCTGTTTACGCCATAAGAGCACTTGTTTTGCTATTAGTAACGAACACCAAGACTGAAAGACCGTTTTCGAAAAAGGTGGGTAAATTCACTCGGTCACCGAGTTAGTATCACTCACTTCGATTGCGAGGTAACTAAGAGTTAGGACTAAGCTAAACTCAGTGAATTCATAGGTATTTGTTTTCGTTTTTGGGCCCATTTCGTGCTCATACTTCGATCTCAGTAGTCATAAGTGTGACAAAGTTGTGGAAGTTGGGCTTTGGCTACCAATCACGCAGGCGCGCGTATGTAATAACGTGGACCGGCTGTGATGTCTTTTGTGACAATTTACATCACGCGGGAAAATTTCAACTGAATGAAAGTTCATTTGAGAATTCCAAGATTTAATCGTATTTTTTACTACATCCCCTGCTCAGTATGAACTTTTATTCGACTCAGATAGGTTTTGAGACATGCTGATTCTGATGAGCCAAAAAAAATTTGCCTCGTCATCCAACCTTTAAAGGATTAAAGGCGACGCACTTTTCAGACCGTTGACGCACCAGAATTGGCCTCGAGATAGGTAATAAAAACAGAGCTGTGGTTTTTGCGTTGATTTCACGCTGATGTTTGGAAAATCCTCTTGCAGGTGCACACTAGACCTGTAGTTACAGATGTCTATATAGAGAAAATGTTCAACAAAAATATAAAAATAGGGTTTCAGAGTGCAGTTTTTCACCTCTGTCAGCGAGCGTTAGTGCCATTATTGTGAAATGATAGAGGCCCGAACGCAACGGCCTCCATTTAGGACTAGGGAAAACCGGCAAAGCACTTCTTATAACTTACGTTTTTTCCAATCTCACGTTCAATTTTAAGTCTTACTCGATGTTATAAGAGGGTGAAGATCACTAGGTTACCAAGTTTTAGTAATTAGATCCTATTTTATTTCTATTTGGGCCATTTGGGCCATAGTTATTCGAGTGGCCGATATCCGGTTAGTGGAAAAAGACCACTCGCTATCGCTCAAATGAATGCGGAGTTGCCCCCCATCAAGAACAGGGAACACAACTTCGAAATTGCGACCATCGAACGCGTCATAACTCTTTTAAAATGAAAGAAGTTTTTGCAACCAAATCCTTTAGTTGAGATGCTCGAAGTTTTAGGACTTCCACCATTCAACATTGAGATCGAGGTGACCTAATTGGTTAAAACCAGGGTATCAATGAAAGCTGATAGCTAGCTGTTTGAGTCGAGTACTAAAAAACTACATCACCGTGGAACGCAGGTGAGCCAGTTCTTAAGGGTATCGAATGCATTCTGATTGTAACTGATACTGATTTCGATAGTGAGCCTCCATGAGGTAATCGTTACCATTTTCATTCCATAAAAAGGAACATGTAATGGAACTGAGCACCACTTTGTATTCAATATTTCCAACCCTGCCGGTAAGCATGGCTGACCAAAATTATGATACTGAATTCATAAGCACACCGAGAACTAAACGATTCAATCAGAAATGAACATCCAACATTTTGTCATGGATGCTCCTTGGGAGTTTGTGTAACATAATATGGGTAACAGTTGCCAATGTTTTATCCAAAGCTCAACAAGGGTAAAGCATTGAGATTTTAGCAGAGAACATTACATCAAGAGTTTCACAGTTTAGGAAATCAAAATCCCTGACACCATAGATCATGCTGTATGATGGTCTGTCTCCCAAACCGAACATAGAGAATATTGCAAAAAAAACATTCTAGTTCCGGTTGCGCCGGGCCCGCACCATTGCGTACCTTATCTAAGTCAGGGTGAACCAGAGCAACGTAGTCGTTGGTAGCAATGGTATTTCCAAGAGCAGACAATCTCTCCTCCACCCGTTGAACTTTAACATTGTCGGGCAGCGAGTTACGTATGTGTTGCAGTTCCTGGTCTGTGGTTGTGTGCGGCACCAAAATGCCATGTCTGTTGGCTGTAAAGAGTCCATGGTGGCTCATTGTACTTGTGTATATACCTTAATATTTATACGGATCCTAAGATCATGGAATAGATGTGAGCAAAAAAAGATAAAAGGAGGTTTAACCTCATGCCCGTATGCTGCGAGGTGTTTATTCACCGCTCTGTTTAAAAGAAGCAAGTGTGGAAATGCTTTACTGAGAAATGAACTGATCTGCCGCCGCTACGCCACCAGCGGAATTGGGGAAACAAGCTGCATTCACCTTACCTGCAGTCATCCGTCCGACGATTCGACAGCCAGCAATACTTGTGTGGATAACGGGAATAGTTTCTGAAAGCTCACCCTCAAAAACACTGAAATATATGTAAACTGGTTTCAATACTGTACTGCAGTTCATTTTCCCACAAGAATCCCAACCAATCATTACTTACTAGTGATCAATCATTCAATAACTTAGTCAAGTCAAATAAGTGAGCTGGAACTAGCTAGAAGTAAAACTACCAACTCTCCAAGTAAGTACTAACACTAAGTAGTAACTTGTAAGTAACTAACTTGTCAAAGCGACTGAATGACTGTGAGTGTGACACTGAGTCAGACAGTGCCTGTGAGTAGGGGGCGACTGACTGGAGTGACTCACACTGAGACTGACAGGTGACCATCACACTGACACTCACAGTGAACTGACAGTGACACTGAGTGGAGTGATTAACCAAATCAGTAAGTGAGTCACATTGATTGACTATTAGTATTAGTATTATTATTAATTATTGAATTGAGACTCACTAGACGTAACTTTAAACTACTAG
>Ga0224501_10005336_pt1 | contig 10128 bp, 9 predicted proteins | sample SF_Oct11_sed_USG_4_FD_169105 | JGI IMG/M metagenome (GOLD analysis project Ga0224501, IMG submission 169105) | Sediment microbial communities from San Francisco Bay, California, United States - SF_Oct11_sed_USGS_8_1 | ecosystem: Environmental > Aquatic > Marine > Sediment | place: USA...
GCGATACTGCCAGTAACGGCGAGATTGTGGTCGCCCTGATCAACGGCGAGGAGGCTACTTTAAAGCGGCTGATAAACAACCATGATGGCACCGTTACACTACAGCCGGAGAACAGTACGATGGAGATGATGCTCTACCCCGCCGAGGCGGTAGAGATTCAGGGTGTGGTGGTAAGCCTGTTGCGTCGCTATTAACAGTGCAACCAAACCAGCCGCAGGGCGATCAAAAGAGCCTCACCTCCTCTTCGTGTAGCGCTCGGTACTCCCCCTCCGCCAGCGTCTCATCCAGTGGCAAACCACCTATACGCTCGCGGTGCAGTGCCACCACATGGTTACCCACCGCGGCAAACATCCGTTTCACCTGATGGTACTTCCCCTCACTAATAATCAGACGTGCGGTATTAGCTGTAAGGGGCTCCAGTCGCGCCGCTTTGCAACGCCCCTTCTCCCCCTTCAGCTCAATCCCGGCGGCAAACTGCTCGACCAGTGAATCATCCAGTGGATCGGTCAGAGTCACGAGGTAACTCTTTTCGCACCGGTGCCGTGGCGATGTGATGCGATGGCTCCACTCGCCATCATCACTGATCAACACCAGCCCGGTGGTATCGATATCGAGCCGACCCGCCACATGTAGTCCCCGTAGATTGCCCTCATCGAGCAGGTCAATCACGGTGGTGTACTGTGCATCTACCGTGGCACTCACCACTCCCTGCGGCTTGTTCAGCATGAAATAGCGAGGGCCGCTGAGTTTGATCTCGCGCCCCTGCCACACCACCGCCGTCGCTGCATCGACGGCCATTGCAGGGTCGCGCACCGCAACGCCATCGACCTCAACCTCAAGGCGGCGAATGATCTTCTGCGCCTGGGAGCGGCTCAGGCCCGTTGCGTGACAGAGCAGTTTATCGAGACGCATGTATGGTTAGAGGAGTTCATGTGGTGACGTGCCCGCAATTGTGTCATTCACTGCGCCCATCAGCTCTTCGATGTAACGTGATGAGATCGCTTTGAGATTGTCTGCAGTCAGCTCATCAATCAATCCACTCAGACGCCGCCACTCAGTCTCGTCAGATTCCGCCAGCAGTGTCTGATAACTATCATGGAATTGCCGCAATCGTGTCGCCGAGAGCCCCTCTGCCACCACCCGATGCCAGTGGTGATAAATCCCAGCTCGCCGTAGGAAATTCTCACGTTGCGCCTCATCTTCCAGCGCTCCCTCATCCACTACCGGGAGCAGCGGTAACACCTTACACAGATGTTCGGCAAAGACCCCCCGTCCCTCTCCCATCACACTACCCCTCTCATCGTGGATCGCCACATCGCTCAAGCCGCAACTTGGGGAACGCGCCTTGAAGATATAACCGCTCACCTCCCCCAGCTCCGCCACCAGAGATCGGCCATAGGCGTGAAGCCTCTCGGTCACATCAACATGGCTATCCTCAACACCGCGCACACGAACTGACTCACCCAGTTGCACCAGCTGAATTGGTGAGCGTGGTACACCCAGGCCTATCGCCACCTCCGGACAGACGGCGACAAATTCAAAATCGTCGCTCCACGACGCAAAAATACGGCCATCGTATTTGTGCTCCCCGTCATAGCGTACTGCCCATCCCAGCAGACAGCTACTAATCCCCAGCTTTACTCTATTCGACACTTCCACTTCCACAGCATGAGAGTCTCAGGTTTACGGCACCAGCGTTGATGCCTGACGCTTCCACATCAGAGAGGGTTCGTTCCCCTCCAGAGACTGTTCATCCAGCACCACCAGCTCACCGTCACCCACCTGCCAGCGATAGATACCGGCCCCCCCCGCCACTGTCTCGACATCGCGCTTGCCGAGTGTTGTATGGAGATAGTGCAACAGCTGTTCGTGATAGGGTCGCTGATAACCTACTTTGAAGCCGCGCAGGTGATCCTCATGGAAGTAGGCAACGGCAAAGCGCGAGGGTAGTCCGTTAAAGGCCGCCAGCTGTACCTGGCAGATGCGATCACCAAGGGGACCTGGCTGTTTGCCACAGTTAAAGGGGGTGTCGGGTAGCTGCTCCTGCAACCCCTTCTCCGTAATTGTGGAGTGAAGTGCCTCCAGATGGATATCCATCGTCTCACCGCCCTGAATCTTCAAAATGGTGGTATCGGTGAAGCGCCGCCCCTCATCGGTAAGGATCAGCCAGTAGAGTGGACCGGCAAGGATAACCACAATGTAGAAGCGTTTGAGGATAGAACCTTTCAGCATGGTTCGATAACTCCAGAGTCAGATAGCGATTAACGGGGTAGCAGTGTACCACCCCTTTTTCGTCACGGCCGAACAGAGCATTTGACTATGCGTGACACGAGTTAATTTCATATTAAATAATTATCCATTTCGCAGTTAGCTGAGGATCTCCCTCAACGCTGTATCTCCTCCCTTCGCGCGATGTGCTAACTGCGCCAGAAAAAGTTCAGCGGTAGCCAGCGCATCGGTAAGGGCGTTGTGTGCCCGGTAGCGCGGCAACCCATACTCTTCGCGCAGTGCGCCGAGGCGCAGCTCACCGCCGCGCGGTTGTTGATCACGCTGGCGCAGGCGACGCAGCGCCAGCTGCAGGGTATCGACCGTAAGTGAGCGAAACGGTCCGCCAAAACAGTGTCGACAGGCGCGATCAAGAAAGCGTCGCTCAATCACCGCATTATGCGCCAGCAACACCCGGCCCTGCAGCACCTGTAGCAGACGCGCCATCACCTCGCATAACTCCTCACCACCGGCGGCCATATCATCGGTGATCGCATGGATCACCGCACTCGACTCATTGATCGCGCTGCTCGGTTTGATCAGGTGGTGCTCACCACTACCAAGGAGAATACGACGCGAATCAAGCACCACCCAGCCGACACTGAGTATGGTTTCGTGCCTTGAATCAAACCCGGTGGTCTCCAGGTCCAGCGAGAGAAACTCTACACCGTCAACGCCATTACCGGTCTGCGGCATCGCGATCTGATAAAAGGCCTTTAGTGGGTTATCACTCAGGCGCGAGGCGAGCCAGCGACGACGCAGCGAGTGAAGGAGCATGATTAGCCGATCCTCCCGCTCTGATAACGCTGTTCCAGAGTCTTCTGAAAATCACCAATGACGGCAAAACACTCCTTGAGGTGGTCACGGTCGAGTGGTGAGAGTGAGGCGGGGTCAAGATAGTTATCGGCTGGTTCTGCCGCGAGGATGCGATCACTCTGGTGACGCAGGCGCAGGGTGTTGATGAACTCATAGGCCTGCTGCAGGTCATTGGCTCCCTGCGCACTCATCACCGTCGCCCGCGCGGCCGCCTTGAGGCGATCCAGGGTGTTGACCTGTGACAGCCCGGCACTGAGGGCGTGTAGCCGCGCAATATCGATGATCGGGATGGTGCCGCGCAGCTTGAGATCAAAGCTGTTGGCGTGCTCACCACCGTGTTCCAGCAGAAAGTTGCGAAAGAAACCGAGCGGTGGCCGATGTTGCAGAGCATTGGCCGCAAGGTGGGCGATAAAGATCTGGTTGTGGCGTGCCGTGTGCAGCATCGATTGTTGCAGTTGTTCAAATAATTCCTGTGCCCCACCGAGGGGGCGCAGGTCGAAGAAGTTGCTCACCAGCATCATCGCCCTGGCATCAGGGCTCTCAATCCAGCCGTTAAAGGTCTGCTGCCACTGCCGCAGCGACTGACGCCATTGCGGGTTACTCGCCATCACCTCACCGGGGCAGCGGGCAAAGCCGCACTGCTCCAGGCCGTCGGTAACAAATTCGCTCAACGCTTTGAAGTATTCGCCGTGTAGCGACTCATCATAGCAATTGTCGAGCAGCAGGGCGTGGTCCTGATCGCTGCCCACGGTGAGCTCGCGGCGTGCCAGTGAGCCACTGGCGAGCCAGCAATAGGGAATCGGAGGGGCCCCCAGTTTTTTCTCTGCCAGTGAGAGCAACTGACGGGTCAGGGTGTCGACGATCGCCGCCAGCGTCCAGCCTAAATGGTAACTATTGATATTGCCCGCTACCAGATGACGCTGCACCTCGGGTAGATGGCGGCTTAATTCGATCAGCTGCTGCAGGGTATGGCTGCGACGCATCTCTTCAATAAGGTAGACCGCATTGGCGCTCTCATAACGCACCAGGTCGCCGTGAGTCAGCAGACCAATCACCCGACCATCGCGCATCACCGGCAGGTGGTGAATATTGAGCCGCGCCATCATCAGCAGCGCCTCGAAGGCGGGTGTTTCGGCATCCAGCGTCTGTAGCCGCTCGGTCATGATATTGCGCACCGGGGTCTGAGCCGAGAGACCGACCGCGAGCAGGCGCATCCGCAGATCCTTATCGGTAACGATACCAACCAGTCGCTCACGATCCCCCACCACAATGGCCGAGACCTCTTCGTCGTTCATCCTTTGTGCCGCCTGCTGCACCGTGGTATCGATACTGACCATCGTCGCGGGGCGATCAATAAGATGGCCCACCGAAAGCTGCATCAGCGTGCTCTGCCTCACCCCGTCAGGGGTAAACTCAAGGGTAGCGTGTTGCAGCCGCTCGCTGCGATTACGCTGGCGATTCTCACGCAGCTCCGGCTGTTGCTGATAGATACTCTCCAGTGCCTCACACGGCAGCAGGTAGAGCAGGGTATCTTCGCTGCAGTGGCCAGAGAGCGGGAGTAGCGTTTCAGGCCGCGTGTCACAACGATCACAGAAACAGTCAGCTTCGGCCAGCTTACGTCTCAACACCCCCTCCTCATTGCGCAGTTCAACCGCCCCCTGACGCAGGATATAGAGGGAGGCCCCCTCCGCGGGCGGAAAGGCGCTGCCACGACGCAGGTAGCGAATGGCGATCTGAGAGACCAGCTGTGGCAGGAGATCCGCACGAATCCCACGAAAGGTTGGTAACCCCTCGATAAAATCGCGAATCTCCAGTAGTTCGATATCCATGTGGCGTATTGGCTATGTGACTATTTCTGGCTCAGGGAATAACTGTTGCGGGAATGGCTTTCGCCAGAAAACTCTTCACGCAAAAGTCAAAAAACACTGCGGCCACCCAGGGTGACCGCAGTGACTTCCGTTACAACCTAGTGACCAGTTGCGGTACCCGCACCACGGGGGATGCGAATATCTTCAACCAGATGCTGGATATGCTCCGGAGGCGGTGCGGTGAACTTGGAGACCGCAATCGCCACAGCAAAGTTAACCGCTGCACCGATGGCACCGAAGGCGTTCGGCGAGATGCCAAAGAACCAGTTGGCCTTGAAGCCTTCTGATCCTGCGCCACCGAGCAGATGGGCGGTATCCGGAATGAACATAATGCCCTTGTGCTGGAACACGTAGAGCATGGTCACACCGATACCGGCAATCATACCGGAGATGGCGGCAGTGGAGCCGATCTTCTTGCCGAAGATACCCATCATCAGTGCCGGGAAGATCGATGCCGCAGCCAGACCGAAGGCGATGGCCACAGTACCCGCGGCGAAGCCGGGCGGATGCAGACCAAAGTAGCCGGCAAGGAGAATCGCACCGACCATCGCAATACGGCCTGCCATCAGCTCATTCTTCTCGCTGATATCGGGTTTGAAGACACCCTTCAACAGGTCATGTGAAATGGCAGAGGCGATCGCCAGCAACAGACCGGCAGCGGTTGAGAGGGCAGCGGCCAGACCACCGGCAACTACCAGCGCGACCACCCAGTTGGGCAGTTGTGCGATCTCGGGGTTGGCGAGAACCATGATGTCGTTGTCGACCTTGGTCATCTCGTTGCCCTTCCAGCCGAAGGACTCAGCCTTGGCGGCCATCTCAGGGTTCTTGTCGTTGTAGTACTGGATACGGCCGTCGCCGTTCTTATCCTCGTACTTCAGCAGACCGGTCTTCTCCCAGTTCTTGAACCACTGCGGTACGTCAGCGTAGGTGACGTTGCCCTCAACGGAGCCAACCTCGCCGACCTGGATGGTCTGCATCAGGTTGAGGCGGGCCATCGCGCCAACGGCGGGTGCGGTGGTATAGAGGATGGCGATGAAGACCAGCGCCCAGCCGGCCGACTTACGTGCATCGGCCACCTTCGGTACGGTGAAGAAGCGCACGATAACGTGGGGCAGGCCAGCGGTACCGATCATCAGGGTGAGGGTATAGACGAACATGTCGAGCTTGCCCGCCATGGTGCTGGTCGTATAGTCCTTAAAGCCAAGTTCCGTCACCACCATGTCGAGCTTATCGAGCATCGAGACACCGCTACCGACTACATCACCACCCAGGCCGAGCTGCGGCAGCGGGTTGCCGGTGATGGCCAGCGAGATGAAGACGGCCGGTACGGTGTAGGCGAAGATCAGCACTACGTACTGTGCGATCTGGGTGTAGGTGATCCCCTTCATGCCGCCGAGTACGGAGTAGAAGAAGACGATGCCCATGCCGATGAACAGGCCGGTGTCATAGTCGGTCTCGAGGAAGCGCGAGAAGGCGACGCCGATACCCTTCATCTGGCCGATTACATAGGTGATCGATGCCAGAATCAGACAGACAACGGCAACGATGCGCGCGGTCTGTGAGTAGTAACGGTCACCGATGAACTCCGGCACGGTGAACTTGCCGAACTTGCGCAGGTAGGGTGCCAGCAGCATCGCCAGCAGCACGTAGCCGCCGGTCCATCCCATCAGGAAGACCGAGGCGCCGTAGCCGTTGAAGGCGATGAGTCCCGCCATTGAGATGAAGGAGGCCGCGGACATCCAGTCGGCGCCGGTGGCCATACCGTTGGCGACCGGGTGTACCCCCTTGCCCGCCACGTAGAACTCGCCAGTGGTCGCCGCGCGTGCCCAGATCGCGATCCCGATATAGAGCGCGAAGGTGGCACCGACGACCATATAGGTCATTGATTGCAGATCCATAGATGATTTCCCCCGTTAGTCTTCGTGAACGTCGTATTGACGGTCAAGGTCACCCATCTTCTTCGCGTAGTAGAAAATGAGAGCGACGAACACGTAGATCGAACCCTGCTGGGCGAACCAGAAGCCGAGCTTGTAGCCGCCTATCTGGATTGCGTTGAGTGGTTCTGCCAGTAAGATGCCGAAGCCATAAGAGACTACGAACCAGATCACGAGACAGATACTGAGCAGGCGCAGATTGGCCTTCCAGTAGGCTGCCGCCTTGTCGGGTGTAGACATGACGTTATCTCCTCTTGGTTAGATAAAAATGGCTGGTACGGTGAGATGTACCATCCGGTTCTATTGAAGCTCCCTCCACTACATTGACCCATACCGGACCAATTCCTTTACCCGTCACCTCCTGGCAACGGGTTGAAAAACCTCGGTTACTCATAACTGATACTCCAGTACCAATTTTGACTGCAGCTTGCGCGCCTGGCGAAACGCCTCCTTGAGGATGCGCCGCTCCAGGTCGTTAAGACCGTCCGGGTTGAGGCGATTGCTCAATGCCCTCCCCTTCAGCGCCTGCTCACGGTGGCGTTGCATCCGCAGCAACTGGATGAAGTGGTAGGCCTCATTCCAGGCGGCCACATCGTCCCTATTTAACTGTCCGCTCTCGGCGGTGCGCTGCAGGCGTTCAGCGGTGCCATTGGCCGTCACCCCGGCGGCCAGTGCCAGCACCCGTGCCGCATCGGTAAAGGGGGTCACCCCCTGACTCTTGAGGTCAAGTGAGTGGGGCTCACCACTCTCATCACTCAACTTGAACTCCCCAAACAGTCCCAGCGGCGGGCGGAACTGCATCGCATTGGCCGCCAGCAAACGACAGAAGCGGCTGTTGCGTTGGGTCTTCTCCAGTAGTGCGCTGCGCAATTTTGTTGCCGGCTGATCGTCGCCATAGAGAGGGCGATAATCGAAAAAGATGGTGGCATTGAGCAGATGCTCAGGCGTGCCCTGATCGATCCAGCGGCTGAAGCGTTCCTGCCACTCATCAACACTGAGGCAACACTCCGGATTGCTCGCCATAATGTTGCCGGGACAGAGGGGAAAGCCGCAGGCGGCCAGCGCCTCATTTATCTCTGCGGCCAACGGCAGCAGTTTTTCCCGTACGCTATCGGCACTCTGTCCCTCACGCAGGGTAAAGAGGATGCCGTTGTCCTGATCGGTCTTCAGGGTCTGTTCACTGCGCCCCTCACTGCCGAAGGCGAGCCAGGTAAACGGGGGCGGTGTCTCACCCTGCCTGGCCACTACAATCTCTATCACCCGGCGAGTGAGGGCATCGTTAAGGGTGGTAACAAGCTGTGTCAGCTGCGCCACCTCCACCCCCTGAGCCAGCATCTGCTCTACCATCTGGTGGATTTCGCCGCCGTGTTCAGCCAGCTGCTCAACACTCTCGGCACGGGCTATGGCTCGGGCCAGCGAGGTGAGCCCTACCCGCTGCATCGCAAAGAGATCACGCTCCGATACCATCCCCAGCAGTCTCCCCTCCTCCACTACGCAGAGGTGGCCAAAGCCGTGCTGTGTCATCAATTGCGCCGCTCGGTAGGCGGGCTGGCTCGCCTCCAGGGTGATCGGGTTTGGGCTCATCACCTCGCCAACGGTAGTCGCGGCCGGGTCACGCCCCGCCAGGGTAACGCGCCCCAACAGGTCTCGCAGGGTAAAGAGCCCCATCACCTGTCGCTGCGCGTCACAGACAATCATGCTCCCAACGTGTTCGTCCGCCATCTGCTGTAGCGCCTGCTGCAGCGGTGTTTCGGCCGCGCAGAAGAGCGGTTCGCGCTGGATAAGTTCGCGCAGTGGCGTACCGAGGGCATCAACACCGCGCAGCTGCTGTGCCGACTGCTCGCGCGAGCTGCGATAGGCGCTATCGAGCAGGCTTGCGAGACGGCGGGTACAGAAGTCGTGGAATACCGGGCTCAGGTGCAGCAACTCCTCGAACTGCTCGCGCCCCAGTTCGTAACAGATGCTCTCCTCGGCGGCACGGGTCACCATGTGGGAGGGGCGGCGCGCCAGCAGCGCACCGATGGGGAAGCACTCGCCCGCCTCCAGCTCCCACTGTTGCGCCGCACGCGCACCATCCGGCCGTTCACCGTGAATGCGCCCCTGCTTGATGATGAAGAAGCGATCCGCCGGGCCAGACTGCGGCGTAGTCACCACCTCACCGCGGGAGAAGAAGACCGGGCGCAACCGTTTCACCAGATACTCCAGGTGAGAGGAGGTCATCTGATCAAACGGCGCATGGTTGCGCAAAAAGTCGATCATCGGCTGTAGCGGGTTCTCGCTCATAGCGGCTCGTAGCTATCACAATTCCGATTACTGTTCGCAAGAGTCGTGCCGAGATTAAGGTCCTTAAATATCAGTAAGTTAACCTCTCCATCAGTCATAAGTGTTACGCTTCGAAACAGACTGATGTTACAAATAGTAACAATATGGCCGAGGCGAAAAAGCCGCTTGTCAGCGGGGAGAGCCTTCGCGTTATGATGAAAGGGAGTTCAATCCCACTCAGGAGCCCCCATGAACGTCAGCGACGCCATTAAACAGCGTAAATCGGTGCGTGCCTTTCTCCCCCGCGAGGTGGAGCGCAGCACCATTGAGCAGATCCTCGACACCGCCCGCCACGCCCCCTCCGGCGGCAACCTGCAGCCCTGGCAGGTGGCAGTAGTCAGCGGCGAGCGCAAGCGGCAACTCGAGGAGAGACTGGAGCAGGCGTGCCGCAGTGGTGAACCGGCAAGAATGGCCTATCAGTACTACCCGCTGGAGTGGCCTGAGCCCTACAAGGGACGGCGCGTCACCTGCGGCCTGCAGCTCTACAGTGCCCTTGGCATAGAGCGTGGCGACCGGGAGCGCAAGCTCGATCAGTGGGCCGCCAACTTTCGTGCCTTCGACGCCCCGGTGATGCTCTTCTTCTTCATCGACCCGACGATGGAGACCGGCGCCTATGTCGATATGGGGATCTTCCTGCAGTCGGTCATGCTCGCTGCCGAGGAACTGGGGCTCGCTACCTGTGCCCAGGCCGCCCTCGGCGAATACCCCGAGATCGTCAAACAGGAGCTGGGCTATGGCGATGAGCAGATCCTGGTCTGTGGTATGGCGCTGGGGTATGAGGATAAGGGGAACGTGGTGAACGGCTACCGTACCGAGCGTGAGGGGGTCGAGGCCTTTACCCGCTTCTTTGATTAGGTATGGCACAGTCCTATAATTACGCGCGCTTCCAACGCGTGCGCTGGAGCATCTTCGCCATCCTGGTG